>Ga0065711_1009893_pt1 | contig 10370 bp, 5 predicted proteins | sample Hoacrofraction12_FD_59098 | JGI IMG/M metagenome (GOLD analysis project Ga0065711, IMG submission 59098) | Hoatzin crop microbial communities from Cojedes, Venezuela - Epithelial fraction 12 v2 (version 2) | ecosystem: Host-associated > Birds > Digestive system > Esophagus > Crop | place...
TTTTTTTTTTTTTTTTTTTTTTAGTTTTGTGCACGAGGTATGGCCCAATAAGACTTCGTTTGTATTCAAAATTGTGATCTTTATTGACACCTTTTTCTTCTGGCTGTCAACTGGTAGCAGAAGGTTCATCATAAATACCAAGCCATTGTTTTCCTCTGTTGTTTTCAAAAAACCTTTTTCATTCTTATACTTTGTATTAAAAAAAAAACCACACACAACAACAAACTCTGTCTCCTGGTGATAAGGTCAGAAATGATTGCTGTCACACAAAGGAAGAGCTTTGAATACTGTTGAAGGGAGCCAGAAAAAGAGCTTTGCATAGTGAGAGCAGAGAATATGCCTGTAAAGGGGCAGTGAAGGAGACGCTAAGTTTTTCAGGATCAAAGAGAAGGTTTTTAAAGATAGACATGGTGGAAGAGTAGACAGCCAGGTGAAGGGAAGCTGTGGAAAATGAGAGGGATACTGGGAACAAGAGATGTTAAGGAATGTGGAGGAATTTGTAGTATACCTGTAGGTATTGGAAGCTACAGAAGAAATGCATTGGTGTAGAAGATAGAGGTATGATGATATACTACTTCTAATAAATAGCTTGCACCTGCATTCATTATTGGACCTGTAATCATTGAAAAATCAAAAGTTTCTTTAAGGAGAAAAGTTCAGAAATAACCTTTTCTACAGTTAATAGCATGGATGGTCAGTTAGATGCCAAATATATGCTGAGCTTAGTATTCCCACTGTGATTTCTTTCTCCATAATGGCAAAAGCAGGCATGGCTTTCATAAAACCTATTTGTAATTTTTTTAAAGCATGTATTGTTTTTCTCAGAGACAAACATGGCCTTTGGCATTCACAAATTGTGCTTTTCATAAATGTAGTTCATTGGCAGAGTTAAATGTTCTGATGTTTGCAATAAGTAGGATTGTATCAGGCAAACTAACCTGAAGGATTACTTGAACACAGGATACTATAGACGTTCCATAATGCAAGTAAAGTGTTTGCTAGACAAAAGCATCATCAGATTTTTTGACTTTTAGTGGGACTATTTCGTTTTGGAAGCCTACATTACATTTCATATGTTAATATTATTTTGTGCTTCCTTCTACGTGAACTTCCTGCTTTAATTGTGATCAGAGTGTCAGTTCAAAGATACAATTCATAATGAAGCCGGCTCAGCATAATAGATGGGAGGCTAAAATGCAGCTCCTTGGCTCCAATTCAGCAAAGCAGAGTTTGTTTGGTTTTAAGCTGCAGTAACTGGTATTTGTAAAGAATTATTACACAAGTGTAGGTGCTTACAGACTATAGCAGTCTAATTGTAAATAGATTATTATAACTTTCTGAAAATTTATTGAATAAGTATATGATATTGTCATAGATAATTCCAGAGGAATCTGAAGTAATATCCAAGCAGTAACAACTACTGTTGTGGCTGCTTTTCACTGTTACTAGCAGGTTAAGTTTTGGGTCTGTATGACTTCAAATCAGCGGTTATGTATTTGTGATGCTTAAGAATCTGTATTTCTGGGGGTCTGCAAGCAAGTTCTATCTTTAAAGTTAATATTGGCAAAATAAGATTTCCCATGAAATGTTAGATATCTACCATTGTAAACTTGAGATGTGCCTATTGAAAGTAACATTTTACGTTTCTGGAGTAATGCAGAAAGGGTAGCGGAAAATAGGGAATTCTTTACCGTGTGTTGTATTTGTAGAGGTTTTTATTCTCTTCTGTGATCATGAATGAGGGAAGCAGGAGGTATCCATGGGGATATTTTAGAGAGTTTATTTTTCATTAAAAACGGATATGCTTCTTACTTGATTCAGTGTGATTTTTTTGAATCCTGTTAAATATTCTACAAGAGATACAAAATGTTACCTTGCAAATAATAATTCCATGGTCTACGAGGAGATTGTTGTCCTTGAGGAGCTGGTTGCATAATCTAGGGGACTCTTAGCTTGTTTTGGGTTGGAACTCCAGTAGGGTGGAGAACATTGGTTTTATCTCAGGATTAATGATAATAATAAAATAATCGATATTCTGTGCATGTGTCTTACCAGGTGAAAAGAATCAAACATTTCGTGTGTTAACTATGACAGGAATGATGATTCTAAAGACCTTGTATTTGATAGCCTGGAGAATTATGGCAGAGAAGACACAGTCAGGTCTATTCTAAGGAAAAGAAGGAGAAGGCTCTGGGGAGACCTTATTGTAGCCTTTCAGTACCTAAAAGGGGGCCTATAAGAAAGATGGGGATAGGCTTTTTAGTAGCGCTGGTAGTGATAAGATGAGGGGTACTGATTTCGAACTAAAAGAAGGCAGATTTAGACTGGAAATAAGGGAGAAATTTTTTACAGTGCACGTGGTGAAACTGTGGCACAGGTTGCCCAGAGAGGTGGTAAATGCCCCATCCGTGGAAACATTCCAGATGTCCTGGTTTNGGCTGGGATAGATTTCGTTTTCCTCCTAGTAGCTGCTGTGTTTTGGATTTATTACAAGAAGAATGTTGTTAACTCTGATGTTTTTAGTTGTAGCTAATAAATCAAGGACTTTTCCCAGTTTCTCCTATTCAGCTAATGAGTGGGTGTACAGGAGCTGGGAAAGAGCACAGCCAGGCAGCCAGCTCAAGCTGGCCAATGGAAATATTCTATACCATGGATCTCAAGCTCAGTTTATGAATGGGGGTTGGCCAGGGGGGCAGGAATTCTCTTTTTATCTGGGAGATTGAACTTTTCTGTGAGTTTGGTCTTTTTTGGGGAGTTTTCCAAAATTTGCAAAATCTGAGAGTTCTGTGTCCCAAGATCACTGCCCAGGGACTGGCTACACAATAGGTGGTTGGGGGGTGAGGAAAAAATGTGTTTTGTATTGTTTTGCATATTCATTATTATTATTACTAGTATTAATATTTTCCATTGTTTTATTAAACCGTCTTTGTCTGAACCCACAAGTTTTCCCTTTTTTCCATTTCCTCCCCATCCTGCTGGGAGGGCAGAGGAGGGGTGAGCTAGTAGCTGTCAGGTCCCAGTTGCCAGCTGATGGATTAAACCGTGATACGAGATCAGGCTGGACGGGGCTCTGAGCAGCCTGATCCAGCTGCAGATGTCCCTGCTCGTTGTAGAACATTTGGACTAGACGGCCTTTAAAGGTCTCTTCCAACCCAAACTATTCAATGAGTCTATGAAAAGAATTGCAACACAATGAAAAAGCATACGTATGGTAAAAACCAGTTGGAGACTGGGAAGACCCAGAGGGTGGGGAGAGCAAAGACTGAAGGAAATGCAAAACAAGACATTGGACAAGAGGAAAGCAGAGGTGTGGACTGGTAGAGGTGAACAGGACTGCTATAGGACAGGAAATGCTTGCTTTAATTATAACGATTAGCAGTTGTGTGATTGGTAGCAGAGCTTAATCTTGTATGTATTTTTTAAACTAAAGGCAAACTGTTTTGAAGCAGCAGTATTGCAGCAATACAATTCTGTAGTCAAAAAGGGTTTGCAAATTTTTCATCAAAGGACTTTCATACTAATATAGAATCATAGTCTGACAGTAACAAATGTCCATCACTTTCTGCAACATCAAATAAGATGACTTATGAAATAAGATACATTATTTTTAATATTCATTGCCTTGTTACGAAGTACACAAAGCATACACTATGATTAAATGTTGTGAGAAGGCATATGATTAGATTTAGATGATCTGTAATGTAAATGAATTAAATTTTGTATTGAATACTGTTTTAAGTCTCACTGTAGGATTGCAATTTATCATTTTTATTTAATGGAAACTAAAGTTGTGGTGATGGTCAATGTTAACCTGCAAGCCCTTGGCTAAAGTTTGTGCTTGTTTGTTCTTTATGTTTTAGGGATCTTGCTGTCTTTTTATTCCAGTTTTCATTTCATTAATTACAGCAGTGTCATAGTTTTCATGAACTTGTATCGAATGAAACTGCGTTTCTGAGGATAGCACTACTTTAGCTGAATCTGGAACTTCAGTTAAAAGGTGTCATTTGAGGGGCTGTGGGGTGTGATTAACATCTCATTTTTTTTCAGAATTTATTTGGCTTTACATTTGGTTAACAAGATTTAGTTCTAAGTGTAAATTTGCATACAAGATGGACGTGTTATGGTTTGCAGTGGAGATGAGACATAAGGTTTTCTGAAGAAGGCTTTGTAGGAAACTTTGATTTTCTGAAACCTTTATAGGAAGAACAACTCTGGTTTTCTCCGGTTACTAAAATTATGGACACTGTAGCTTTAGGAACAACAAAACAAAACCAAAATCTGCTGCTGTATTTTCATTGCTTTTAGAAATATTTATTTTACTACGCAGAAATTATTTCCTCAACTTGAGACACCTTGAGAAAGAACTAGAAGTATTGGCAGGATACGTATTAGGACTTAAGTTGTTAATGTTGGCGTTGTTCCTTTTGTCTTTTGAATAAACAGGGTAGGTGTAGCAGGTCACATCTGTCTGAACTTCATGTACTTGGAACAAATAGGTCTTTCTCATTGTGTGATTTCCTCTGTGGAGGATTCTGCAGCAAGTGGAATAGTTGATAAAGTTGTGTGAGTACTGTGACCAAATTTGCCAGGAAGAGAACAGCAATGAGCATTATGCTACTGAGGGTGTGCTGAAGAAAAGCATGTGACATTCATACTTGTCTCCTGGAGGCAATTAATATGTCTGTCTCTAGCCATGCTGTGCCGATCTTTATATAATGATACATAACTGCTTAGGAAGGAGAAATGAGAGGCAAACTCTGGGATGGAGTTTCAGCAGAGAGCTGTTTTATAAGAAGGCATGCTGTTTTTCAAATTCATGTTTTTGTGGCATATGTTGCAACGAAATGCAAAAATCGTATTCTGAGACCCTAAAAACTAGTTTAATTTCAGTTATGCTTGTTATCCTCTTAAATTCATAGGGGGACTTAAGTGTCATGCTCCTCTACCCTTACAGTAAGTAAAGAACAGCAAATCATAAAGCGGATCTTTATTCTAGCAATAATGTTATTGCACTAATACATTTGTTATTCAAATCTTCTAATATTGTATTATATTTTGTGTGTTCTTCTGGACCGGTGATGTAATGTGAGAAGAAGAAAATCCCCAAATTTAGGGAAATAAATTTTGCTGTAAGGAAACAAAAATGTAATGAAGAGGTGTGGACACACTGGTTTTCTGTAAAAGCCTTTTCCTCTCAGTTGTTGTGTGCAGTTTGCACTTGTATTTGTGAACAAAATATTCTTGCACTTGATGTTTATGGTAACTGCTAGTTAGTCTTAATTTGTTAACTAGAAGTTTTATAGCTCCAAATGTGCAAAACCCAAAGAATTCCAGAGGAGAAAACCCAAAACAAAGCTATTTCATTTACTTTTGAAGTCCTGCTTCTCCTGCAAAATAATGAACTCCCACAGAAGTTTACTTTTTAAAGATTATACATATGTAGATAGTAGATATATGTAGAGTTAACATTGAAATACGTCACGGTTTTATAATCTTGGGGAGAGGAGGTGGAGAGGGAAGAGGAGGAAGAGTTTTCAACACTAAGAGTTTTTCAACTTAGAAGTTATTTTATTTGAATTGGCCTCAACAGGTGGGCATGATTGTAGCAATTGTTCTGGAATGTAAAAAGCATTAGAATTTTTGCAAAGGTCTGTATTTTAAATGCTCATTCTTCTACTCATGTTCCATTGGCATTATAGATGCAAAAATAGACAGCTCAATTTTAGAAAGCTTTCAGAGAAAGAAAATGGCCGCAATGGCTTTATCCTGGATGATGCTCATGCATTTAATGTTCTTTACCTGTCACTATTCGTTTTAGCTTAGAACGGTGTAAGAAGTAATCAAAAGGTACTGTGTAATAATTTAATGTCACCTGAAAGAATACATTTATAGAGGAGTTGTTTTGTGCTTATTTTGTTATAAGGGAAACTGGTTGCAAGTAAGATACAAAATAAAAACCCATAAACAAATACTTTTAAGTTTCCGTAACTCTGGTAATGTACTAGAAATAAAATAGGTTACAGTAAAAACATAATTCGCTGCGCCCCCAAAAGAAGCCCCAAACTCCACCTGTCCTGTTACTTTAAGGTATTTTATGTATCCAAATATATACCTTTTGATGTTAGAATATGAGGTGCTGCATTTCAGTTTAGCTGAAATAGCAGAAAATAGCACTGACCAACCTCTCCTGTTGGTGGTCTTGTAGATACTATTCTTAATATTGATGTGAAAGGAAGGTATCTGAAAAATGGACAATGACAAGCAGCAGTGTGAGTGAATACGTTTCAAATTTCCGTGTTGAAGTTGTGTAACATACCATATATCTTCGATATAGAATAGTTGCCCAATTTCTTTTACTGCACTTAAAAAAAAAATCTTTCTGCCTGCTCAAAATCTCCAATGCCTTCTAAAAATCTCACAAGTTTTTAAATTGCATTCTGAAATCCCCAACTTTTACTGACACCAGTAAGACTTTAATGGCTACTGACTACTGAAAATGTGTTTGAATTCAATATTAAATACTCTGTTTCAGAAGGACATTTATAGAGTGAAAAGAATACTCTGACTCCTTCTCTCCCTATAATTAATAATTTTGTCATGTGCTTTCTCTGTGCCTCTTCAGTAACCATGACTCACCTTAATACCAATGTTTGACATTAGAAGCCTCTCCAGAGAGGAAGAAAATCATTCAGAAATGAGCTGTATAAAGGTTTTTAAACCGACACTTAAAATTCTAGTCCTGGACATTTTCCTTTACCCCGAATTAAATGCCAAGAAGAGCAAAGTAGAATTTTCAGTGTATATATATGCCAAATATACCTTTATCAGAGGAAAAGTATCTACAGGGAAGTGAAACTTTATTGCCAGCAGTCACATCCTCGTGCTTATGTATATGGAATGGTGTTTTTCAAAAATGAGGAAAGAAATCTTGGGGATTGATCTAAAACTACATGTTGGAGTACATATGTAATGTGATTCTTTTCTTACCCTTTCTTGCATGAGTCCAGTTTTTATCTTAAGCTGTTTTACTGACTTCAGAGGTAGTAATTGTGTAAGTAAAGGCAAACTGCATGAATACAGTTTGTGACATTCAGTCGATACTATGTATATACATCACTGCTTGCAAACTTCGCGTTTGTCATCTCCCAGAAAGCTCCAGGACTAACTTGAGTATCAAAATGAGTGGTACGTGAAACAGTATATTGATTTTCTAAATGGCAGAGACCTTTGAGTTGTGGGGGGAAAAAACCTTTGCACCCCAACATTCTGTCTTGCCTTCGGTTTTTCTATTTCTGAAGTTTCTACAAACCGTATAGACTGGGAAAATATAAATTTTTTAGTCAACAGAATGTAATGTGCTTAGTTACATTCTCCTTACAGGTAGGAGATACTGGCATCTGCAAAGCAGTGAGAATTTGCAGTGTTATCATTCTGACTTGCAGTGCATGACCCTGATGAGGTCAGGTCCTTTCAATTAGCAAGATGATGGTGTTAAATCCCATGCTGTTATGCTCTTGTTGCAAGTCTCTAATGCTAATTTACAGAATATTACATAGGTTGGCCATTAAAGTCTAATTCCTTCAATAAAAATTTAACACAAACTTCTTTGCCTAATTTATAAAACTATCTGGGTTTTTTTCTAACCAATTTTCTTAACCTTCTCAACCTTGTGCAAGTCAAAGTAATACTTCTACAAAGTATAGAAGGTTTCTGTATCTTTAGTCTCTTGTGCTGGCTTTTCAGTGAACTTTGTATAATAGTTTATTAAATTATTTGACTCATGAGTGGCAAACAGGTATTTCAACTTAGCTGAGTACAGGTGCTATTTTTGATATTTAGTGCTGACTGAAAAATTTCCAAATATTTGTAGCATCTCTAAAGGCTTTAGAATCCACAAAGTGCTGTGAAACTGTGCTGGTACTTGTCTAGGATAACTGGTGTTTTTTTTCTCTTGAGAGAAAATCAAGGTACCTTGTAACAACCAAGGACTAATCAGTTAAATGGAGATCACTGTGTGCTGTTGCTCTTTCTGTCTATACCATTCCATAGTACTGCAATAATGGTGATGAAAGGGAAAAAAATGTGTTCCTTACTGAATTCTGATAAGTGGTGATGGCTCTATGGTATATAAAGCCATATTTGCCAATGAATGCTCTGTTCTCTATCAACAATGTAAAAAATCCCTGAATGTATGTGTTATTTTATAAAAGAGACATTTTCTCTGAAATCTCTGCTTTCTTCTAATAACACTTTTAAAATTAAAAAATGGCACAATAATTCAGCAACCTCACATAATCACAAAATAAACAGTACCTGATTCTACGGAGTCTCATCTCTATAGCAAGGCCTGCAACTACGAAGGATTGTTTATAGTTGTGTTCCTACTATGCTTTTTCTTTATTATCTTTGTCTTCAGATTTTGCTTGAGTTTCTTGACTTAATAGCTTTGCTGTCACCCCTTCTTCTCATGTCCACGCCCTAAAGTTTGCTGGGTTGTCCCCCGTGATTCCCACATCATCCTTGCCTCTGTTTTCTCTTTTATTTTCGTCTGCTTGTCTGTTTGTCCCTAACCATCTAGCCCTTCTGAGTCTGTTTTGAATTTTTTGTTGCTCTAAAAGGAAAAACTTGGGAAGGAAAGGTTCTGCTTTGAGTGGTGGAAAGTATCTGTGACAGTGATGTGGTATTTTGAAAACAGGCGTAAAACAAGTAAAGCTGAAATTGCTGATGCACTGAATCTACACATACTCTACACATAAAAGGACCATTACTACGATGAAGATATTGGTCTCAAAAGACATGCAAGAAGAGGGCGAACTGACCTAGATATTCCTGGATATCACTACGGTTGAATTTGGATGGGATTGAAGGATTTAGTTAGTGCTGCTTGGAAAGGAAGAAGACAGACACAGATCATATGCTGAGTTCATCACTGGGTTTTTAGCAAATTCTTTTCATCCATTACATCAAAGGAAACAGGAAGGAAATTGTTAGTTTTTTCACTTTTGTGACAGGTCAGCAGTTTTGCAGTTTGTTTCATGTAGCTGAATCCAGTTCTGTGCATTAGCAAGTCCTTGATCCAGAACAAGAAAAAGCGATGGGTGGTAAGATAATACTGTCCTAACAAGGTTTGTAGGATACAAAGTACTGCTAATGTGCCTGTTTCCCAAGATGTAGAAGTGCTGCTGTTGTGCAGTTCTCTTCTCACAGATGAAGTGCAGATGGTACAAGTACTTTTTTGGAAAAGAGAGTATGGCAGGAGAACTCACTGTGGATCAGGGGCCAAGGGTGAGATACAGCAAGTATAGGAGGAAATGGTTTCTATGCATATACTTCCTCTGTACAACTCGCAGTAATGAGTTGATTGATGATAAAGTTCCTGCATTTGTTGAGATCAGTGACAGTCATGGATACTTAAAATGGGACCAAAGTTTGCCCTTTAAGTAAAGTCTGCCTTTCTGCAGAGGCCCCTTGAGTTTCTGTTTTGCAGCCTTATCCTAGCTCTCTTGTGTCCTGAAAATTGCATCACTTTTTAAGACCCTCTATCTGTCCTAATATGACTTCCCATGTCTTGTTTCCTGTTGAGATGCTAATGCTGTCTCTGATGCCAGCTTCTGTCCTGCACTTGCTTAATGGTATTCCTTTATCCTAACCAGTTACGCAGTTCAGAAGTTATCAGAAGAAAAGGATGTTAGAATTATTAGGAGTAAGTCTATTTACTTGCAAGGCTACAGAAATGTTTCCCTTAATGCGCTAGGAATTGAACAGATGGCTTTGATTTGCACTCGGTTCCAAGCAACCCTCTCTGGTCACCTCCTAACTTGAAAATCCTATCAGCTGCTCTCAGGATGCTGCTTACTGCGCTTATTCTTCATGATGTTCTTGGATTTTGCCCTACTTCATCAGTATGTGCTTTTGTTTCTTTGAAATGTGAAGGTGGACGTGGCTCCACAAAGAGTAAGTCTGCTCAGGTCTACTGACACCCCAAGAAATTGCCTGGGTGTTAGTGGCATAGCTTCTTTAAACTCCTGAGGTGCAAGTGTGAACCTACATTGCTCTATACAGATGTATGATTACTCCTTCTTTGATCCTACTTGTCAACTCAGCTCTTACAAACATTTATATGCTCTTATAAACATTTATAAACTCTCTCTTATAATCATTTAAATGTTCATAAATATCTTAAGGGTGGGTGTCAGGAGGATGGGGCCAGACTCTTTTCAGTGGTGCCCAGCAACAGGACAAGGGACAATGGGCACAAACTGAAGCACAGGAAGTTCCGTCTGAACATGAGGAAGAACTTCTTCCCTCTGAGGGTGACGGAGCACTGGAACAGGCTGCCCAGGGAGGTTGTGGAGTCTCCTTTTCTGGAG
>Ga0065711_1051480_pt1 | contig 10370 bp, 12 predicted proteins | sample Hoacrofraction12_FD_59098 | JGI IMG/M metagenome (GOLD analysis project Ga0065711, IMG submission 59098) | Hoatzin crop microbial communities from Cojedes, Venezuela - Epithelial fraction 12 v2 (version 2) | ecosystem: Host-associated > Birds > Digestive system > Esophagus > Crop | place...
AAAAAAAAAAAAAAAAAGAGAGAATCCCCTCTTTTCCAGGCCAAGAAAAGCAAGTTGCTATCTTTTTTTGAAGGGTGAAAGATTAACAAATTACTTTCAGTTTTGGATTCCCATCTGCAACAGGTTTGGACTGTGCATCCAGGATGGCCGCACAAGGAAGGCTAAAGAGGGATCTGCAGACTGGGAGAGCTTTCTTCCCTGCATCCCAGTGCTTCCCATCTACAGATGCTTAAATAATAAGCCAGTTTCCCACCACCTACGGGTAGGAAACCTCTGGAGGAGGCAGGGCAAGGAGTACTGTTTGTGCCCGATAGCAGGATACCTCCAGGTTGCTCATATTTCAGTTTCTACCGTGTACTTACATGCTCCGGCTGCCTCGTTATGACTACTACATGGGAGTATTTCAGTGACACCGTGATGATGCTGTAACTAGCTCAGATCTGTCCCAGGCAGTCCGAAGTCTTCCCGTAATAATCAGCAACAAGGAATGTAAAAATCATGCTCCGAGGACAGCATGTTCTGACAAGTGCAGCTTTTTCTCTGTTTTCAAATTAGTAGGGAGGGTCCTTGCCATTTTCATCAGTCTTTATTCTAATTTTAGCACATTCGTTTCTGTCATCGTACTGCTTGATCATTCATAAGCAATTTTTCACAAATAGCACCTGAAATTTGAGCTGCGCTGTTTGGTTTTGTAAGATTCAGAATATGTTGCAAACACTTATGTTCAGCCTCAGAATTTCTGATGATGCTCCAGTGTTTGCTTTTAATTATATGATACCAGAGCCCTTCGGAAGAGCAGCTCCAGAACAGGAGCAGAGAAGGAGCACGAGCAGAGCAAACATTTACATTCAGACAGATGCTTGAAGTACATTGGCGGAACTGTTCTGGCCAGTACTCAACAACAGCCTTAGAAATTCCTCAAATCTATCACCTTAATTTACCAACCTAGGAAAACCCACTCTCTGCGAAAGATGTAGTAACATATCCTACCCCTTAATGAAGGAACTGCCTGCCCACCCCACGTGGGACAGCGTGGGACACAGGCTGGGATTGAGTTCACTTTCCTCATAGCAGCCGGTACAGTGCCGTATTTTGGATTTGTGGTTTAAAAAAACAAAGGGTTGATAACATAGCAGTGTTTTGGCTGTTGCTGAACAGTGCTGGCACGGTGTCAAGGCCTTCTCTTTTCTCCCCCTCTCCCCCCTCCAAGGAAATAATCTCGGGCATGGACCCCTGGGCAAAGGGATATTGCATACAGTCTAACATCATGCTCAGCAAGAAAAACTGGCATACAGGAGGAAAGGGAGGGGGGGTTGGCTTCCAAGGTGGCCATCGCTCGGAGACTTGCCTGGCATCAGTCTGCTGATGGGAGGCGGTGAGCGACTGTCTTTGCGCCGCTTGTTAACACACTGTTCTCTCCCTCATCTCACTGCGGGTAGATATTTCTGAAATGCAGCTCGTGTAGATGTTTCTGAAATGCAAGAACTGGGAGTTTTACAGGGTGGTGGTAAAGCACTGGGTGTTCTTGACTCCTGCATGGCTAGCTGAGGTCGTGAACTCTGATCCCAACAGCTGGGCCAGCCCAAGATGAGGTGGAGCGCATAGCAGAGCATTCTGAGCACCAAGAGCCCCCCCAAGAAACACTTGAGCACCAAGTGACAAGCAGGCAGCCTGAGACCTCCTGCAAACTGGAGGAAGACTCTTTGGTGTGTAAATCACCACCTGCTGATGGGGGAGAGGAGACGCTGTCGGATTTAGCTGGCCCCAGATCAGAGAAGAAGGTTCCCCAGGAAACTGAAGTATCAGTAGAAGAATCTGGGAAGACAAGAGATGGTGTCTCAGGAAGACCCCAGGAAGAAGACAGCTTGGATGGAGGTGAGTCTTTCCCCTTCTGTTTGTACAGCATTTCCAAAATGCTGAGAACCTGGGCCTTTGCTTAGAGGAGGCAGAGCAGGAGAAAAGGTTGTTGGTTCTTGTGCTGTAACAGACTAAGTGTAGGTCTGCGAATTTTATTCCCTACAGCCAGGCTGGCCCACGATGAAACAGATAGCAAAGGAGACAGCCTTGTCCACCTCGAAATACGGGAGGACCAGAAGACAAGCAAGCAACGGGAAAGCTCCAACACAGCAGAGGAAGACGCTTCATCAAGAAGCAAGTCACTGAGCTCTGACACTAAAATGACACATTTGGATGTGACTGCCACAGAAGATGTCACCAAGGGCCTCTTGGCAGATGTCACCAGTGCCCCTCTCCAAGATCGGGAGCCAGAAGAGCCTACAGAGCAAGAAACACAGGAGAGCAGATCCCAGGGCACATTAAGGAACAGACATGGGACCAAAGGTGAGCTGGTGGCTGCACACTGCTGCTCTTCCACCGTGCACATGCCTACACTTTCCACAGGAATCAGAAAAATGGTATGGCGAGCTCTCTAGTGCCCACTGTCAGTTTTCTGGAGTTGAGCGGGAAAGAAGGTATAAGAAATTACCTGGCTTCTCTCTTTCTCTCTGCTTTGGCTACTGTCCTGCTTTGAAAGGCATGAAACCACGCTGCGCTCTGCATCATCTTTCTCCTTCCGCTGCCCCAAAAGGGAGGGGAGCCAAGACTCAAAGCAGTATTAACCCAAAGCAGTGTTCGCTTCCAACTGTCTGCCTCAGCTGGGAGCTCCTGGCAGCTCTGTTGCTTTTCTCACCACAGCCCAACTTACCTGTTCCCTGAACGATGAGTGGCACATTTCTTTTTCTTGCTCTAGTGCACACAGCCCCAAAGCCAGAGGCTCAGTCCTGCTTGCAGAAACCCACCGAAAACACAGACCAGGAGAAGGCCAAAAAGTTCCTCTTGCTGACAGGTGAGGAAAAGAAGCTTCCCTTGTGCGTTACTCCTCGACCAGAAGGCACTGATCCTCCAGGAACAAGTAATGAAGCACATTTAATTCTTCTTCTCTCTCGGGACCTTTCACAGCCTTTTCTGAGGGTTCGGGGGAAAAACCATCCCTTAAGAATAGGCTCAGTTTGAGCAGCTTTCCCTCCAGCTCCCCAGCCCCAAAAGCAGGCACATGGTGTTCAGCATGCCAGGAGTACCCTGGCACGTCCTGGGAGGTCTGAAGCTCCTACACTGATGGTCCCCCTTCCCAGGCCCCCTCAGTCTCATCCTCCTTTTCTGGGCAGAAGCGTGGCAGCCTTTGTTCACCTGGCATAGCTAGGAGGAAGGCAGAGAACAGGACACCTTAGCTGGGTCAGATGCCTCCATATGCAGGTGCTCCGAACGGCCACAAACCACAAAGAAAACAGAGCAGAGGGAAGAGGAGAAAGCTTGTGGCCAGCTGCAATTTCCTCAGGAAATTTTGCACTGCAACAACAAAGCTGTAGCCTTGCCTCAGTCGATGGAGCTGTAGTCCTCCCCGGCTGGCGTGTACCAGCGTGGGTCTCACAACATGGAGCAAGCAGCCTCTTCACCATTCCTGGGCCCCCAGAGAGCGTGTCAATGTGAAACACTTTCCTGGGGTAGTGGGGAAGGTCTAGGAGGGGAAAAAGAGCCCTTGTAGCTACTCTCCAGCACGTCGGTGCAGGTCACTTGGGACTGACTTGTGTTCTCCTTCTCGGGTCTCTCCCCTGTTGAACAGGGCTTGTCATAAGCCTCGTATTGGTCGGCTTCTGCATATTCTGTTTCGGCAACCCGAGCTCCAACTCCCAGCAAGCCCCCAAGAACCCCATGGTGGAGGCGTTCCTGTCCCAGTTCAGCCAGCTGCAGGACAGGTTTCCAGGGCAGAGTCCCCAGCTGTGGCTTCGCGGGCGCAAGTTCCTGCAGAAGCACCTCAACGCGTCCTATCACACGCAGCCGGCCATCATCATCTTCACGGCTGCCCGCAAGGGCGAGCAGACCTTGCGATGCCTTAGCGCCCACGTGGCCGACACCTACTCGGCTGCCCTGCATGCCAGCACGGTCCAGATCGATGGCACAGATAAATCCAGGCTCCAGAGTGACCAGGCCAAGCTGGAGGTGGACTCAGAGCTGAGCTCAGCTTTCGAGGCTGGGGACCGTGCTGCAGTGATACACCGCTTCGAGTTGCTGCCAGCGGGGGCTACCCTCATCTTCTACAAGTACTGCGATCACGAAAGTGCTGCTTTCAAGGACGTGGCCCTGCTGCTGACCGTGCTGCTGGAGGAGGAGACGCTGGAGACCCACATCAGCCTCCAGCAGGTGGAAGAGAGGGTCCGCGACTTCCTCTGGGCCAAGTTCACCAACACCAGGACTCCCAGCTCCTACGACCACATGGACTCCGACAAGCTGAGTGGGCTGTGGAGCCGCATCTCCCACCTGGTCCTACCGATCCACCCGGTGCAGGCCATCGAGAAGGGGGGCTGCCACGTCCACACCAAACCCTAGGGGCAAAGGGTGCCAGAGCCCCGGGAAGGGTTGGAAAGACGGTTCTGGCTGACTCTGGTGCAGGCAGAGGCATGACCAGTGCTATTTCTCTTCAGTTTGTTTCTCGTATCTTCCTGGGAAGAGTTTGACAGGTGGAACTTGATCCAGGCCATTTGGCCAGCTGAGTCCTGGAGGCAATGGATCACACGCTTCCTTCTGGCAGATGGGAAGAGCAGATATTTAGGCTCCTAATTGCACAGAACATCGCAGTGTGGGGAGGCGAGAAGGAGAACGGGACTTTGCAGGTAGCATTTCTATCACGAAATACACAACTAACGTACCCAACTAGCAGGCCAGAAAGGTACTTCAGTTCAGTAGCTCTTTCATTTCTCCCTGCCCCTCCATTTGCTAGTGTTGTGCACATCAGTCTCACAATGTACTTTATCTAGAAGGTTTCCCTCTCTTTGCAGAGAGCCGCTGGAACACAGGAAGGTCAAATTCCGCAAAGCCCAACATTTTGAAGGCATGCTTCAAAAAGAAAATCTGTCTGCTAGTCAAGGGTTTGACCAGTCAGTCCTGACAGAGTCCCACTTGCACAGACTGATGCCCAGCAAAGACCAGACCCTAAATATAGGATGTTCAAACAAACCTGCAATTCAGAAATCCCCTAATCATCAATTCCGGGAAATTTCAGGTTGTCAGCACTTAAACACTGCTCTAAAGGGGGGATCCCATGAGGGCATCCCACGTGCCAGAGAATAAGCTCCAAAACCAGAGAGCAATGAAACAGAAACCACCTCGCTGTCACTCTGATAGAGTGAAGCCTGAAGGGATTGCACCGGTGAAAGAACAAGTAATGCGGTTGAACTTCATGCTACCTCTTAAAAAGAAAAAAAGTCCACGCTTGATCCCTTTGCCACTGCAAGGCTATGACTGTCTCATAGGGCTGACGCATCAGCGTTGTTCCTATACCACAGACTGCTCTTCTCCTGGGTCTCTGATGTGTCCCTAGGGCAGAGAGCTGCCCGCCTGCGTCTCCCCAGCTAAATTTCATTGATGAATGTATATGTTAACATTGATATTCATTTCAAACCACGCAGGGTAGCCCACCAGTTGCTTGCCCTCCAAAGGTACATTTGCCTCCCTGCTAGGCAGCCGATGCTCTGGCATACGCTAAAGCAACTAGGAGTTGAGCTGGGATTAGCTGGTGAAGACAAGATCTCTGGCGTTAACACTAAAAATCCTCAACGAAGCAGGCTGGTTTCTTACTGTGCCTCCTCTTCTGCATCCCGGGAGAAGAAATCCGAGTCCTGGAACCACTGTGGTGCCCCTGCGCGCTGTGTTTCTGCAGATACTTGGGGCAGAGGAGCCAGCTCGGGGAACGCCGAGGTGTTAGGTGCAGGTTCCAGCATTTATAATAACCCAACGGTCAGCCCCACGTGCCAGCCCCTCGTGCCTACAGAGCTGCCTGCCGGAGAAGGAGCAGCTGTAGCAGAATACGGCTTGTTTCTGTATAAGCAGCACAGACTGGGGCCTCGCAGAGCCAGGCTTTGTGTCCAAACAAGACACACGTTAAGAACACTACGGTGTTTTCACAAGCAGCTCATTCGAGCGCTCCTAACAGCAACTAGACCCGGATCTCCTGCCAATGGTGCCTTGCTGATCTGCCCCACCGACGCACCGCCCTGCACCCGAAAACCACAGCCTGTCTCTTCTTCCCTACTGCTGCGTGCCTTGTCCTGTCTCAGGAGATTTGTGGCCATGAACTTGGAGGAGGAGAGAAAATGAAGGAAGAGGAGGGGGTCATGTGCTCAAATTCTAACCAAAAAAGAGACTTTTTGTTTGCCTGGGGACATGAAGGCAAGACTGCAGGCGTTCTAACCGCGACAAACGTGAGAACTACCTGCTGGAGCTCAGCATCAGCAGGGCAGCCCAGAGCATGGTTTTGTACCAGGTACGGGTTGCTTCCATCCCTCCCTCCTTTGTATTACTGTACACTACCTTTGGAACAGAAAACACTGTTTCTGCTCTGCACGGTTCAGTATGGGTCTTGCTGTAAGAACCAGCAGAGCGTTAATCAATGTCAATGTTAAAATACAGAATTCCATAAAGACATTACCTCGCTCTCAATTTTATGTACTGTATTTGTAATGCATTGTAATGTAAGCCAAGGTATGCAAGGGCAATTTCACGCCACTTGGGCACACCACCGTAAGCGTCATCCGCCCCAGCTGTCCTAATACAGAGATATTTTTATGACAAAATATCTGCTTGCTTCTGAAACAAGACTTCTATTTAAAAATAAATAATGAGATGGTGAAAGAAACCAGGACTCTCTGAAGTGGGACTGGAGTCTTACTGTATTCTGTTTTTTTCTCTAGCTGTTTTCAGTTCATTAAGCAAAAGAGATCATCATATTGGACAAAGTTCTATTTAGGTCAGGGCTGTAGTTGTGCAAGAGAAGTGAATATTTGCTTTTTCTGGAAAAAAAACCAAACAACTTTTTTCCTTAATTGTTTGGTACAAACATTCACAGCTTTTTCAGCTAAGTGCGAAACTCAAAACAACCCCCCAAAGAGCTGCTGAAATCAGCCCAGACTGAAACATACTGAGGTTTGCGTAATACTTAATGATAATAATTAAACTGAAATCCACTGACAACTGAAATATTTTAGAAATACAGAAGGCAAATATTTCCCATTTCAACACCCTTGATCAGATCAGTTCCACTCAATATCACACCATCTCAGCACACAAAAATTTTCACATTTGTGGTGAATTATTTTGCCCCACTCTGGCCTAAACAGCTGAAAAAAAGAGGATTTACCATGTTATTCTGGTGCACCCGCGGCAGCTCCGGGGGAACCAAAGCTCTCCCTTCCTACCAACTCTCCGACAGCTGCGACAGGTGAGACTAAGACCAGGATGGAACAGGACACAGTCCAGCTCTGCACCCTCTGGGGTAAATGAATTTATTCCTCCTGGGCACCACATCCACCTGTGCTAGGGACAGTTCATCCCTTCGACTGCCCCCCCACACCTAGTTCATAACCTCTGCGGGAGCATCTCTTCCTGCACATACATGCCTTGCCCAAGCACAGCAAGGCCATGGGTTTAGCTGAAACTTATGAATTGCCTGGTGTTATGTTAATGCTAACACTAAATTCCGTTTCAATTTCTCATCTACAAAAAAAATTAAAATTTATTCTTATTTTTCTTGGCCTGTTCAACAACGCATCCCCCTCCCCAGCTATGTTTCCCCTTTTTTCTCCAGTCCCACTCTCTGCGGCAGTAGCTCTGCAGCGAAGGATGTGCTGCCACAGGGCGCTCAACGACCCTAAAAATTACCTTGAAAATTACGTAGCAGCTCAACTAAGGGGCAAAACCCGTTCTGGAAGGCCAGTCTGGACTGCTCCACTACAAAATTAGCGCTGATGATACGTGCGAGCACGCGAGCTGACATAAAGTCGTCATCCCCAGCTCTTAAAGGCGAGCGGCCCAGCCAGCGCTGCACAGGCTTGTTTCTCCTGGTGAGCCTCAACCTCTGGGAGCTCGTCCGCAGCTTAACCCTCCCACAGCTCCACGCACGGGCAGGCCCCGCTGCCACTGGGCTGCTCCCTTGGGGCTCATTTCAGGCCTACAGAACCTCCATTGTTTGAGAGATTTGCAGATACTGGGAGCTTAAAACTTGCCTTATCTCCCCGCTTCGCCTCTCCAAGGGAAGCAGCTGTACGATGAACCGCACGAAGGAGCTTGGCCTCAGCCTGTGGGACACGGACCCAAGAGCCTGCAATGAAAAGGATCGAAGAATACAGCATGCAACTGTGTTCCTGGCACAGGGAGGGGGCAAAGCCGTACGCAGACCTCTTGCTGGCCTCTTCCCACTTTGGCTGGACTGCACAGCTATGCCCTGTCCGGACTGCACAGCTATGCCCAGTCCAAGGAGAGGGCTCTGCAGATCCCTCGCGAGGGCACTCGAGAGCTGAGGATCGTCTCGGAGCCAAAGCAGAGGCAGCAGCATGTTTCAACACGAGCGATGGAAACGGCCTCCCCGCACCACGCATCCTTTGAGGTCTGCTCCATCCTCTGCCCCAGCAGCCCAGGGGCCAGGAAGGGGCATCTGTGCTGGGGCAAGCACCAGGTAAAGCCAACTGAGTTCCTGGGACTGTTCAGCCAGAGAGATGCACTAAAAACACAGCGCGACGTCCTGCAAGGCTGCTGTCAAAGACAGGCTCCCACCAGCAACTTGGTCAACAGGAGAACACACACAGAGAGAAATAAAGAGGTGTCCAAAGACCCTTACACTCCAGGCCAGTCTCTCACATGAATTTTTCTGAACTCTCAACCTCTATAATTACGATCCCAGGACTTTTCCTGTGAGTTGTGAGCAGAATAAATCTCTTCAGGTCATGTTAGAGGATGGTCTACTCCAGTCCTGCAGGACCTGCTGCAACAGCAGCCACAAACACCGGTCCTGGTCCTCCTCCCCAGAGCCAGTGCCCTTTGATTGCCCTCCTGGCTATGCTTGGAAGCTTTTTGGAGATACAGTTAGCTGATGAAACCCAATTCAATGAAACAAGTGGCTGAAATCCCAGGCAGCTTCCAGAGGGCAGGGGATGGGTGCGAATCAGTCCCCCTCAGCAGCCCATGTGCCCGAACATGGCTGGCACCGACGATGAAAGGCACTGGCTGGCCCCAGCTCCATTCTGGTTATGGAGGGACTGTTAGGATGAAACCATGTGGCTTTGGTGCTTGGAAGCTAATAAAGAAGAAATCCTCAACCTTTGTGAATCTTTTAAACATCCCCTGGCAGTATTGCAGACCTGCTTTTCTGTGAACAGGGCACATGCAACTGGGAAACAACTGGGCAAAAGGCCCTTGTCGTGGTAAGGCTGAATGCAAAACTGCAAAGGGCTGCTGCATGTGCAGAGCTCAGCCTGCTCACATGTAATACAGACCACAGCAGAAACGGCTGGCCCAGGTAGAAAGTGGCAACTTGACTTTATGGTCTAAATAAAGACAGTAGGAATAAAAAAAGTACAAATTGAGAGAGGTGGATTATAAGCAATTACAAGACTGGAAGCTGGTTGTGGTGGCTGGTGGTGGTTTTATCAGCAAGATTTTAAATGTATTAATTGATTCAACAGCACTACCAAACCTTTCTGTACACTGGTTACCTGGAGGGGTCTCAAGACTGCGAGGGAATCTTTATCTCCCATACGCTTGCTCCCACAGTGAGAGCATTCAAAATCTCTTCCGAACGTCAAGAAAACAACCACTGTGCTTAAACGCAGGATGGAAAACGGCAAGCAGCGTTATAGCATTGTCTTGCTGCCTTCCACACCGCGCCTGCAACACCCCTGGGACCAGAAGAGGCTCGGGAGTTGTGCTTGTGGGACGAGAGCAGGAGTAGCAAGAAAGGTCAGGAGAGAGGGGGCACAGAGGGGCCCTGGAGGGGAGAGCATCGCAGGCCACCTGGATTTGCGTGGTCATGCTCCCTTAGTGCCTCACACACAGATCCCCCGTCCCCCAAATCTCCTCTCGACAGCCTGCTTCTGCCTCCCGGGGCTGCGGCTCAGCCGCTGGCTTGGAGAGGGGCTGGAGAAGATCAGGTGCGCTGGAACGTGTGCGAGACCGGCGCTGCTACCGACCGCCTCGCTCAGCTGGAGCCAGCCCCCGCTTTTCTTCTTGGGCACAGCCTCTCCCCCCTCTCTGTGCCTCTCTGCAGGGCAGGAGCTGGCTCCAGAAGAACATTACGCAGGGCTGCAGCAGGGCAGGAAAGTCAAGAATTGACTCCGAAGCTTTTTCCCCCCCCCGCCTTTGTCGAAGGCAGCTCACGGAGCAGCCACGTTACTTGTCCGCACTCCCGTGCTCCTCACCCTCGCTTTCTCTGGGCGGGTCAGATTGCCCTCTCCTCCCCTTGCCCCCTAGCAAGCTCTCATCAGGAGTCCCCAACCGCTCCCCGCTGCTGACACCCCCCCACCCCCCCATCCCTCTCCCCTCCCTCC
>Ga0065711_1051481_pt1 | contig 10370 bp, 10 predicted proteins | sample Hoacrofraction12_FD_59098 | JGI IMG/M metagenome (GOLD analysis project Ga0065711, IMG submission 59098) | Hoatzin crop microbial communities from Cojedes, Venezuela - Epithelial fraction 12 v2 (version 2) | ecosystem: Host-associated > Birds > Digestive system > Esophagus > Crop | place...
TTTTTTTTTTTTTTTTTTTTTTTTTAATGGGGGGGGAAAATGTCTTAAAACAAATATTTGGACTAGGGTGTATGTATGTGTCAGTTACACAAAACTTTAATTTTGGTTTAGCTGGTTACATCTGGTCCATGATAAATTTGGCTGCTGAATTTATACATAAGGTGTGGTCTGGGTTGTGGGTTTTTGTTTTCATCTTGGTTTAGAAAATGCACGGCTCCTAGAATCTGGCTTAGCAAGCTAAAAGTAATGATCCAAACAAATACAATCATAGTACTTGCACTCCATATTTGTGTACATGAAAAAGATTACTAGGCTAATCAGAAGAGTAAGGCTACATTAGACTTAACTGAAATTCTAAGCAACTGTAGCCTTGCCAAAAATGCAGAAATACTGCCTTGCTTTAAGTAGTATTTTACTGCTGTAGGAAAAGCAATTCACTAATTGTCTTTTGATCTCTGTATAGATGAAGTCAGAAGAAATGGATTTAGCAGCTATGGCAGCATTACTCATTCTCTCTGATAAATTGCAGATGGAAGCTGAGAAACAGGCTGACCTTCTATACCCATCCCCCATGAATCTGATGTGTTAGAAGTATTTTGGGAGCTTCTCTTGGGCTTGCTGTGTGCATTGGTCTGTAAATGCTCATGAGGATGCACTGTTGTAGCAGGTTCACACATGGCTGTGTTTCTGACCTGAAAGATCTTGTGGGATGTTAACTGTGTTTGGTAGAAGGCAGTCAGTGCAGTCTGAAAAAGGACATGTGAGCACCAATGTCCCTCAGGCCGGTTGTCCCAGTTTTTACAAGATTAATAATTAAGAAACACCAACAGAAAAAGGACTGTGTTTCTTTTTTTACAGCAGTGAAAGTAGCCTTAACATCACTTGAAAGTTGAAGCAACATAGTTGCTGAATCATTCTTATGGAAACTTTAGATTAATCTGATATACAAGAAGACTACACTGAAGACCTTAACGTTTCTTAATGGCTTTGTTGAAAATTGATCAAGAAATGCTTCTGCAGAGCTCTGTCTTAAAGGTCTTGTCTTTTATTGATGAAGCGTAGCATAGCACAGCATAAATTCTGCTTGTCTTGTCCAGTTAATTCAACCAACATGCTTTAGGCCTCTGACCGAGAACAGAGAAATCGCTCTCTGTTTCTTTTTTTGATGACTTTTCTCCAAAGTTCAAAGAACATGTTGGAAATCTACCCTTTCCTACATTCCATTTTTAATCAGTCTGTGAAGTACCTAAAACAGTAACTGCAGCAAAGCATGTCAAGTACAATAAGCTTATAGAACAGCAAAGCCCAAGTGCATTTAAAGGGGAGCAAGTTTAGTTGGAGCCATGTACTGTGGCAAAAAGTTCCTATTTATTTGTACGTCAAACAAGGCAGAGGAATGTGCACACAGGTACGTGTTTGGCGCTTCCTAGGGTGCTTTACTGTCGCAGCTTTGTATTTCTGAAACGGTTTTAATCTGCTTTTATGCTGACTACTCATATTGATGGTTAATGCAAAAAAAATCTTTTATCTCTAGTGTCTTGTTCCTTTACAAGTATTCTTGAAAATATTGATGAAAATATTACGCTGATATGTATGCGGTTTTGTGTACCTCTTTGTTTCTGGGTAGTCTGCATGATGGAGATTCTGTCTTGGCTCTTCTGGCCCAAGTGGCTGTGCTGATTTTTAGTTTTCTCTCTGCAATTTTTAGCTATTGTTTCTAGATAGGTTTTTGCTTGGGTTGGTTGATTCAAGTCAGAAATTTTGTAAGATGAATTAGTTTTGAAGCTATGGAGATTTATTGCAATTTTTTAAACCTGTTTGCTCATCATCAGTTTTTATTTTGGGCCTTAGGACAGGTGAGTTTTACCAGCTTTTCAGGAAACTCTTGTTCGTAGAGCAGATCTGAACTTGATATTAATTTGCCTTTTTTTTTTTTTTTTTCACCAGTGCATATTTAGCGTGGGCTGTGTTTCTATTTAATTTGGTTAAGGCTTTGTAAAGTTGGATGCTGCCTGCAGGGAACCATGCCGTATGGCGCTCTGTTGCAATAAGAGAGTTATTGTAAAAACGCTGACTACAGTCCAAGCACATTAATTTTCATACTCTCTCATTAGGAGCTAGGAAATAAAAAAGCATTGAATCATAGGATTACCATTTTAGGAGGATCTTTAAAATGCATTGCACAAGTCAGAGCTGAACTTACATGTTCTACTCTGCTTAAAAAATGAAAAGCTGACATTTAATAAAAATGTTACATTTCTGCAAAAACTGAAATTGAGATGATGGACTTGTAGGGGAGGGCTAGGGAAGTCATATATGTGCAAGAGGAGAAGAGTATCCTGGCTTCATTGTGGTACTTTGTAGCACTGTAACCAAGTAGAACGTGTTGGTCAGAGTTGTGCCTCTAGCTGTTAGACACAGTAAAACTCTTCCAAGTGGCCTCGGCATTGTTTTGATAAGAGTATATTTAGCTGTATGTACAGCCAAATTTTCTTAATGCCATTTTGGCTCTGTATAATATCTGTCCTCAAAATGCCTGCAGTAATCTCGTAGTCTGGGCCTGTGCTACTTTATTTTCAGGCCTGTGAAAGGGAAGATAATGAAGTTTAATGTAGTTGTGAATTTATAGTAAGGTTTTAGGAGTGAAGTTTGGTATTATGTATGTATCTGCATGTACCTAAAATTTGGTTCTGGAAACAACAGTTAGAGAGGAAGAAAATAACATGAAGTTCAGATCTGAGTTCTGGTAGAGTTATTGATTACAGTAAACAAATAAGGAAAAAAGACTGGGAGGTCCAGGCAAGCTTTGTCTTGGGAAGTTGAAAACATCCTTGATCGTTACAATTAAATTATTTCAAGATTTTCTTGTTGAAAGATGTCCCCAGTTTGCTACTGTTCTGAAGTTGCGGGATTAGGTGCTAATGGGAGGCATTCAAATCTCCTTGCTCAGCAGGCCAATTTATACATCTTGCGTCGGTATGTCCAGTGTAGTCGATGGACAGAGAGGGGCTTTTCCGGAGTGTGAATTCCAGTTGGGCCTTTGTTTCTTGATGAAACATAGGGCGGAATTAGGTTGCTCCCTTGTCCTGGTAAGTTAAATGCCTAAACATGCTTTTTTGTAACCAGATTGGAAAGAATACTGTTTTTGAAAAAAATCATCTGGACACGGAAGAGTAATGTAAAGCAGCGTGAAACTTCTCATTTAAGCTGCAGTTAGGGGCTGGAGGATAGAATAATGACCTCTGTTAGCTCCTACCTGCAGCTGGGTCGCTTGAGCTTTCATCAGTGTAGGGTGTGATGGAGTGATGACAGCTAGAGGTTAGAGCAAGTGTGTTGTGGCTTAAGAAATCCCGTAAGGAGCCGAGTTGTGGGGAGAAAGCTGCTGCCTTCCAAAGGGGGAAGTTCTGCCCAACGCACGACAGGCTGTGGGACTGCCAGGAGCCGTTAGCCACGGTGCGCAGCGGCGGGGCTGTGCGTATCGGGGCGGGCAGCTGCACCGGTGCGGTGTCGATACGCGGCTGTGCAGCGTGATAACGGCTGCAGCCGGGGTGCTGCTTCTGTCCCTCGGCATGAAGGGGTGTAGCTGCCCTGTCGAAGGGAGCGGCTGCAACGCGGGCTGCGCTTCCAGCAGATTAAATGTCTGTGACGGGCATATCAAAGTGTTGAGAAGTACCATTTTTGAAATGTACCGTGGTTTGTTTTGACGCTTACCTACAAGCTTGCTGTGGGCCCTTGCGTATTTTTATTCTTGGGTCCTTTTTTTGCAATAGGGTCTTGAGCAGTGATAAAAAGACTGTTAACATTTTGAAACTGTATCACAGTTTGGTACTGGATAGTTGAAAAGAATAATCATTACTGAACATGCTAGGATGTGTTGAATTTTGACTTTCGCAGGGCAGAAAATAGGAAAAAGTGAAATTGTGGTCCCTTCGGGTCCTTTGCCCACTTCCACAGCGTATTTGCTTCTCTTCTACTTACTAGTTTAATACCAGGCATTTGAATGTGTAATGCGTGTACAGTATGTTCTGGTTGCTTAGATGGTTTGAAGTCTTTCAGCTGTGTATCTTTAGCTTCAATTTTGCGTTGAGAATCCTTGGCTCCTAAAATGTTTTGTGGAGAAACTGTCTCAAACCTAACCTTCATCAGTTAGGAAGAGCCAACTGGTGCTTATCAATCTTGCCTACGAAACACATGTTGGGAAATATTATGTAAGCTGTTCACTGTGCTAGTTGCACATTTAAATTTATTAAATACTTTAGCGGCTGTGAATGAAATATAATATGCATCAGGTCTTAATGTATAAAGTACTAATAAAAGTTTGAACTCTACAAGCATGTCCCTTTGTGGGGAAATTTTCTTTGACAAGTTGCTATCAAAGCAATGTCTTTAGGTGACAAGGAAGAATATTTGAAAAATGCCATTTTCCTCGTGAAAGAATGGGATGGTGGTGAAAAATATTAGGTAAGCCAAGGCTCACCAAAGGACCCGTTCTGCAAACTTCAGGGGTAGCAACTGTGTCCCTCATGCACCCCTCTGTGGTATGTCAGTGACAGACCCAAGGCAAAATCCCGCATCTGTTGGACAGCATTCCCGTTATGGTACGCGGTTTCGTTGTAGCTGACTTACTAGTCTGAGTGAGTAGTGAAGGGTTTTATTTGGGTTTTTTCCTTTAAATAACTGTGGGAGTTAAATTGTGATTTTAAAAAAAAGTGAAAGAGCGAGGAATCTGGAAGCTTTAAAAAGCTCAAGTATGGAAATTATTTCTATATCCTCAGCAGATAAAATTCAGTTCTAGCTAAAGTAGTCTGATTTCTGGTCAGAGAAGAAGCATGCAGTGTTATTTTTAGTGACGAATGGTTGTGACTTAAGGCAGATATATTTTCTAATGGGCAAAATTATCTCCATTTACAAAATAGATTGCGTATTAGCCAAGGATATATCTGTCTATGACAGATGAATCCTTTTAACAAATGGCCTGATTTCATTTTAAGTAAGATTACAAGTTGCATAGGAAGAGTGAGTGTCCTTTGACTTCTGGAAGATGTTACTTTTAGAATTTCCTGGTAGCACTTTGTTTTTTCTCTGATGTATGAGTATTTGCTGTCAGTAAAATGTGTATTAAGACATGACAGGCAGAGATATCGGGAAGGTGTAGCAGCATTGTGAAGAGGCTGGTATTGAGCTAGACCCTTTTTCGTTAAAGAAAAAGAGCCTGATACTGTTCACTACAGAAAGCATTGATTTTGGAAGTAAACACAAGATCACAACAGTTAAAGTTTGTGGCTTGAAGACCAACAGGAGGGTAAACTATAAAGAAGACTTGGCAATTAAACCAAGTGACCTGAATCTGTTATTGAATGATGTGTTACAGTGTAGTCTGCTCGCTAAGAGAGTCAAATGCAAACCCTGCATTTAGAAGGAGGATGTGGATGGATTCCACCGCATCCTGATTAGAAGTGACTCCATGAAGGATTTAGCAGCAAAGTGGATAAATGGATGCAAGTCAGTGTGATACTATGGTGAATAACCTAAGGCAGTTTCTGCATATGTAAACAAGAAAAATGGGTCAATCAGTCGGTGTCTTGTATGTTTGAATGCAGCACTAGTGAGCTTGAGAATGTGTCTGGGATTGATGCTTGCATTTTAAATGGATGCCGAAAAAAACAAGTTTCGGGAAGTATCATCAGAAATAGAGGACATAGATTTTATCTGTTTATCTGAAATAAAAATCAGTTTGCAAGATAGCTTGATTGTAGTTGGTGGTTGACCAGAATCTTTCCTCAGGAGGAGTAATTTATGGTTCTGCAGTTGACTGGAACAAGGAACAAAAACAGAGGGTGACGGGACAGTAGGAACCGTCTGCAGTGTGAGCAGTTAGCTGGTTGCAGAATTATCAAATGGACACTTGACTTTTAGCTGCTTGCGTTACGTATAACTGTGTTACAAACCAATCAACCGAGAAAAACCCCAAAACCCAAAAAACCAAGCTCCACTGAAAACCATAGCAGTTAAATTTGTGGAATATTTTGAGATGGCAAAAGATTTTGCTCTGAGGCAGAACAGAAGTGCAGTCACTTCTTGAAGGTTTTCCAAGGTGAGCGGCAGTGCAGCCAGCAGCATGATGAGTAGCAGCCTGGGCTGGGGCAGCCTGGGCTCCTTTTTCCCCTCTGATTCAGGCAGTGCAGGCACCCTGCTTGGTAAAATTGCCTAGGAGGTTAAGCTGGCAAAAAAGTTTCTTTCTCTCAAGGCCTCACTTTCATCAGAGGTTGTTTGTATGGACTGCAGAAGTTTTCTTAAATAGCTTGTTGTTAAAGTGTATTTTGGTTGTATAGTGTATAGGTTGTTTTTGGTATTGATTGTCATAGTTTCACTTCGTGCAGGGGGAAACACTATAGCCAGTTTTAGTGTTTGCATTGTCTGTATTCCTCACTGTCACGTTTCATCAGGTCCAAATTAAAAGATCAATGTCTAGTTTATGCTATGAAGTGCAAGGATTTTGGATATATAGCAAGCCAAAGTATCTGATATAATTTGAAGCTGTGATATAAAGCAAAATTTTTGTGTGATCTTTACTAAAAATGTCATAAATTTTTTAGAAAACTTTGCTGTCATTGCAATGCCTGAGGTACCTGAATCAACAAATATTACAAAGTTTAAGCATTTGCCAGTTTGAAACTATAAAACTATATTTTATGGCTATATTCTCAAAGGAATGACTGCTTGTGTTTTGTGTTTCTTTTCAAGGTATGGGCTGAAGCCAAATGACCAAATTTTGGCAGAGGAGAAGCACAAAGAACTGTAAGCTCTTTTATGGTGGTTTACATGTATGTTATATGTATTTACTTTTCTATGTACGTACATATCTTATTAAAGACCTGAAGCAAAAATTTTGTGTTCTCATAAATAGCTTCTGCTCTTCAGTATTGTCTGCTGTAAATTACACAACTTGTTTGAAAACTGTTTCAAAAAAAGCTTTAAACATTTCTTTATTGATTTGTTTTAAAAATTCTTTTATTAACTGCAGTTAATACGTGTGCAATTTAAATGTCTCAGCATTCATGCTAGTTGATGTCTTATGTCTGACCGTGATTACGCTAACAGCTACTGCTTGCTTGCTGTCTGTCTGTGTAAAGTGTTTGTTTATACCTGGCAGAAATGAAAAAGAAAGATTTTTTTTTTCTTTTTTTTTCAACTTCAGTGTTGACTCATTATTTTAATTTGCCTACTTGTGTGAGATCATGGTCATTCCCACCTTCGCAATTTCTCACCAACAGAGTTGGGCTGTGGTGTGGAATGCAGCTAAGAGTCACCACTGCCCAGTCAGTTGTACTGAAATTTTGCTTGTTCTGGCTGATCCGATTTTTGTAACCTAAGAACCCTTGTTCCTGGGGAAAAAATTTGATCCATTGTTGAATGGATCGTTCTTTTGTCTTGCTGGAGAAGTAGCCGTAGGAAGCTTAATCAAACATTGCAAGAACATTATATTCAATTATTTTGCTCCTTCGTTCAAGACATGCCCAACCCAAAGAAGCTTGAAGTTCAAAATTATTCTGATTTTAGATAATCTTCCATGTTTAGGCTAAATGACCTTTATTTTTTTTTATTTTGGCACACTATGTACTAAAATACAAAAGCTCTACAATTGAGTTGAAAGCAAATACTGGTTACTGTGTATATATATTTGCAAAATGCGAAGTAATGAGACTGGTAGGTATTGTCTGCCTATTATCTAGATGTGGGGGAGGGGGATTCTGAGTTTCTATGCCTGGCCTTGAAACCTTTTCTTAAATTATGGTAGCTTTTAAAACCGATAGTGAAGTTGTCCAAGTTTACTGACTTTTGAACTGTATGCATGCTTTAAAAGTGGAGGGGGACTTATTAGAGCTTGGTGTGCTTTGTGATGACTGATCAGTTCAGTCAAGTGTTAGTATATTAAATGGGAGGAAAGTACTCACTAAATAAAAGATGGCACAGCTGGCACATTCCTGCTCATTTGTATGAGTAAGCATGCAGGTTACATAAAGGCAATAATATAATACTTTTTATTTCAGAATTTAGTTTAAAAGTTCTCATGTTCTTAAAGCTCTCTATTATGTGAAGTAATTGTCTCTTACTACTGCTGTTTTTAATTCCTGCACATTAATACAGCTGGCTGAAGAGCTATACTCAGTGCATGAACTCCACTTTTCTGCTTGCCTTACTCACTGTTCTCCATGAGCTGCCTGAAAAACATTCTATGTGAATGTCGTCTTTACCATTTCTCAAATCTGTATTATGTATCTGCTTTTTTTTTTTAAGATAGTTAGGTGGTATGAAAAACTGTAAAAAATGCTTCACTTGTCAGCCCTTACATAATTGTATTCAGTGTCTTCTCTGTGATGACTAGGGGAATATTTATCTAGAAGTCGTATTTCCAAACAAGATACAGATTTTTAGGATTACTTACGCATTTCTTCCTTTTAAGGATAGTGATAGTGGGGATTCTGATACCTTTTGTGTGCAGCTGAATGCTTATATAACAGAAAAACACCTTTTTTTCCTTTTCTATTTTGAACTTGCAGCTCTTGCACAAGAATTACCTGTTTCCATTATTACACTAGTGCTATTTTACATTACTTCGTAGTACCCCCAAAAGGCTTAAACAGTTTGTCCATGTGTAAGGTGAGGTAACTGTTTCAGATGAATTGATATGTATAGCTGTCAGGTTTCCCCATGTTGGAAGTTCGGATATTTCTTAGTAAGGTCATAGATTTGAAACAGTAAAAATATATTCTGGTAACAAAGATTTAATTCCTTTGGAAAAAGGATTATTTGCTAAAAGCCTTAGTGATTGAATTACTAGCCAAATAAAATTTCTGTGTTCTTTCAGAGAATGGGAAAAGACATTTAACTTATGCTTGTACATCATGGTAATGTACCTGTGACAAGAACACTGCTTGAGCTCCAGGCAAAAGACAGGCAACAGCAGTTGCCTTTGATCGGTAGATAGGATTGGTTTTATGTAGAGTATTCTCTCTAATGACGGAGCTCTTGTGGACAGCGTAATTATGATTAACCCATTAAATGCGTTAAAGCATTTTGAAAGAGAGAAGCTAGAAGTATTCAAAGTACTAGCATGTTGAGGGGTTAAACAGAAGTTAAATGACATACAGGTCTGTACTGTGTACACAAGCTTTATTTGCACAGGAGATACTGATTAAACTGAAGCTTTTGATGTGAGGTATTTTATTTGAAGTAGTATAAACATACTAAAATCCTCTGAGCTTTTTATTTTAAGTACATTGTCTATTACTTGATTGCAGATGAATTACTGATATGTTTACAGTATAGTCATTTTTAAATGGAGAGTTGAACTCCTTTAAATAAAGAAAATTCAGTAAAACTGAAGTTCAACACAAATCAGCTGCAACAGGAACCTTTCATTGGTTTTTCATTGTTATCACTACAGTAGCTCCTGAGGTGATTTATGTGCTGTTGGTTTTAATGAAAGAGTTTGAACATGCCTTTGCCATTGACCTTGGCATCTTGAATGTTGCTGGATATTTGACGAGGGAAAAACTCTCATAGATCGGTGTCACACTGTTGCAGGAGAGACCTTTGGAACTTTGCTAATATGCGGTGTGCTCTTCTTCTCTGAGCACGTTAACTGTGAGGTACAGAACAGATTAAACAGTGTAGAACTTCAGAGCCCTTTCAGTCCTTCAAGCTAAATTCTCTGATTTAACTTAGAGATGAGTTGTTAGATACTGCACTAGACTTTTCTGATATTTGGATAGGCTTTCATATTTAAAAGAAATGCCAGTTCTAGGGGACGGTGCAAGACTGCTTAGCACTAGGGTAATGTTGCTGATTTAGTTATAAACTTATTCTTGGGTTCAGTGCCCTTATAACTCAGATGTTCTATTGAACTTCTCCTAATGTTTTTAAGTCAAATACAAATAAAGTTTGACTCTGTGTGTTCCTGTTCAGTGCCAAAATCCCCCTGCTTAAAATACTTTATCTTAGTCCTTGAAATGTCAGCAGCTTTTTTGTTGACTTACCTAGTAAAGAAGACTTCTTCTGGCATTCTTCATCGAATAGTATCAGAATGATTTCTCTGACTGTCAGATGCCCTTCAGTTTCTGAGAGATTACTTCTATGCAGCTGTTCTTCACAAAAAAGTAAATTTTGTTTGGTTATGAATGCCTGATCTGCAAAGGTAATCGGGCCAGCTACACCCTGACTTGGCTTGATCCTGTTGTCCTTGAATCTTAGTTATCTAGAGAGATAAGTAGAACCGCTAAGAAAGACCGGAGTTGGTTTACAGGCATGGCATCGTACTTAACTTCTATTTTAAGAGCTAAGGTATGAAAGATCACCTTCCCCCCCCC
>Ga0065711_1051482_pt1 | contig 10370 bp, 10 predicted proteins | sample Hoacrofraction12_FD_59098 | JGI IMG/M metagenome (GOLD analysis project Ga0065711, IMG submission 59098) | Hoatzin crop microbial communities from Cojedes, Venezuela - Epithelial fraction 12 v2 (version 2) | ecosystem: Host-associated > Birds > Digestive system > Esophagus > Crop | place...
GGAATACCGGGCTCTGTTTGGCCAGGTGGGGTCAGCCCCCACCCCCCGGCTGTGCCCCTTCCTGGAGTCCGGTGAAAATTAACCCTGTCCTGGCCAAACCCAGGACAAGCCTACAGTTCAGCATTCTAAAACATAGTACTCCTTGATGATTTACTATTATATCCTTTTCATTTATGAAGAGTAAGCACTGGTGAACCCAAAATTTTAAAATTGCTTTTCAGGAAAAAAATCTCACATTTTTTAAATTGAAAAGATTGCTTTTATCTTACAATCATCTCAACTTAGATGTTTATTTGCTTTTAATAAAATGCATGCAAGACTCAATTTTTGTACCAATGAGAAATTAAGAGCCAGACTTCCAAACAGTGGAAGTTAAACACCTACACATTTTTGAAGAACCTATTTGGAAATCATCTCATCAATTAGGTCTCAAAAAAACCTTAAAATAGCTTCTTCATAATGGTCTGTCAAAATCTAAGTAACTCAGAGAAAATATTTTGACTTCCATGATTCAAATAATTTTTTGAATGTATGTTTACTACCTAAACACATTTTTTCAGTATCTACTTAATATATGCAGAATGACTATTATTAATGATCCACTTCCTAGATATAAATAATGAAGTTTCCTCTCATATTAATTGGCTAGGCTAATATCGGTTCCAAACTATGATAAAGCAATGTCAAAACACACCTCCATTTCCAAGCAAATAACACAGGAGAAGGATAGTATCAAATACAACTAACAGAGAAGGACCACAAGATGTAAGGCATCAGAACTTTAGAAACAACATATACAGTTCTAGAAATATTCAGAAATAAGATTGAGTATTCTTATACATAAGCACACATTCGGTACTATACTCAGATACCATAATTAGATGACAAAGAAGGGACTGTATTATTCCTACTGGAAATTCTTGATAGAAGCCGTATGTGAGAAATACAACGGAGGGAAGACCATCATGCAAAGACATCTGAATTAACTTCTTGTTTCCTTCGCAATCACAGGATTCTGAACTTGTCATTTCACCTCACTTCTTGGGATAATCTGAAGCTCACTTAGTAGATGATGCCAGACTTCTATATGCTGATACGACTTCTGGGTCTTAGTCTTAAATTCAGGTACTTCATTCTGATCTCCTTAATGTGAAGAGTACCTTAATCTCTTGTGAAGGCTTTTCCTAATATTAAACTCAGTGATGGTATTGTGAATGCTTAGCAGTCTATTCTCGCTAAAGATTAAAATCCAAAGTAAGCCAACTTAATTAAGAACTAATTCCCTTTAAATCACAGTCTGAATTGTTCATTTCTGCTTCAGTCTCTTATCAATTATTTGTGCCATGAAACGATTTACAAGACATAGGGGCAAATTAATTAAGGTGACAAAAGTGATTCCATCTCTAGTCAGAGATATTCCATCCTGTTTAAAAAAAAATCAGGTATTAATAAAAAGTTTGGGCCTGCTTACAAGGCTCTATGTTATAACTTTGAAATTTCTTCACATAGACGCACAATACCATTTTCATTTTATTACAACCACCCCTCTTCTCCTGCTCAAAGGGATAATGGTCAAAACTGTGTTTAAAAGAATGCATCAACTCCTTAAGAATTCTCTGAAAGTCTTCTGACTTCAGCTGCTGAAAAAGTGCTGACTTCTTTCAAACACTTCACATCAAGACTGTGAATATAAATAAACTTCCAATTAATTAACATTGTTACCGCCCTTCAATGAAATAACTCAACCCAAATGTTGGTTATTTTTTTTATGGTGAATTAAACATTCTGCTATTTAAGCAGATGAATACACAAAGAAAGATATGCAATTATGCTAGAACGTTTTAATTTCTGAATACTGCTTTTTAAATATCTTGATATGAGCTTCTGGATCCAGCAGTCGGAGGTCGTAACAATACTGCCAACACTTTACTTTTTTTAAAAAAGCTTGTTGCAAACAAAAAGGAAGGCTGGGGAGTACCAAGCAATAAATCTTTTTGACAAAAAGCAAATAATAAATACAAAACCATTTTTTTCACGGTCAGCTATGAAGACTGAGCGCAAAGGATTAGTCAGCTAGCTGCTTTTAAAAAAAAATTTTAAAAAATTTTAACGTATTCTGGATATCCAGATAGTAGGATAAGATATAGTAGTCTTCAGTCCAGACTGATGGAGAAAAAACAGTCCTTTAAGAGGATCTATGGCCTTACTCTTCAAATATTCTTATGAATTATGTACCATATGGCACAAATCTGATCTATTACAAAGGCAACAAGATTGCTTTAGGAAACATTTCCATCTCTCTTGTTGGTCAGGATTATCTGTTTATAAATTACAGGATGAGTAGCTGATGTATATTAACAAGTGCTTCTTGCAATTCCCAAGGAATCCTTTTCAACATACTACTGGATGATGATTTTTAAATGCTTAGGAAAATTTTCGTTTCACATATCTGTATTTTAAATGAGTGACAGAAAACAGTGACACAAGTAGGATACTAGACATGATGAAGAGAGGTTTAAAGAGTCATAGCTGCAAGAAAACGTGGCTAGAAAAACTAAAACACATCAGAAATATGTAATAAAAGCTAGGGCTCTGTATCCATATCTAGGTCATCAATAAGTTTATCAAAATGTTGCCACATGATTTAGGAATACAAGTTGTACTGAAATTAACTAGTGTAATCCATCAGTTGAACCAGTATTTTTCAGTCTGTGGTCCACACACTCTTTGATGATCATGGATTGATTTTGGAGTCCCATGAAAGACTTTGCTTATAGAAAACAGGCATAGTTGTCAAGAGACTAAAACTTGTTATGTAGAACTCTGCAAGCAAACCATATGTTTTTAGGGATCTGCACTGAAAAGAGGTTATAAATTACTAAATTGGTCAATTGCTTAGTTATCTCAGGTATTGGCGACCTGCATTTTTCCAGAACTAACATCATGACAGCAATTACACTGTAAAGCTGAATTTTAGGCCAGCTGTTTAGACAGACGCCTACTCTTGAGATTCCACTGTTGTCCTGAGTTGAGGCCAAGAAAGCACATGCAAACACATACCATTCAGAAAGGATGCTATTACCAGAAAGCAAACAGAAAAAATAATATGAAAGTTTCATATTGTTAATCATGTTTTGTCCTTATCACTGAATTAATTTTCTTCACTTCAACATGGGCATATTTGCTACATTTCCCTCCCCCTTGCAAAGACAAAAGAAAAAACCCCAACTGTTTAAGACAATTTCATAACAATAACACATGAATAAAATTGAAGGCTGAAATCCCTAAGCTACTGAAGTAAATTACAATTTTTCCACTGCCTAGGGGAGTTAGGGGGAGTCATCTTTATGCTCAGTGCTTATGGAACCTCTGGTGCATCTGACAACATCCTCTGTTTTCACCAGGAATGTTTTACCAGGAACTCTGCTAGTGTGGGAGGGGCAGTGCCGCAGCATTGGAATCAGCCATTTCTGGATATTCACCCCAAAGCCTCATACATGCAGTCCATTGTCTTTGAGAGAATTTCCTCACGATTCACTCTTAACAAGAGGTCTGTTGCTTTTAGTACTTTAAGCAGAATTTGGGGGGTGTTATAGTTTGGCTGCAGCTGGCAACAAAAGCGCCATGCGGCCGCCCCTCCCCATGCCTGGGTGCGGAGGTGAATGGAAAGAAACAGGCAGAAACTGGTGGGTAGGGATAAGGGCAGTTTAACAGAACAGCAAATAAAAGGAACACTAACAACAGTGATATAGATAAGGAGAATACACAAAACAAAACAGCAGAACTGCTCTCACCGCCTGCCACTGCCGCGCGCTCCCAAGTCGCGACTGACTTCCCGCTGCCCAGCTCCCCCCAACTAGAACCCAGCCTGATGGCACATGGTATGGAATACCCTGCTCTGTTTTGCCAGGTTGAGTCAGCCCCCCCGGCTGTGTCCCTTCCTGGATTCTGGTGAAAATTAACCCTGTCGTGGCTGAACCCAGGACAGGGCGGGGGGGAAGGATCTGGTAGAAATGCTCTACAAAATTATTTCAAAGCTGACAAGTCTACTCACAACAATTCATGTTAGAAGATAACATGTAGAATCATAGAATCACAGAAAGGTTTGGGTTGGAAGGGATCTTCAAAGATCATCTAGTCCAACACTCCTGCCATAGGCAGGGACAACTTTCATGATATTGGGTTGTCCAAAGCCCCATCCTACCAGACGTTTAACACTTCCAATGATGAAGTGTCCACAACTTCTCTAAGCAACTGTTCCAGTGTCTCATCACCCTCATTGTAAAAACCTTCTTCATTATATCCAAGCGAAATCTATCATCTTCATGTTTAAAACTGTTGCTCTTTGTCCTGTCACTAAAGGCCCCGGTGAAAAATGTTTCTTCATTTTCCTTACTTATAAGCCCTCTTTGTATGTTGAAAAGCCACAGTAAGGTCTACCCAATGGCCTTTTCTTCTCCAGCCCAAATAATCCCAAATCTCTCAGCCTTTCTTCATAGGAGAGGTGTTCAAGACCTCAGATCATCATCATGGCCCTCCTCTGGACCCACTCTAACAGGTTGACGTCTTTCTTGTACTGGGGACCCCAACACTGGATGCATTACTCCAGGTGGGGTCTCACAAGAGAGGACTAGAGGGGAAGCATCACCTCCCTTGATTTGCTGGCTATGCTTTTTTCTGTGCAGCTCAGGATACAACTGGCTTTTTGGACTGCAAGTGCGTATCACCGTCTCATGTCCAATTCTTCATCCACAAGTATTTCCAAGTCCTTCTTTGCAAGGCTGCTTTTATCACCCATTCTGTAGTGATACTGGGGATTTCCCTGATCCAAGTGTAGAACCTTGCACATATTATCTGGTTGAGATTTTTAAAATTATTGTAAATAGTCCTGTACCCCCAAGAAGAATAGCAAGGGATGCCCCCAAAGAACTCCAAAATGAAACTCTACCTTAATGGGCAAAGCTGTATCTGAGAATATGCGCCTGCCTGCGGTGTTGCGTGTCACCGAAAGAGCAGAGTAAGTCTCAATAGTTACACTGATATTTTACATAAAATTACACACTTTCCAAAGAGTATATGGCTTAAAAAAACAAGGTGGTTTTAAGTTGGAGAAGACCTTTTTGTAGACCTTATGTAGTCTGGACTCACAAATATACCTGATGCATGGTCTTAAAAGGATTATGTTGATTGATCTAGGTAAAAAATTCTTTCTTTCCCCTACTACCACCACACCTTCATTCTGTCTTTACAGCATTTTGTTTAATTCCTGTCATTTGTCAGGGAAGAAATCGATCATCCACAGAGATCACAAAAGAATTTCCCTCTGCCATGCAGCACTGAACACTGAAATAGCTAGTTGCATGAAAAAAAACATTATTAGCAAATATTTTAACAAAGAATGATGAAGCTGGTAGTTTTCACATGAATAATTCCTATCTTTGTGCCACTGTCATCTGATTATGCATGAGAAATGCCATTAGTCAATGGGACTTCTTGTGTGAATAAGGGTAATTCTCATGAGAAGCTGAAGAAGTAATTCCTGAATAGTTAATTTTAATATACAATGTGAGCAATTCAAATAGCCTATTTACACAATTTTAATCTGAATAAAATAGAAAATGTCACCTCAACACTAATATAACTTTCCTGTAAATTATGCACATTTTTAAAGCTAATGAAGCAGTCATTATTTTATTAAAATTTGGCATAGCAGTCATTTTTAAGTCATCACTATGACTTTTGAAATCCTTTGCAATTAAATGACTTTTATTCATTTGTATTACTTGCAGGCTGTATGAAAACTATTTTTTTATCATGCCTATTAAGATGAATTATAGTATTATGTTTTATTACACATGTTCAATCACATTCAAAAATTTGGCCAGTTTCATTTACCGACATCAATATGGATTGTTTCATTCCTGGTCTCAATGAAATCAGAAACAAAATTTCAGTTGATTTCACTGTAAGTAGGTCTAAATAATGAATTTTTACTACTGTTAATAAGGACAAAGAATGATATTTAGCACCACATTTTTTAGTAATTTAGTGGTATATATGGAACAAAATAGTCACAAGGGAATACACTGCTTTTAAGTTTAGATTTAGCTAGGTAAAAATATGTCAGGCTTTAACCAGTATAAAGAGACATATTTTCATTGGAACACTTGATCTTTTCCCTTTATCTCAGTACACATTTGCTGCATTTAGAATCAGGAGTTCATAAACAAAATGACAATGTGTATTATTGCTGGGCATTATAATGAATGCAGTAAAAAGTAATCACCGTGGTGAACCCCAGTAATTAAAATTACAGATATTCTCACAATCGCTCTCACCTGTGCATCCCTGGCATCCATTCTTGTTCCCTATTTCCCAACACAGATGCCACCTGTATCAACTGGAATGTACCTATCCAAAACCCAGGCAAGCCTTTTCTATGACAGAAAGGAGATGTTATCTACGAACATTAGCTCGTGAAGCCAAAAGTTTTAATTGCTGCCAAACAAACCATAGCATTCAAAATACTTTGAGAAGCTCCTCCTGGGAGGTGACTCAACGAATTTCTTCAAGCTAATAGGACTTATTCATGTGCGGAATCATGGAACAGGAATATTGTCCAGTCTTTACCAGCCTGTGGTCTCACTTCAGAAGTTTCAGTTACAGGAAGCAAAGGAGAATGGTGGTTAACAGAATAATCCTTAAGACCCAAGCCGTTATACAGACGCGATGGAAATCCTTTTAACTGGGCATTGAGAAAATTGTTCTCATTGGCCTTACACGTATCAGTCATATCAACACTGCAATCCAAGGCGTACCTGTCCAAAATGTTTCTGTGTTGTGCACCTGTATTTACATATTATAAAATATTTTCATAAATAATTAGTGCATGTTTTCCCCTTGCTTTATCAATAACATTTGGAATATTGACTTTGCACACTGCGGTCTCCATGCTTTACTGAAATCGACTTGTTCTGGGATTGCAGTTATGTCATGTCCCAGCTGTGAATACCCTCTCCACTAATAGCAGGACAACAGCTTCAGTTCTGGGTACTTCAACTGCTTTTCTGTTTTCTCCTCAAGTAGATGAGAAAGCAAAAGCTTGATGTCTCCACATCCCAATCTGTCGACTGTCAGAAACTTCTGTTTCTTGCTTGTCTGCTGAACAAACTGTAAGCAGGAACAGCGATACTTAGCATACAGAATAAAGTCAAGAGACCAACTAATCTTCAAAAATGCCTAGGAAACCTGACCACAGAGTCCACAGTTCATGATTTTAAACTTACATGTCTTGCCTTTTAACTGTGTGTAAGCTCGGGATAAACAGAAAACTCGCTTGTTTGGATGCTATCTTTCACAACATATGAAACCATTGCAATAAATAACCAATGACTGTGAAAGTGAACTGGGGATGTTGTACGTACATGACAGTTTTCAGTAAGTTATATGTTAACTGTGCATGGAACAAATAATCTGTAAACTCAGTTGTGATGTTGCAATTCTTTTATCCATTATAGTTTCATGTAAATCTCACATACAATAAAAGAAGTTTCCCAACTTCTAATGGCAGTTCCAATTGCAGGCAATGCCTGAAAAGAAAGAAAAAGAACAACAATATTTACTTCTCATTTGACGTTATAATGAAAAGATAATTTTGCTTGCATACTGAAATCAAAGAATAAGGGCCAAGAATACAAAACAGCCAAAAGGAAAATGCTGTAAGTAATGTTAATTTCCATTAAGATACCACGGCCAGCTAATTTTTGGTAGATGGCCCTGCTCCACACACTGTAGACAACAGGAGTCTTTCTATCTTCAGTAGACAGAGTTCAGATCAGGTAGTAATGGGCACTGAGAATGAAATGCTGGCAACGGTAAGGAGAGACCAACCACAAGGTTTACTGTTCAGAAGTCATGAGGAAGAAATAAAATACCTCTGAAGAATGGCAGACCTGTAAAGGCAAATGAGCTTTCATTACCGTTATAGCACCAATAGCTATTGGTGTAACTACAATAGCTATTGGAGTAACTCTCTATTCCTTTCCAAGAGAGGCGGGCAGACTGCACGGATATCCAGACTTTGTGCTGTGTGGACACAACCTCCAAGGCACTTCAGCGAGGAACGGAGGAACATAAAGTGTCAGCTGCATAATTCAGCCAGCCCCCTGCCCAAATGCTTTTTAACAAAATAAGGACCAAAAACTCTGCACTGTCAGTGGTCAAGACCAAAATCCATGTCTAACCTTGGGAAGATTTGTCAGGAATTATTCATTTACTTAAGGCTTGCCTCTTCCACAGCCTTCCCCGCTAGTGCAGCTCAACAGTCACAGAGGTTTCCTGCCCCAAGCAAATACTCAGAAGCCAGGTCTGGTTTCCCCGCCAGGATCTCTTGCCAGTTCTCCTAGCAGTGCCAAGACCTGTTCCTTGCCTGGCAGGGTGTCTCTTTGCTGCCCTCATCCCTCCATACTTATGCCAGGCACAGTGTGGGGCAGCCCAGAAAGGGAAAGAGAAAATGCCCAAGAAATTGGGACACAAATTAATGTCCCCTGCTCTATGCCTCAGGAGGTGAAGAGCTTCACTCATGCCAAGCATGCTGCAGAGGACCCATCAGGTGTCTGTCGGGCATTTACCACTTCCTGAGCCCATCTTTGCCTGGATGCATGGTCCCAAGGATTGAGCTGTTTTCCTCACAATCAGCGGATGCCCAAGCAGCTGCAAGGCCACCCTGCAACGCTTTCCAAAATGGGAACCCCTAGCTGCACCACAGCCTTCTGGCCCTTCCCCAGCAACTCCCACCAGGGCAATGTCATTCCCTCCTCCAGGCTGGACTAAAAAAGTAATATTTTGTCTCTGACTATCTGCAGGACAAATGTTACAAATGCCAGAAAGAGAGAGGAGAGCCCTTAGCATGCAACATCTGTCGCAACTGCACCCTGCCTGGCTTAACCCAGTTCTGCCTGGAGCCTGTTAAAAAGACTCAAGCAGCAAGAATGATTCATAGCTCTCTTACTCAGCACAGTCTGTAATGCAGCTTCTAAACCTGCCCCAATAATTGCAACACTGATGGGGAAACACCAACTCTGTTGTATAACAGCTGCCCCATACTGGGGGCGTGGGGGGTTATTTCTGCCCGCTCCTCTTTTTTGTACCTTCAGACTTCTTGCTCTCTTTCTGTATATGTATGTGGCTCAGGCAAAGAGAGATGACTCATTCAAATCATATTGATGTAAGTCTTCAGAGTATGGAAAGGCATTAACTAAAAAGAAAGTGAGACAAACCTAGCACCTCTTTCTACAAAGTGAAGCTTACAAAGACTGCAGCATGTGTCGCATATTTATACTTCTATGTCTGTTGCAGGATAGCTAGATAAAAAAAACCCATAGTTAGTTTAATATAAACTAGATAACTGGGGAAAGAGGAAGAAGGAGAGAATTTCTTTTAGATGATCACCATTTAATCTATGGCTGAAGATAATACAGACCATGTTAGTCTCTGCTATATTGAGATAGTAAGTCCCATTCCTATCCTGTTTACAGCAGGGTAAATCTGCAGTAACTGTAAAGTCCAGTTCTACCAGTGTTGTGAGTTACAACAAAATTTCTCCCACTGGGATTTTACACACAAATTCATTTTGCTGGCGAGAAATTTTGGAAAATATTGTATTGCTCTCACGGTCAAGTGACGGATTAGACAGCCCCAAAGGATGTTCTGGCTGTGTCATGGTGCTGCTGCACTGTTTGCTTTCAGATTTAGGTAGCTTCTTAGCAGAGACCTGAGTGTCATTTGCTGTTACCAACACAGACAGCCGGAAGCGTCCTCTGAATAACAGAGAGCTTTCAGTCACTAGAAAGAGTGAAGTAGCAATTCAAGGTTAATGTGCAACTGAGAAAAAGGCCTGCAATTAATCATATGCTTCAGTAATTCCTAAACACTTCTTCTTTGATTCTGCTTTCAAGAATATGTAAATGAAACTTTAAGAATACACCTAATTTTTTTTTCTTTGTAATGAAGACAAAATCCTGCTGCTAAAATGGGAGATAGATTTGTAAGGAAAATTAAAATGCAGCTTGAAGATGTGGTATTAGCTGTCTGCTATGCCACCATCTATTTATTAGCATGATAGCTGCCGCTGACTAAACTGAAGAAGAAAACAGTGAAAAACGTTTGTTGATTTCATCACTCATCTAATATTTTGAGAAGAACTCATCTCAATCACTGTTCAGTAACTGTGTCTATAGCAGAACTACACAGAGTCTTGCAGGAATAATAGAATCACAGAATCACAGAATCACAGAATAGTAGGGGTTGGAAGGGACCTCTGTGGGTCATCTAGTCCAACCCCCCCGCCGAAGCAGGGTCACCTACAGTAG
>Ga0065711_1009894_pt1 | contig 10369 bp, 1 predicted proteins | sample Hoacrofraction12_FD_59098 | JGI IMG/M metagenome (GOLD analysis project Ga0065711, IMG submission 59098) | Hoatzin crop microbial communities from Cojedes, Venezuela - Epithelial fraction 12 v2 (version 2) | ecosystem: Host-associated > Birds > Digestive system > Esophagus > Crop | place...
TGGCCTTGTTGGACCTCATGAGGTTCACAAGTGCCCACTTCTCGAGCTTGTCCAGGTCCCTCTGGATGGCATCCTGTCCCTCAGGCGTGTTGACTGCACCACTCATCTTGGCGTCTTCTGCAAATTTGCTGAGGGAGCACTCGATCCCGCTGCTTATGTAATTGATGATGATATTAAACAGTACTGATCCCAGTACAGACCCCTGCGGGACGCCACTTGTCACTGATGTCCATCTGGGCATCGAGCCATTGACCACTACCCTCTGGATACGACCGTTCAACCAATTCCTCATCCACTGAACAGTCCACCCATCATATCCATATCTCACCAATTTAGAGAGAAGGATGTTGTGGGGGACTGTGTCAAAGCCCTTACAGAAGTCCACATAGATCACATCTGTAGCTCTTCCCTTGTCCACTGATGTAGTGACTTCACCATAAAAGGCCACTAGGTTGGTCAGGCAGGACTTGCCCTTGGTGAAGCTACACTGGCTGTCCTCCATGTGCCTTAGCATAGTTTCCAGGAGGATCTGTTCCATGATCGTCCCAGACACAGAGGTCAGGCTGCCTTGTCTGTAGTTCTAAGAGTCCTCCTTTCTACCCTTTTTAAAACATGGGTTTTTCTCAGCCCATCACTTGGTGCCCATCATGCTTTTCTGTGTCATGGCATGTCTGCATTTTCAGACCCCCTCACATCATGTGCTCATTTTCTTTCACATCCCTTTCTAGTCCTTCCAGCTCCCACTTCCCATCAGTATGCATTCCCCCCAAATATTTTGTGCTTTCTCACCTATTTTCCTTCTGATATGGGAGGTACATCCCTAAATCCTTATCATATGACCTCATTATGCTGTCTTGAATCTCTGCTCTGCCATGCCACCCTCGAGAAGGCCATTGGACCTGTTGCCTACAGTGGGTACCCTTGTTCCCCCATTAGCATCTATTCACCTGGTGTCTCCTGTCTTTTAAGAGAAAAAAAAGACTATCTTTTTACTGTTTGTACAACTCCTAGCACCCTGGGAACGACCTCATTGCTCTAGCCATACAAAATGTATGTAAGAGTATCTTCCCCAAAAGCCATGGCCATCTACCACAAGATGTAAAATTACATGCCAGCCCAAGGGTCCTCCCATGTTACTGAGCAATCACGTAGCAACAGGGAAGGAGAGGGGGGGAAAGGGAATATACAGAGTTCCTCAGTAAGTCAGGGGGAGGAGAAGAACCAGCTCTATGTATTTAGTTACAGTTAATTATAAGTTTATGACCTTATGATGCAATTGTTGTATCCCTTGCTCAATACACTCTTCAGGCAGAGCATGCTGAACATACAGAGGGGGTGTATTTTATGGCTGCAGTGTTTGCTTGAGCTGTGCAGATAAGAGAGTTGTAGAGAGGTCTCTGCACAGGATGAAGCGGAGCCATTTTGGCTGTATAGTATTGGCAGGGTCTGGGTGTTTTTACCAAGAGTTTATGAAGCATAGGTGTAAGTCACTCTGATCTGTTGTCCTCTGCTTTCTCTGGCAGCCGCGGTTGAATTTTATTCTTACACTTTCAGAGGGGAGGGAAGCTAAGGACAGGAGTAGATGTCATTAACATGTAAGGGAAACCAGAATAGGATTTTTTTTTTTTTAAAGGAGGCAGCTTTGGAATTTGACATTTATTTCACCCAAAGATTTTCAAATGGTGCACAATTGTTTTTGATGCTGTTCATATATATTATGCCTATTTTAAGGATAAGCTAACTGATTCTGAAAGTGAGCAGTAAACAGAATGTCACTTGAAGGTCTATGAATAGATTCAAAGACCCTTGAAACCTTAATCCACTTGATCCCACTTAATTCCTTCAAGATGCATTAACAGGACAAAAAGAAGTTTAATCCAAGTGCATCAAACTCAGTTTAGGCACTGTAACCCTTCTGCTTATAAGGGTAGCCACATAAAGAAAAATAAGGAAGCATTAGTTTGCATTTCCCGGATAAATAAGTAAGCAGAAATGTATGCCACATGCTGGCTGGCATTTTAATCTCATCAAAGCCGAGCTTTAAAAATGGCTGTTCTTTCCCTACTGTGCTTTCCAAGATGCACAGCACAAATGTGCTCTGAACACAACAGAACTAATTGAACAATCACAGCAAAGGAGGTCAAAACCCAACAAACAGTGTAGCATCTAAAATGACTCTGGAGGATTTTAACAGATGGACACTTGTAAATCTAACAGGATTTCCTACTGGTGAGAATGCCTTAGGTAAAATTCAGAATGTCTCATTAAATTGTCAGCCAGCTATGAGACATTGCTCATGTGAATATGAACAGCTATGCAACCTTACTGTAAATACACAGAGACGTGTATTAACATAGGCCTGAGAAGCAACATTTGGATGCGAGTTCAGTTAGAAAACCCTTTCAAAATTGGAGGAGGATCAGATGTAGTGTTTCTGGCTGGGATCCATTAGAGATACAGAAGGCAAATTAAGCTGGGGGTCAGGCTTTTTCTCTCCCCATTCTCGAAGTTGTCTGGTTTTTCCTGCATGTGCACTTCCATGAAAATTTGCAAATTAGTTTGGTTTAGATTTCTCTAATCCCTTTTGCTATTGCTTTCTTGTAACCTTCTGTATTCTTACACTGTTGATGAAATGCATCCACAGACCCAACACAGCTATAACAGTGCTCTGTGTCTCCCAAGTAGACGCCCTTGTGCCAAGAATGTGAATGTAGGTTAGCACAATGCAATGACACAGCAGTTGCACATTTCCATTTTTACACGTTTGTTTTACACAGTGCCAGTGATCTGGATATGGGCAATTAGTCTGTTTCTCACCAAGACGCTGTGTGTGCCCCTTTACCTCCTCCAGCAACCCTACTGCTTGTGAGATCTGTGAGCCTGTTGTTCAAATCCACATTCCTGTACAGTCCCACTTTCTCGGTAAGAAATAGTCTCTGCTGGGTTTATTGGCATTTCTCACAGTATCTGAGTTCAAAGAAAATGATTACAAGTTAAGACAGAGCTCTGTTCTTTAAAGCGCCAGAGTGTATAGATCTGTTGAGTGATATATAACATAGAACAACTTCCAACTGAGGAAAGCTTAACACAGCTCGGGCTAGCTTGCTGATAGCTGCTCAGCTCCTAGAATTACCGCTTACAAACCATAAAGGCCCCAGCTTGAGTTTCATGGGGGGGGCGATGTATGTTGTGCACACCGCAAGTACAGCCACAGGGCGGGTAACCCGCCAACTCCCTAACCTCAGCCAAAAAATCTGGCCACTGCCTGACAGGCAGAGTATGCGTGTTCGCTGTCGATCAGTGGCAGTAGAACAGCTTAAAGTCAAAAAAGAATCGTGTGAAACCACCAAGTTCAGTCGTGGGAGTATTAATGCACCAAATCAACAGGCTTGATATCTGTTAAAACTGCCCTTCATTTCTGTGATATTTTTGGCAAGGAGACAACCTGTAAATATAAACAGATCTCCTCCCTCCTTACTGAAAAGCAAGCACGTCAAAGGGAGGAAGCCCAGTGCATGTTTATCAGAGTCACATATTTTGCACAAGGTTTTAGAACGAGCACGCAGAGGCAGATGTCATGATCAAGCTAAGAGACTCAAGGAAGGACAAGTTAACTGTGAGAGAAAAGCACATGCAGTGTACCCCTCAAACCACAGCGTGCACCTCTGTGGGGACTGTTTGCACTGCTGTGAGCAGGGGAATTAGTGCCAGGACAGGACACATGAGTCTGTGATTATTGACCAAAACCTTTAGCTGCGAACAGGCGCTGCACTCCTGGGCTGGAACAGTACCTGTGGAGTTGTATTCCCATCTAGTTGGAGAGCCTTCATCTCCCCGATGTCCCTTTTCCACTCTCAAGGCTCTTGTATTTAGGCTGGCACTGAAGAAAGAACATTGGATGTGTGTGCATGAAAAGGACTTATGGTAAGATGCCCACACTGGTACAAAAATCGTGCTTTGTGTCACTGTAATTCAGAAGAAAATAATGCACAGTCTATTGTTACACTTAATAAAGCAAATGTAATCTTCATTAGAGCTTTAACAAAAAAGATAGGCCACAAATGCCATGCAAGATACCTCATACTATGTTATATGAACACTTTATATTCACTGCAGTTGATCAGAAGTGCAAGCTGATCTTAATGGAAAACTGGTAGGGGGGGCATGTATAGTGATACTTAAAAAATAAGGATTTTCATTAAAAAATAAAGACTTTATTAATAATCCATTGTTTAAAGACTATTTTCTGTAGAGGCGACTATTTCTTTTTCAAGTTTAAATTTTCTTCATTTTCCCAATCCAATTTTCCCCATCTTAACCGCTCATCTTTATTTGAATTCTGCCATCATCAGGTGCACACTAGTACATTATTGCTTTATCAGAAACTTGATCCACACCCCTCTTTTATCTTTCAGCATCCTTCTCCTTTCTTCATGCTTTAAAGTGTCTTTCTTTTCACTTGTTTCTAAAATGAGCCTGAAGGAAAGAAAAAGGAAGATTACTAGAGTATTCATGACAGAAGATATGCTAAATTTTCAAAACAAGGTGGCCATGAAAAGAGACATAAAGGTGGAGTTCCTATAATCATTTATCCATGCCCAGTGTGTGTTAGAGTTCTTTCCCAGAAAAAAAAAAAACCCTTGAAACTATGTCTCTTCCACTGGAGTGGCCCTGGTTGTTGTGGTCGTGAAGTTGCACTGGCAAAGCAAGGGAGACTCTGGCACCAAATCTCTGCAGTGGGAGGAATCCCTCCAACAGCCCTCCGAGCCACAGCGGTGTCCTGCCCTGGCGTGCTGCTGTCCTGAGCATGCCTGGCAGGTGACTGAGAAATGTGCCTTTCTCCCACACTCTGGCAAATCAAAGAGCTCTGAAAGATTCGTGAGATGTGACTTGTTGACAAAAGCCTTGTTGACTCTTCCCTGCTACGGCACATTTATCTGTACAGCTACTAGCTCTCTTCTGTACTATAATCTCTACCAGGGTGCATGGCAGAGAAGTCAGACTGTAATTCCCATGATCAACCCTTTTTGATATCACCTTTTGGTATCACCTTCGTTACTTCATATTCAGCTGGTATTTGTTTAGACCTCTTGTGTGAATATTGTCTGACTCTGGCAGTTTCTTACTGTTCCATTTACTAAGTTGTTCTACAGCCTGTATTATTAACAATAAAATGTGAACACCGTCCTTAGATTCATCCCTTTAAAGAACAGCTCTATTGTAAGAACCTCGCTGAGGTACTCACAGAGAGCACAAATGCAAAAGATTAATTCAGATTATTAGTAACGCTTTTGTCTTTCCTAACCACTCCTTCTACATTTTGTTAGTGTTTTCACCATGCCAGGTCTTTGGAAGGCATCCTGTTTCCGACGAGCTTGTTATTCTTAGTTTTTATGGCTGTAGCATAAAATCTGAATCTAGATTTGAACTTTCCCAGATTTTAGAAGTTCAGATTTGGACTATTATAAAAATAGGATCACCATGTGGGGCCTGAGGCAGGGTCTTGAGCCTAACATTACTTGCAAATATGGCTGTGTCCTTGCAAGATGACTCGATAAAATAACATGGTGGGGATCTGGGTGCTCATTTTCATCTCATTTATTCCACACTGTACTACTCACAAGAAAAAACACATTGTTCATGCTCTCCAAATGAGATACAGGAACTGGGTTCATTACTTTTTAGGTGTAAACATCATCAGGGCTGAACAAATACCCCACAGAGTACAAGGTGGTCTGGAAGTTCTTCACTGCTGATGATCACGTAGGAGAAGAAAAGGACCTACCTGTAAGACAAAGCCTGTATGCTTATCTTTTACCGGTCTGTTGGCCAACAGCTGTTGGATCATCTACGCGGACCATCTACACGTTTGTTCTGTTGTGTTATGAGCCACTGCTAGCTCGCTACAACCAACTTCTGAGCCGACAACCAGCCAGGTAGCCATAGGGAAGACAGCACCCTAGCTAATTAAACCCTTCTGAGACACAGCTATATTACCACTAAACTGGGGTGACACAGCTTTTAGCTGTCTTGTGGTGTAGGCTTACACCTCTCGGGATTATACCATTTAGTATGTTCTGCAGACAGATTCATGGACCCACCTTGAAGATTATGGCCGACCGGCTTCTGAGTCTCTCCTCCAACCCAGCAACCTTACTTTAGTTTTGCACAAGCTGTTAAGAGTAAAAGATGACCTCTCAGACAGGTGTTAATCTTTTTTATTTGCCATGTTCCCGTTCTCTGGTATATCCCATGCTTTTCTGTATGTCAGCCCTCATTGTAAATCTGCCACTGAAACAAGTCACATAGGTGAAAAAACATATTAAAATGATGGTGTTGTTTTTGTGATATGCTGTGCTGTTTTTCTGTCACATCATTTCACAAGGTAGATGAGAAAGGAGAAAGAAGTTCTGATTCTAGTTTGTTTAATAAAAATAAAAGCTGTGGGGAAGGTTGAATTTTGATGAGATTTTTTTATTTTTAAGAATTTTTAATTCCTTACCATGTACCCCTGCTCTGTAAACAGTAAATAAACTCAAAACCAGATTCTTGTTATGTGACTTTTACCTTGCTTGTACTACTATCAATTGTCAAAAAGATAAGACAGAAGAAGTGAAGAAAAGATGAAAGACAGAAACTAGCCCAAGAGGCTTATTTTGGGGAAAAAAAAATCCTGATTTGCAACTTCTGCTCATGCGTTACCTTTTCCCTGAAAACTCATGGCTTAATATTAAGTACAGAAGTACCAAAGACCTGATTTACTGTGCACATCAAATGCAGCAAATGTCTCCTATGTAAAGAAGAGAAAGCTTTTCTGTAATTGAGCTCTCACCAAGAAGAAAGTGGAGATGGCAGGGGAAGACACAACTCCTGGCATTATTCACTTGTTATATGCAAATTTAATAGATTATCCAAACAGCTAAAGAACCGTGCGGCTTGTTGCCTTTTTGTGGAAAAATTAGCCATTTAGGTGGAAATATTCATGTACAAAGAGGTAAACTCTGAAGAAATTCTCTGACAATTTGTTAAAGACAGAAAGCTTTATCTTCCCAGAGAAGCAGAATGTGGAAGCGATACAGACACTTTGAAGCAGAAGACTGCTTGAATTGGGGGAGGAAGAGAAGGGTATAAAAAAACCTCACTTGTACTTGAATAGCAACTATTAAAAAGACATAATACTATGATATATTTTTTCAGGGTTTTAATCCAAGCATTCAGCATGTCTCTGCTCTCCTTACTCGTCCAATGCTTTGTCAGCATGGCAAGGAAGAATTCAGATTGTATTTTTAACATGAATGCAGTTACAAGGGATGCATACCATGTTCACAAAGCAAAGCCATCTCACTTGGCTCTCCCTGGCTAGGGAGCATTCTCCCGAGGAGGGCTGATCCTTACGGATTTGGAAAGCCAAACGCAGTGCCAGGTGTCCTGAGCCTCCTCCCTACCATGTGTCTTGAACATGCTGAGAAAATGTCAGCGCAATGGGGAGTTGCATCTCCCTGCCACACTTCTCAGTGGGCAAAGGCTTCCAGCTGCTGTGAAGACACTGCTCATGGGCATGTTAAGCAGGTCCTATGTGGTGACAGCACACCTTTTTACTCTGAGTGTTCCAGGAATTATCAAGTCTCATTGAACTGGTCATGCCAGCAAAGTGTCCCTCTGTGGCAATCATAAGGCATGCAGTGGAAATTTGTAACAAAAATATTTTGGCAATGCATTGTTGCCTGCAATAATCCTTTCAGACAGCACTAGTGGGAGAAGACCTGATACTGTCTTGCTCTGTAGGCCAACCTGTCTCTCTAACTGAATTCAGGAACAGCAGAAAATAAAATGCAGTGAGACTATGTTGGCTTCATCAGTTTTTGGGCCTTGAATTAGGGGAGCTCAGCTAGGGCCCAGGACTGGGAATCAGTGCAAAATCCTAGTACCCTCAAGGCTACTAAGTGTCCTAAATTAAAGATTAGTTAAAAGTTCTTGGAGAGCATTTAATTTTGCAGGTGAATTCAGTGCCCTGTCTGTAGTCTCCAAATAGGTGGGTATTATAATGCCTAATATTTAGGCACACATCTGCAGTGCCTGAGCATGTCTTGTGCAGCTGGCAAGGTTTGGGAACCCAGCCATTAGGGCTTTCCTCCAAGCTATGAGATGCCCCAGACCACTTTGTTCTTCTGCCTCCTGGGACACACACACATATCTTCTTTGAAAAGCCCCAATGCCCCAGGCGACATGGAAAGTTAGATTCAGCCACTTCTGCTGAAGCTGCTCTGCTATGTGTAGGATAGTTAAATATTCACGGTAAAGAAGAAAGAAAGCCTGTGGCTGGTTGGGGTCACATAGAGACAAGCAGAAGTACCAGAGTGCCCTGTGCTACCTGTTCCTCACAAGGTCACCATCTGCTCCTCTTCCTTGAAGTCCTTCTCCGGCCCCTCACACTGAGTGATAACTGACACTGGGATGTCCAGGGGATCACTGGAATGGAGTGAGAGGCAAGGGATGTACTACAGATGGGTAGGCAGCAGCAGGGGTAGAAAGAGTGTACAGGTGTTCCAAGACCTTTATTTTTTCCCTGACTGGATGGCCTATCCACCCCAAGGTCTCTACAGGTGACCACAACATTTATTGTAAAGAATATTTGACTCCAACACAAAGTGACTAAGCTTCATTAGGAGAAAGAAAGGCTTTCCCTCCCTAGAGCCCTATAAGAGCTAATGGACAGACAGAGCATGCCCTTGTACAATGCGTGATCAATTCCCTTTGGGCTTGAGGCAGAAAAGGCACTTAATGTGACAGTGGCACCTAAGTCCTCTTGCAGAACCAGCTGTAATTCTTTTCTAGCTGAAAAACAAACCCATTTGCAGTAATTATACATGTGTTTACAGATTCCAGAGGGAAAGCAAATACAGCAATTAATGTAACTTAGAAAAACAAAGCGACCACCCCACATTAGGAATGACTCACATGACAAAACAGTATTTTCTCAAGTGATCAATTTCTTAACAGTTCAGAAATCCTAAAAATAAATAATTAATGAATATTCTTTTATTGTAAAGAAGCAGTTAACGAATATTCTTCTATTAAAAAAAAAGTGTAAAATTTCTTAATGCCATTAGGATAACAAAAATTCTTCCTATAAAACTACATCCTTGCTACTCTAGGAAGATTTTGCTTTAAGAGATTATAGAGTCCCTGAAATGAGTGCACACTATAGCACATCCAAGGTCTGTGGGCTGTGGTATGTGCATCCTCAACAGCTATCACACATAACACATACATAGAATCTTTTAGAGTAATCCTGTGTCAAGGGAAATACTCTCTTTGACTTCAGTGGGAATCAGAGAGGCCCTTAAGGAATAAAAGAATACGCCATAACAGAAATAAAGCTTAGTTTAGATGTGAATCACAATGCTGCCATTGAGTTTATGCTCAGTTTAACCTATTAAACAATGTGAGATGAGCAAAAATTACTCATTTCCATGCTGCTGATTTTGCAGACTGCAGAAACGCAGAGCATGAAATACGAAATAAATAACTTGCTCTTAATAGCTTTCAGTGTGGATAATACAATTAAATGTAGGAAGATGTAAATGACATATTTTCATTGCACTGCTGGTTAGCTCTCTGTATCAATTTAGACAAATGCAAAAGTTAAAATTACTACAAATTGCCAAAAAATTTGTCTGTTTGTCACAAGTATAACAGTGGGAAGACCATGCTGTTATGCAAAGTTCTGAAGATTGCGTCAACTGTATCAGCACAATCACTACTGTTTCCTGAATGACCGGCCTTGTTGTATAGCTATGTCTGTACCATAAAAATGCAATGATAGAACTACACAGAGGTAAAGACTGGAAATAAGTGTGCACAATCTAAACAATATTCTTCTACATTATTCTTCATTAGATGGATTTCTTTTGTCAATATACCATGTTAATTACTAAAGAAGGCACTCTGAAAAGACAAGATCACCCTAAAGTGATCTTAGCACTTGAGAAGTGTGTAGCTGCTGGGTGTTTTTTTCTAATAAATAAAATGAATGTTTCATACAACCAATGCTTTGGGAGTTTAAAAGATAAATTATTCATACTGCAAGACAGGATAGCTAAGAAGTAATTTATCTGACATATTAGTGAGCAGCAGGGAAATTGGTGATTATGAAATTTATTTGCTTTTCTGCTGGCTAATTTGCTGTTATGATAAATTTTAATGAAATAGTCCTTATTCTTGGTAGGTAAAGCTGTAAAGTGTGGGCTGGATGAGTGGTCGGTGAAGTGGATTGAGAACTGGCTGAATGGCAGAACTCAGAGGGTTGTCATCAGCAGCGCTGAGTCTAGTTGGAGGCTGGTAACTAGTGGTGTCCCTCAGGGGTCAG
>Ga0065711_1051483_pt1 | contig 10369 bp, 12 predicted proteins | sample Hoacrofraction12_FD_59098 | JGI IMG/M metagenome (GOLD analysis project Ga0065711, IMG submission 59098) | Hoatzin crop microbial communities from Cojedes, Venezuela - Epithelial fraction 12 v2 (version 2) | ecosystem: Host-associated > Birds > Digestive system > Esophagus > Crop | place...
GCTGTGGAGTCTCCTTCTCTGGAGATATTCCAGCCCCGCCTGGACGCGGTGCTGTGCAGCCTGCTCTGGGTGACCCTGCTTGGGCAGGGGGTTGGGCTGGGTGACCCACAGAGGTCCCTCCCAACCCCTGCCATGCTGGGATTCTGTGATATCTAGCTGGAATGCCTGAAGTACTGATGTAACTGCGCTGTCTGTGATGGAGTCAGCGACTACAGGTGGTGTAGCTTAGTGCAAAGGTGTTGAATTTAAACAGAAAAGAAACTGTCCTCTTCCAGCTCCTGCCCACCTCGGGATTGCCCTGATCATAATTAGGTGGGGCGTGCTGACGAGCAAGGCAGATTAGAGGCACATAAGCTGCTGGCAGGACATCCTTCATTATGTGTCTTGATTGGAAATCCTCTTGCTTTGGTATAATCTGGCTTTGTGAGCTCCCAAGGGCTCCTCTGAGGCCCATCGAAGGAGCTCGGCAAACAAGCGAAGGGGATGGGAGTTTGTGCCTGGGACGGTCCCAGGTGTTGCTCTGCAGTTTATTGGGGTTTGGCCTTTGCTTTACTTTAAAGGTTTGTATTGGTTTTACCTTGCTGTAAGTTATTCCGCTGGGACGGCCCACGCCGGCTCTGCGGCTCCGTGGGGCGGCCGTCCCCGCGTCCCTTACGCAGCATCCCAGGCGCTGAGCACAGCCCAGGGCAGGCTGGCATCGCCCTGCAGCAGCCAGGGGCACACGCGCTGCTGATGAGCTCTGGTAGCAGTGTTTAACGAGCGCGTAGCCAAGAAATCAGCTGTTCGTGGGGTTTACAAACTGGCAGTGTGACAGAGGAGCGATTCCGGGTGGCTTGGCACAGCTGGTGGTACCGGCACTGCCGTGGGCCGGCTGCGGGGCCATCCCCCCAAGCAGGAGGGTGGAGGGGGGCCAAGTCTTCTGACGCTGGCCTTGGTTTCCAGCCTGAGCGCTAGTGAAAGGAGTGTGGTTTCTTCCTGCTCAGCTAGAGTTGCCCATCCGTTGCGTGTCTGCGTGACGCCCCAGCAGCCGGCAATTTGGGCACTGGCTTCTGGTCTCCCGACAGTCCGAGCCCCTCGGGGACAACAGTTGGTGGGCACCCCGGGACATCCTGCGGCATGTGGGGCCACACGCGAGGATGGAACGGCCACGCTCCTGCAGTGTGGGGAGGCTCTGCTGAGTCAGCCAAGGTGCAGCACCTCACCCCTCCCAGAGCAATCAGACCTCGCCCTGATAGCGAGCACAGCTCCTCTCCCTCTGGGGTTAACCTCTGCAGGCGCTGCCCAGGCACCGAGGGTCCCCTCACCCTGGTCTGAGGGACACGGGAAGGGGAAGGGGTGGTCGGCTGGTGGAAGTCGAGCGGTGCCTGTGGGAATGGGGGTTGGGACGCTTGCCCCAGTCCAGGTGGGAAGACGCATCTGGGGGTCCGCAGCAGAGACCCAGGCCGTGGGTCCAGGGGCAGGCGGCTGCAGGGCTGCAGGAGGTGCTGTACGAGGCGGGGAGCCCAGCCTGTGCTGCCCGCTTTGGGGTTCAGACACGGTCGTTCAGGCAGCCGCTGGCACCGGGAGGCAAGCCCTCGTCCCCGTGCTCTGGCCCGTGCTCAGCCCCGGCGAGCTGTGCCGTGCAGACAGGTTTCACTGGGGTGGGCCTGTGGCGAGGCTCTGGCCGTGCCCGCTGCCGCGGGGCCAGACAGAGGCACGCGGCTGCCCGCTCCGCGTCCCGTCCTCCTGCGTGCCGGGGCTTTGCAGACGCTCGGTTTGCGCTGCAGTTTTACACGTCAGAACGGGAGGCAAAGGGACACGTGTGGGAGAGCCTGTCCTGCGTTTAGGCTTACCGGTTACAGCTGACTCTGGTACTGCAGCACACTGCCAAAAAAAGATGAAAAAAGGTTGCACAGCGCTCTAGATGTGCAAAGAACGTTTCCTTCGTTAGCGAGGCTTCTGTTTGAAAAAGCCATTTACACTTCCAGCAGAACAAAATCTACCGACCACAGAGCTTTAGAAATGCGTTTTACACTCCAGACAGACCAAATCAACTCCTTCTCCAGCTTGCTTTTCTTCATCATTTTATTTCATGCTTTATGTTCATACTAGATGATAACGAAGAAAACAGGCACAGTCTGTGTCAAACCACTGCTCACGCAAGCCCTGGCAGACATCAGCCCGAAGTTCCTTACTCCGCTGAAGGAGCCGAGGTGGTTTCTGGCGTGAGGTGAAGAGAGGGAGAGAGGTGTTTGCTTACACAAACATCTGACATTTCAATAACGAAATGGCCAGTGCAGGGGTTGCCCTCCAACAGAAGCCCTTGTCTTTCCCCCACAGGGCAACCAACGCCCAACAAACGGAGCACAGTCTGAGTCTGAAACCATCACGCTTGAACCATCAAAAATAGATTGTCATCTCCAAACAGCAGACGGTTTACTCATGGGTTGTTTGTAAAAAAAGTAAAGCAGGGCCACTGAGTTAATACAGTGTTCAATAGAGATATACATCTGACACAGAAAAGGAAATCATGCTCAAAACTATGATAGTTATTTATGGGTAACATTTAAAAACATAGATTTTGTTTGACGTGAAATTCCCTGTTGAGTCAACTACATTAAATGCTTCCTTAAAGCAGTAGTCAAGAACACGTTATCTGCCAAGGTCTGTGCTGCTGCTTTGGACTTGACTGTGGAAAACTGTAAATCTTGGCTGGGCTGCTTCCAAGGGGGAGAGTTCTACTCTCTTTAGCTCTTTGAGTCAATGCAGGAGAACTTCAGAAAGTTCAGCGCCGCGTGGAAGGAGTAGTCTCTGCTGGAGCTGAATCTGAGGGGTGATGCACGCCTGGCAATTAATGCGTCGTGTGTCTACGTTATCCACCCTGTCAGCACTGATCAGCACATTGCTTAGGCTTAGAAAGAGGAATTGGAAAATAAAAGAAATTTCTTTACATCAACAACCCAAAGGTTTACTTTGAAAGAATCCAAGCAGTGGCTTGTCATCTTCTCCGAAAGGGGAATATTTTTCTTCCTCAAGCAAGCAATGGCTCGCACAAGCCCAGCTGCTGTCCCTGAAGGCAGCGTGGTGTCCCTGTGCCGGCCGGGGGTCCCGGGGCCCTCACAGCATCTCCTGTGCTGGCCGGGGTCCCAGGGCCCTCGCAGCATCTCCCTGTGCCGGCCGGGGGTCCCAGGGCCCTCGCAGCATCTCCCTGTGCCGGCCGGGGTCCCGGGGCCCTCGCAGCATCTCCCTGTGCCGGCCGGGGGTCCCGGGGCCCTCGCAGCATCTCCCTGTGCCGGCCGGGGTCCCAGGGCCCTCGCAGCATCTCCCTGTGCCAGTTGGGAGTCCCGGTGCCCTCGCAGCATCTCCTGTGCCGGCCGGGGGTCCCAGGGCCCTCGCAGCATCTCCCTGTGCCGGTCGGGGGTCCCAGGCCCTCGCAGCATCTCCCTGTGCCGGCCGGGGGTCCCAGGGGCCTCGCAGCATCTCCCTGTGCCAGCCGGGGTCCCAGGGCCCTCGCAGCAGCTCCCGCTGCCGGCCGGGGGTCCCAGGGCCCTCGCAGCAGCTCCCGCTGCCGCCTGCCCTCCCCAGGCCGGGACCCCCGTCTCCCCGGATTCACCCTCCCACAACGCAGCAGACTCTTGGAACGGGAGCCCTTGTCTGCTGTTATTTATCCGCACTGTGTTCTTCTCTCGGGCTGTCTGGCAGCGCGTGTGTGCTTTGGGTGACTCACTGCTGCGTTTCAAGAGACGAGGAGCGAAGACGCGGGGACAAGCAGGAGGTGGAAACCCGTGGGGCGAGTGGCGGAGCGGGGAGCGGCGCTTGGGCTGGAGCGGTTTGCTGGCAGGGCAGCGCGGCTGGCCAGGGTGGTGAAAATGGGCGCATGCTTGTTTTCCTTCTGTGTGATGCGTATCGAGAATTCAAGGATGTTTTTATTTTCTGCTGCTCTTTTTCTTCCCCCTGCTTGGTTTTTTCCATTAGAAGTTGATGTTTCCTCTGTCCAGGAATTCAGTGTAGAAAACAGAAATGGCGGGGGCTGAACGCTGAGCGATTGGAAGCAGAAGGGATGCACAGCCAGCCAGACTGTTGAAACACTTTGCTTTTTGTTAGCACCCCTTACTCTTCAGTGCCTTCAAACCATTTGTGAGGAGCGAGCGTTTTGTGGAAGCTCTGGCAGCCCCAGAAGTGCCGTCTGGAGAGCAGACAGCCCGCCGGCAGCCGGGGCCGGCGCGGTCTCCTCGCTGGAGCACGGCGCTGACAAGCCACCGTTCCCAGTGCTGTTATTCCAAAATCCAGGAGGCAGAAGTGGGCTTTGCCGTCTCGTTTTTGCCCTTTGGCAACGAACAAACATTTTTGCACTGCAGCAAGGCCGGCCTAGGCACGGCAGCAAGGCCAACACGAGCATGGCAGCAAGGCCAACGTGGGCATTACAGCAGAGCCAGCCCGGGCACCGCAGCAGGGCCAGCCTGGGCACAGTGCGGCGGGGGCACGACACAGGGAGAGAACCCTCGCCCTGCAGGGAGTTAAAATCACGGTTGGGGAACACAGAAGGCTTTTATTAAAGCTCTGCTTTGCCAGGCTGCAACGGCCTAACGGAGGTTACAAACGCTGCTGTGAGAAATACAGGCAGGGATCTTGCTGGACCCGCTCTGCGGAGTGCTTGGGATTCTGCCGCAGCGAGGGCTGCCTGGGTGGGCGAGGATGCGGGGCCGCTGGGATGCGGCTGGTGGGGAGGCTTGGAGGGGGGGAGCCCCGAGCCCCTGCCCCGCTGCGGGGGGACAGCACAGGGGGAGCCCCGAGCCCCCGGCGCCAGGGATCAGCTGCAGGGGCTGGGCACGCGCGGGTGGGAGTGCGCAGGGGTGCGTGCGTGCAGGTCTGCAGGGGTGTGTGCATGCACGTCTGCGTGCGTGTGCGTGCACACGTGTCCCTGTGCATGCCCTTGGTGTGTGCGTGGGGCTGCGGGTGCTGCGGGAGGCAGGGTCCCAGCTGCAGGCTCAGGGCGGGCTGTCACGGGGACGCTGGCCCCTGGGTTCGGTAAAGCACCCTGACTGCAGAAAACGGGCAAAGTGGGACCCCAGGGATTTGTGCCTCGGGGTACGCCCGGTGCAGTTAACCCCCCGTAGAGAAGCTGAGCGCGGAGCAGAGGTCCCGTCTGCCTCTGCGATTTAAGGTTTCTGCGCTTGTTGGAGGAGCACTTCAGCTGGAGGGTTGGGAAAGGCCTCGTTGGCGCAGTACAGAACTGACATACACAGCACACAAGTGGCCTGAAAATTTACTCAGGAGAAAGTCTGCAGTGAAAAGGGCATTCAGAGCGCTCGCCTGTGCTTTTCCATCGCCGGGTCCCGAACTGATGCATAACAGACCCTGTAAAACTACTGGCAGCATCTGACTGCCATCAGATGACTCCTGTGGCTGATTCGGAGGAGGGCGGCGGGAGAGCCTTCAGCCTCCAAAGACATCCACAGCTTTGTTTCCCGGGGCCCTTTCTGTTGCTTTTTCATTCGCCTGAGGGTGTTTCTGAACTGCGGGCAGGCTGCGGGAGGCACTGGGGGGGACACAGAACCTAAAGCTCGGCGCTGACTCTGCGCGGCCAGTTTCTTGTTCCATGGATGTGAGCTCCCCAAGGCAGATGCTTGTCCATCGGTTTTGTGGTTATCTTGTGTGTGCGTGTGCACACACATGCGTGTGTGTGCTGTACTTGTGACATTCAAACAGCGCATCCAGCTGGCACAACTTCCCACTCGCCATTGCAAACCTCCTAATGAGCGCTAATGGAACCGGAGGAGACGGTTAGTTTGCTGGTGTAGGTTTTCTGGCTGGTGCTCAGAGCTCTGCGCAGGGACCGGGTGCTGCGATATTCGGTGGCAGATACTCTGTAAGTGCCACCAGTGATACCAGGCGAGGGAGGGTGCCGGGCTCCATGCCCCTTCCGCTGCAGAGGAGACACTCAAAGTGCTGGCTTGGAGCTTGCTGTGGATACTGTTCACAGCAGGTGAGCTTAAAATAGGCTCCCCCATAACAGCAAATGCGAGTCCCCGATGAGCGAGGCGTGCGGCAGCAGCTGAGCTCCGGTGCCCCGGCTGCAGCGGGGCGCTGGGCGTGCGGCACAGGAGGGGCCGGCGGCGACGGGAGCGGGGCTGCCAGCTGCCTCCCCAAACCCGGCTCGTGCCCTGCATGGGGGGACGAGCATTGCTCCCGATTACTCCGAGACCCGGAGGCTGCTCCGCTGGTCGCTGGCAGGTGTTTCCCCCGGAGCAGGAGACTGAAGTTAGAAACTGCATCTGTGCAGGCTCGGCTGCAGGCGTAAATGTCAGCCCTGGCGTCTGCTTCCAGCTCTGGGAACGTTTCTGGTGCCCAAAGCAGCCCAAGTTCAAAGGCTCTCACGGGAAAAACGCTCCCAGTGTAACAGGGATGTGCAAACTGCACCTCTGCAGCAGTGAAGGAATTAGTTGTCTTTCCGCAAGAAGACAAACCAAGGTTTGCTCCGCAGGCTAATGCTCGACATGTGGTTGTTACTGCTCGCTCGGAGCCAGGTCCGAAAGGAAAAACTTCTCCCGGTGCGCGTGGAGGTGGGTGCTGGCCCTGCCGTGACGTCCCTGCCGCTGTCCCTGCAGCGGAGCAGGGCACCGTTACGCTCCTGGCCCCCAGATCGTGCGGTCGGACTGCAGCCGGCTGCATCAGTCAGTGCTGCTCTGCTGCGCGGCGGCTGTGGCAGAGGTGGAAAACTCCGTGAAGGCGTCAGCCCTCAGGAAGCCCTCTGCTTCTGGCCGAGGAGGAGCGACGGGGACGCCCGAGCAGCGGGAGGGTGGAGGTGGCCCTGAGCGCCCACGGGGACCCCGGGGTCCTCCCCGCGCCTGGGCACTGCTCCCAGGGTTCGGTCAAAGAGCCGCCCCGCGCCCCGCTTTCTGCGCCCGGGCAGCGCGTTCGCTTTCCCAGCCAGCAGACCCGAAGCGACGGAGCTGAGAGCAGCTGTGTGCGACGGCCAAGCCCGGCTGGAGGGCTCGGACGTGTCTTACCTGTACCTCTGCATAACAGCTGGCTTAAAATCTTTTTTATTTTCTCTGCAAATTCTGCAGTCGCTCATAGAGATGCCTATTTTGAAATAGTCTGTGGGAACCTGGAAAAGGAAAGTGGCTGCCTTTTATTTACCTGTTTATTTATTTATGGATAAGGTTTATTTGTCTCTTGGTTTTATCCCATGCCATAACCACCTTGTTTGTTGCCATTTTCCAGCAGTGGTATATTTAGCCATGCGTATGTGATGGCCAAATACACTGTGGTTTTTATTTTCAGTGGTAGCAACAACTATTTCTAAATATTGCCGATCTGCTGAGATGTATGAGAGTATTGAAAGCCTAGGGGGAAACTGCAGATCTTGATTTTTACTAGATAGTTTCCAGCTATATCTTGCTTAAAGCACATCAATTTGCATCAAAGTTTCCCTTGATACCTGAAATTAAATCTCAAATTTCTCATCTGTTGGGAGTGTGATCTGACCAGTAATGTTAGCAAAAACACTGTAGTTCAAAGGACATGCTTTCAAAGGACATCAAAAGAAAGATTTTTCTAGCAATAAAAGCCAGAGTAACCATCACACTCAGCTGTGCAGGGAACATGAAGCTGGAGTGTTTGCTTTCCTTAAGATTAATTTTCTATAATGGCAAAATGTGTAAACAAACGTAAAAGGCACCTGGTCCCACATGCTACAAGTGTACGTGATCGTGGCCCCACGCTCGGTTTAGCACATGCGCGTTCGTACGCACTCAGCGTGGGAGCCTCTTAGTGCCAAGTTACCAACATACATAAAATTTAAGAATAATCCAGAAATAGCAGACAATTGGTACGTTTGAGCCCTGAACCTGCTCAGCCGCCCGTGACACCCTGGCTGTGTTAAAGAGTTACTGGATGGTGCTTGCCCCATGCTGGACACTCCTGCCTGGGCAGAGACGCGGTTCCTGCGGCAGGAGCAGCCTGGGCAGCGCAGGGCGAGCCGAGCCCTGGCACACGGCCCCCCGTGCTGCACGGCTGTGCCAGCGTGGCCCCCCGGTACCGCACAGCTCTGCCGGCACGGCCCCTGGTACTGCATGGCTGTGCTGGCACGGCCCCCCGTCGTGCCCCACAGTCGGCTGGTCCCAGGCCCTCGGCCTGCCCCGGCGCGCAGAACACAGTGGGGAGCGGCGATGCTGGCCGGGTGACCGCCAAGGAGCGTCCTCATTGCTGCACCTCCCTCGGGGGCCGTTCCTCTCCGGGCTTTTTCTTCCCTCTTCTCACTCTAGCGCGGCTGCTGAAGGTGTCACACTGTGTCCCTGATCTCGAGGATCCCGGTAGAGGTCAGCTCTGGTCTCCTTGCGGGGAAGTCTCCAGGTCAGTTGTGTCCTTCCAGCTCTCCGATTGGAGGTCTTCACCTTGGCATTGCTCCACTCGGGCGTGAGTTCCCCTCAGACTCCACCACCACCATCGGGCTCACAGTTTCAGTGCAAGACCCACGCTCAGAGGCCACCCCGGGCACCGCTGCTCTCACTTGTGGTCTGAGTAGTCAGTGTGGTCTGGGCATTTTCTGGTGGTGTTTGGCGGGTTGGTTTTTTCAGTGATACCTAAAGTACTTGTGCTGTCAAACATCTGTTGGTGATGGTAGATCCCAAGGGCAGGTTTTGTTACTGGACTGTAAATGCACTAGAGGCAAAGGCTGTGCGTTGCGCGGGTGAAGTCGGCGCGCCGTGGCTCTGCCGAGGGGGCAGGTACCCCAGCGGTGCCCTTGGCAGTTCTCTCGCACGCGGCACCACCGCTGACGAGGGTTAAACACGACAGAGGTGAATTTCTCATGTAGCTGACTGTGTCGGATGCTCCAGCTTTCACTGCAGAGATAAAATGAACAGAATTTTCCATGTGGCTGGTGGCCTTGGTGATTATTTTTATTCACAGATTCTGCATTAGATGTGCAAAATACAACTGTGTTTTCTTTGTGGTCCATTGATTTCCAAGGACAAATCAATTGAATTAAAAGATCAAAACAAGCTAAGAGAGTATAATGTGGTTTTAAGTAGATTTTTTTTTAATAAGTCTTTTGAAGAGTTGCACTGGAGATCCATGTAATTTTCCAAGGTTTTGAGTTACTCTTTCAGTTGAATTTAATGGTTAAATTTCAAGACTTTTTCTATGATCCAGTGGTAATAATAATAATTAACAAGAGTATTTTTCAAGAGGCCAAGCACAAATTGAAAGGTCGGTACATTTAGAACCGATAACAGAAATGCTCTTCTCGCAGAGTATTGTATCTCTCTGGAATTCACTTACGCAGAACATTTAAACAAATAGGTTGGCTAGAATAAAAAGAAAAACTTTGGCTGGCTCGTTTTGTGTCAAATTATAACATCTGCGGCTGTGCAAGCTCTGCCTGTTCCGTCCGAGCAACCCAACGCCCCGCGCCGGGGCCGAGGGGGCTGCAGGGTCAGCTGGGAGCATCGTGCCTGGTTCGGGGCCGGTCTCCGGGGCAGCGGGCGGCACAGGGGACATCAGGGCACTGGGACGGGTTTGCTCTCCCACGGCCACCCCGCTGCTGGTCTGCAGCGGGGAAATTCCTGCGAGGGAATGAAGGATTGCCAGGAGGACCTGGGTATCAGCGCCGAATTTTGAGAAGCCCCCAGCCACGCTGGGGTGAAACCTCACCCCCCTGGCAGTGCCGGGGCGTTAGCAGCGCTGGGTGCCTGGAGACGTGCCGCTCCTCCCGGATGAGCGGGAGGCTTCGTCCACCCTGACCTGCTCGTGTGCGTGTGGACGGGGTGAGCATTTCCTCCAGCCAGGCTGGTTCTGCGGGTGCCCCACTTGGTCTTGTTTGCTGGCCCCAGAGCTTGAGTGTTAGCAGCTAGGAGGTGAGCTCAAATGTTGTGATTTGTAAGAGAAGGAAACAATAATAATAATAATAATGAAATAATAACAAAGCTGAGAGTCTATTTGGAAATGCTAACAAACTTTTTCTTACTGCAAAGTGAAAAATAGAAGTTCCTGCACCTGGGTCGGGGCAACCCCCAGTATCAGTACAGGCTGGGGGTGAAGGGGTGGAGAGCAGCGCTGCCGAGAAGGGCTTGGGGGTGCTGGGGGTGAGAAGCTGGACACGACCCGGCAGTGTGCGCTGGCAGCCCAGAAAGCGAACCGGGTCCTGGGCTGCATCCCCAGCAGTGTGGGCACAGGGCGAGGGAGGGGATTCTGCCCCTCTGTCCCGCTCTGCTGAGACCCCCGGGAGTCCTGCGTCCAGCTCTGGAGCCCCCAGCACAGGACAGAGCTGGAGCTGTGGGAGCAGGGCCAGAGGAGGCCCCAGCCATGATGCGAGGGCTGGAACCCCTCTGCTGGGAGGAGAGGCTGGGAGAGCTGGGGCTGCTCAGCCTGGGGAGGAGAAGGC
>Ga0065711_1051484_pt1 | contig 10369 bp, 7 predicted proteins | sample Hoacrofraction12_FD_59098 | JGI IMG/M metagenome (GOLD analysis project Ga0065711, IMG submission 59098) | Hoatzin crop microbial communities from Cojedes, Venezuela - Epithelial fraction 12 v2 (version 2) | ecosystem: Host-associated > Birds > Digestive system > Esophagus > Crop | place...
CCGCCTGGACAAGATCCTGTGCAGCCTACTGTAGGTGACCCTGCTTCGGCAGGGGGGTTGGACTAGATGACCCACAGAGGTCCCTTCCAACCCCTACTATTCTGTGATTCTGTGATTCTGTGATTCTGTGTCTACGTGAGACCTGAGCTCCCTTAGGACTTACTGGGGCTGGAGAGCAAATCACTCCCCAGGGTCTGTAGTGTCCTCACTGGAGATACCTGCTCAGTAGTAGGCACCTTCTTGTAGGCATCTGAAAGGAGATGTTCGCAACCTGTGGCTGAGCACATGAAGCAGATGTGGAGAGTCCCATGCTCTGTGGCTGGGAGAAGGCATGGTTTTTGGCTGTGGGGCAACCTAGCAAGGTGTGAGAGCAAAATGAGTGTAGGAACAAGGGTGGGGTGGCAGCCCCTGGCAAGGAGTGACCTTTTGATCCCAGCTGGTACTGCCTGCATGTCCCATCTTGACAGCACTGCTGCAGGGCATGGGATGTGTCCTGGCAATGCTGGGTGGAGGATACACAGTGCGCAGATATCCCTCCTTGCTTGGGACAGCACAGCAGCTTATAGCGATCACTGCCTGCTGATCATCAGTCAGGGGAGGACTTTTGTCCTCTGCAGGCACAAATTATAACCACCAGCCTGCTGTAGGCATGGGCCCAGAGTCAGAGGCTCCTGGGTCACAGCAGGGCAGCTGGCTTTTTGGCTGTAAATGACGCATTGGGTCAAAACCTGACAAGCAAAATGGTTCTCCGGCCCATGGAAACAGATGGAGGCGATGGTGGAAGCGGACATTATCTGACATCTAGCTAGAGATACGTGTTCAAGCTCTGTGCACTGTGTTCTTCTTTGCTTGGCTTTTGCGGTGTGCTGCCCATGGGATCCATCCGGGACACAAGGCTTGTTCTTGATCTCTGGCAGTACTCCAAAATTGCTCAGACCCCCATGGCATGGACTATGGCTTTGGTACCTCAGCCCTAGTGTCTGCAGTTCTTATTTACATGCCTTCTTATTTAACGAATAGTTCTGCAGCTAATTACTGATGGGACTATTTATAGCAGCCTAGTTCTCCCTAACAGGTCTATTTGCTTCTCCATGCCTGCGCTCTGCTTTGATATAAATAGAGAGCCAGGGAGGTTGTAAAGCTGGAAGATACAGTGTGCAGTAGGAAATACCAGGGAAGGGGATGAATCCTTCTTGCCGCAGGGTCCTGATGTCCTCTGCTATGTTACACCCTCTCTTGCAGACTCAGCCAAGCCTGTTATGTGAGGAGTGACTCTTGGAGTTGTGCCAGACCTGACTGTGCCTTGCTGTGGGACAGAACCACTGGAGAGACAATCAGCTTGGGGCCTTAGCATGGCCAGGAGTCTGGACCATTGCCAGCAGTGAAACCAAGAGCTCCAGGAATGCACGTGAGTCTGTAGTAACGAGATCTGAGTGGGATATAGGGAAATCTGTGTGGGCTGGAGAAGGGAGACAAGTGCAAGAGGGCGGCACACCTCAGGACATGCCACGTGAGCAGCATTGCTGGAGACCCAGGCAATCTTGCCTCCAAGGGAGCTCTGTAGCAGCAGGGGACTGAAGCTGGGGATAAGGGCAGCAGTGAGTATTTCTGCAATCACTTTGCATTTCTCTGGCTGTTAAAGCAGCAGCGTTTCCTCACATTGCCTCTGCTTAGCCAGAGACTGGCTCCCATCACTTGTGCATCCCTTTTGCTATCAAACTGGAATCCAGAGCCACACTGTGGCTCTGCTCTAGGGTGTCTAAGGAGAGATGGGAACTTTGGTTTCCAAAGTTTTCCTGATTTTGTAAATAATCAGAAGGAAATACTTGACTTAGTATCAGGGTTAGTTGAGGTCACTGTGGATGCTACTAGTCTGCGTGGATTCAAGAAGCAGCTGGACGAATTAATGGATGAAAAATGCATCAAGGGCCATTAGACCTGAAGCTACCATCTTGGGCTTGGGAAATCCCTGAGCCACAGGTCACTGGGGGATGAGTAGACGTGTCAGGGATGCTTACCCTCTTCTTACAGCATTCCCTTGCTGTCTGCTGTTGGAAATGGTGGTAGGCAGACCAGAGATGGCTGTTTTTAAATTCTTCAAGTCAGTTACTAATCCCCATGAGCCACTGCTGCTTCAAAACCAGAATTTTGTCTCTATGGGAGCCCCTGTTGTGCTCAGTTCACTTCTAGCTGCCTTCTTCCATTGTTACTGTGAATCCCCTTCTCCCCTATCGGTTTGAAACCAGGAATGAACCTGAACATTTGAGAGAAGAGAGCATGTTGTCTGGGCTTGTCTGAATATACAGATCTGCATTTCCAAATAGGCTCTGACAAGGGGCACAAATTTCAACAGACTGTAGTGGGTTTCCAGAGAGTTTGTCTCTGTTTCCACTGCCTGCTGCAAGTTGACTCCTTGTGCACAACAGCTGCAAACTTATACCCTGCTTTGCTGGAGGTGGGCAACCAAAATTATTGATCCTGTTTGAAAATGGGAAATTTATTTAAGGGAGTGTGACTCAAGTGATGTACTTCAAGATATTCTAGCATGTTCCTCTTTACCGTGTTTAAAGAGCTGAAATAGCAGATTTGTTTCATCTCTGAAGAAGATGATTATTTCTGAAGTTATTTCCACAAATTAGGAGCATATGATGCCCTATCAGTAATGATTATTAAGTGTTCTCATGTCGAATTGCAAACTTAGCTATTCCGTGGAACTACTTGTAGGAGAAGGAATTACAGAGCACAGTAAAAGTCAGTGGCTCTGGCTCATTAATGACAGAAGATTAAATAGTGAATGTACTTGAAGCATTTGGTACTGTTTCCTGAAAGACAAATCGTTAACATAATCTAATTCAACTTGAAAATAATGCCAGGCCTGGCTGAGGTCTGTCTGCAGGCTGCAAACCCATGTGCAATGAGCTGGAGCTGTGCGGAAGACTGTGTGGGGACAAAGCTCATTGCAGCTCAGGAAAGTGAGAGCAGAGCAGGATACTGTCAGCTGGTGGATGTGCCCGAGCAGGGGTCCGTGTCCCAAAGGTGATGGGAATGAAAGTCCTGGAAATCTTCCTCACACAAACAGCTCACTGCTGCCTGCAGTAGCTGCAGATTAACCAGGTTTGCTCAGATCGTGGTTTCCCAGCTTGGCCTGAGTGCAGAGACTTTTTACCTCTCCACCTTCCCCTGGCCAGGAATGATGCCTCCAGATGCCAAGAGTCAAGAAGATTACTGCTGAAAGGTAAATGCTGGCTGGTCTCAGCCAGTGCTGAGAATAAGGCTGTCCAAACAATGCTGAAACCAAATCTCTCTTCACCCCCTAAATGGCAGAGCTTTTGGAACTTGCCTCTAGCTTTGCTCAGGTCTATGGTTGCTTAAGACTGGGCTGAACAGAGCCCTGGGGAAAAAGTGCTGCTCTTCACACCACTCTGGTTTCTGAACACAGGCTCTACACCAATCCAGTGTCGACAAGATAGCAGCCAGATCATTAAAGAGCTCTGCCAGTGTAACCTGCCTCTCTCCAGTTGTCCTGCATGTTTCTTCCTTGTTCAGTATTCCCATGGCAAAATTTTAAAAGCTCTGCAAATATGGGGTGATGCTTGTAAGGCCATTATCATTAGTGCTGGAGTAAATGAGCAGGCAGAAGCTGTAAGAGTTGCCAGAGAGAAGCATGGTGTTGCAGGGATTATGCAGGCTGGATGGACTGGACAGCAATCCAAGTGACTGACTTGCATTGGCATAGGCTGCCACAGCGCTAAGACCAGTTCTGGAGCTGGGCATCTCTTGTATGCATAGCAGGGGATACCCAGTTTGCCACTGCTGCCCCTTTCCTCGAGTTTTACCTCTAGACCCTGGGCATCCACCATGATCAGGGTCTGGATGGCGCTGAACTGGGCAACTTCTTTGCCCTCCCTTGGGATTGGGCTGTCCGTACTGTGCTGGGTCTGACTGCAGAGAAAACAGCTCAGTTGCAAGAAAAAGCTACAAGAAACTTTCAGTAGGTAGCTTTCCCCTCATGCACCTGTTGGACTTGCATTTAAGCTCAAGCCCTTGCCTTTGCTCCTTGACTAAGCTACACAGTAGGTTTGCCTGTGTCTAGCCCCATACTCAGCCAATCCCGACCCTAACCTGGTTGGTATGCCCTTCTTGCTTGGGCTGTTATGGGAGCATGCCCCTTGCTATTGTGACTGCTTCCCTCACTTGCATTGTCCTCAACCTTTGCTCCTGGCTCACCTTCTGTTGCAGAGCCACCCCGTTCTGCTGCCTGCCTGCAGCCCATGTCATGCGGGCTCAACAGCCACAGCCCAACCCAGGAGATGACTGTGCAGCTCTGCACCTCTCGGTGTGCAAAGCATCAGGTGAGCTCACACAGACTTTTGAGAGAATTGTCTGTTCTGTGAGTCATTTCCTTCCACTCCTACCATGGCATGTCCTATGGGGCAAGGACAAGCATGGGCTTATGAGCGCCCCTCGAGGGGGGGTGGGTTGGAAGTGACCAGGGCAGCGGTAAGGGAGGGAAGCAGGGCTGGGGTGAGCATAGCAGGATGAGAGGGACACGCTTCCTCCACGTTTCTGGTGCTTCCCTTCAAGAATAGGGATGCTGTGCCAGGTAGCTGTGAGCTCACTGCATCCCTTCCCCCTGGCTCCCGCCCAGTCCCTGCTCCTCCATCATCTCTAATCCCCCTGCCTGGCTGCAGGCAATCTGCAGTATTTCTGCTGGATGTGTGCACGGCCAGTGGCTGGGCTTGTGCCAGCAGCCTCGCCCTGCTCAGACCAGACAGCATCAAGGCTCTGCACCGTCATTTAAGTCAGGGTCTGATAAGAATGTGACTCCGTTGGCATCAGAGCTGCAGCATCAGTCAAAGCCATACAGACGAGGGCAATTGCAACTCCACTGGCTCCAAGGCGTGATGCTGGGGTGGGATGGGAGCATTGCCCTCCCCTGCTGTTCCTAGGAGCCTGGGGAAAGGGCTGCAATTTGTCCTGCAGTGATAAAGCATCACATCTTTTCTGCATGTCCAGGGAAAGGTTGAGGATAATCTCCCACTCTGTGCAGTGCCTCTTGGTCTGACATCTCTTGCAGCCGTTTGCTCTGCAGTGCTTGCAGTGTGGCAGCAGGAACAAGGGACCAAATGCTACCTGTTCTTCTGAAATTGATCTCTTGATATCTATAGCAACATAAACGGATATCCAAGGCTCCTAGTATGGGCTGGGGTGTCATGGCTAGCTTGGCATGTGCCGTCCACACCATGGACTTTCAACACAGCTCTGAGTGGTGTTTCTTACTGGTGAAGTCTCTTTTGCAGTAAGGAAGGGCTGCTCTAGGCTCTCATTGAGCAATGTCTCAATTACTGCCCGGCTTTTCCACAGCTGTCCATGGAACAGCTCAGGGCAGAGTCTTGTTTTGGCTCCAGACTCCTGCACATGCTGTTCTAGATTCACTGGAATCTGCTCTGTGATGACAGAATTTGCTCTGGATTCAAGTCCCAACTTGGTTTCAGAACAGGCCTTGAGTTCATAATTGACCTCGTGGCCTACCTGCTATGCAAATAAAACTGAAGGCCTCAAACCTGCAGAGCACCCAGTGCACTTCAGCTGACCCCATGGTCTGGGCAACTGCTACCAGGATGTGTGGCCTCTTGGGGCCTTGCTTGCATCAGACAACACTGCTGGAGAGGGGCTGGTGCTTCTGGAGGTGTTGTCACCTACGTCCAGACCTCCTGCTTGTGGCAGGAGGGAAGCCAGACAATCTGGGAACAGGATGGGAGAGGAAGAGACATCAGCGGAGAAGCAACAGGGCACAAGATGAAGCTGTGATGGCATCCAGGAGCCCTGACCCTGCTGCTGCCCAACACCCAGTGCTGCTCTGCTCTGCTGGAGCCTTGCTGCCCATGTCTATCCACTTTGGACAGGAGATGAAATGGGTTTGTATGATGAAACTTACCACATTCAATCATCCCAGCCTAAAATTAGCACTTAGTGCAGGAAGGGGAAGGGCTTTGCAACGTGGAGTTGAATCAATAACAGCTTTTCTCCATCTTGCCATACTTCCCTGTGGCTGTCTCAGCAGCAGGAGTGACACACCGAGCCTGCGCTCCCCTTTGTTTAAGCAATGTCCGTATTTGGCTGATGATGTTGAAGCAGAGATTGATACTTACCGGGTTTTATAGTCTTTCATATGCCAGGGAAAAGAATGCCATTCGTTCTGTCCAGGAAGAGACAGAAAGACTTGGTGAAGGTGAGGAGAAAAAATATAGCACTAGATCAGATGATAATAAACTAATGATAATTGTGAGATCATGTAAGGGAACAAGACGAGGCATGGGCTCTGGCTTGCTTCAGTACTCCTCTTGCTTTCTGGGCTGTGTTGTCCCAGCACTTTGAACAACAAAGTAGAATGAGGCTGAGGAAATAATCGTCCTGTAGCCTCACTGCCTGTTTAAATCTCTGCTGGCTGGGCATTGCTCAGTGTGTTCATGAATCCTTGTCAAAGATTTATGCCCCTCTTTCGAAGTGCTCTCCTTTAGCGAGTCCTATTAACACAAGAGGTAAAGCCCTTCAAGGAGTGTGAGCTTTCTCCTATAAGTGGGAGAGGAATTATTGCTGTGGCCTGCAAAGAAATGAATCTTGCAATGCAAGTGCTGGGACAGGGCTCCCTCTCTTGCCATATGGCTGCTGTATGAGGGAGTTCTGGCTTCTCCCACCACTGGCATGAGGTCTTCAGGGCAGGAGAGACACACCAGAGGCTTGCACTACAGGAAGGAGATGAATGAAATAGTAAATGGAGAAGGATAAGCACATGGTGATGGTGGGGAAGAGACTCCAGTCTGAAATCACCAGCTCAGCCATAGAACAGCTCATTGGGCCAGAGGGTGCAATCCTTTCCCAGGTTTCCCCTACCAAGACTGAGCCTGGAGCCAGCAAAGGAAATAGACGCTCATGGCTGGAGAAGTGACAAACCCTGATTCATGGTGCCCTCGCTTGCCCTACAGCCATCATTTGAAACACAGGGATTTGCTGTTTGTAGTGAAATGCAGTGTCTACAGGAGGGTTTTCTCACTTTCTGCCTTCTTTGCTTCCTCCCTGCGTAGGTTTGTGAGGACTGGACTTCACCCAGTATGTCCTGGAGACAGACGCAAGGCCTCCTGCATCCTTTCCGATAGGGAGCAGTTGCAGGGGGCAGGAGGGGCAGCTAAGCAGGCAGGTCACCAGTGCCCGTGGGGTTGGGAAGCCCAGCACTGCCAGGCAGGGCTGTCTGGGGATCTTGCCAGCATGCTTGGGAATGTATGTCAGATGTCGTGTCTGTCCTCAGCTGTGTGTGCCCTGTGCAAGGAGCTCTGATTTAGTCCTGTCCAATTCATTCCTGTACAAGGTGTATGTAAATGCACTGTCTGCACTATTTAAATGGTGGGAAGAGGGAAAGTCTCTTTGAATATTTGCAGTAGAGACTATGAAATTTAATCAGCAATATTAGCAAGTGAAGAACCCCGCTGAGATTCCCAGTGAATAAAAAGGTTTTGACAGAGAAAACGAATAACCTGACAGTAGCCGAGAGGGAACTTGGAGTAAAATTTCTTCAAAGGCAGTTAGTCCAAAGAGATGCGGCAGAGAGCTCTTCCTTTACCGTGCCTTTAAATGAAAGACTCCTGGGAATAGCGGTAGCTGGTTTCACAGTCCGGACTCCCCTGTAAGAAGAGTGCATGTGTGGAGGTACGTACTGTGTGTATATACCGTGTCCTGGGTGTGCAGAGTGCCTCTGCCCCGTGACTTGGGTGCCAGTGTGTTTTGCTGGATCAGAGAATCATAGAATGCCTCTGCACCATAGGTGTCAGGATTTTCAGAGCGGTGCAGCACGTCTCTGTACCACTTGCTGCCACGTTTCACTTTCTCCATACATGCTGCGTGCTTCTGGTGTGCATGGGGTATTTGTAGGTGCGATTTTTCATGAGCCATGTGAAGGATGAAGAGTGTGTGTGGCTCAACTATTGTACAACTGGGCATTATGGTGTGGAGCTGGGTGCATTGCCTGCAGACCTAAGCCTGCTGTTAGCTTTGAGGTGGAGAGCTGTGCATGGGTTGGGAGTTGTTGACTTCTGGTATTCTTTTGCTATGGTGAAACAGTAGATGAGGCTGGACTGTGCCTGCATATGTGAGTAACAGAGAGACCAGGGCCCATGGTGCAAGCGTCAGTCTGGTGGATCATCTGATGATGTCTGACACAGCCATGATTTCAACAGCAAAGGTACTAAACTCCTGGAGAAGCATGTAGATTTTCAGATGTGTGTTGTCCATCACTGACAGTACTTGGGGGAACAACACAGCACATATATAGGCTATGCCACCAGGCCTATGTGGAATTAATTTTCCTAGGTGCTTTCCAAGAGTGGCCACAGAAAGCCCTTCAGGTTACAAAACAGCTGATGCAGGTTGACATGCCGGAGATGCAGACATCTCCAAACTCATCTGAGTAGAGCTGCCTCCTGGCTAGAAGATTTCTCTTTGTGCAATTACCAAGACAGGTACATAATAGCTCCGGACATCTCCGTTTAGTCAGGGAATTGCATTCTGTGCAAGAGACCAAGCAGAAATTTTTATCTCAGATCTGGCAATATGGAACCTGAGCCTAGGCTTTCCCTGTGTACAATGACCAGTGTAGGGAAGAATCACCTTTCTTCACTGATGCTCATCCTGTTCTCAATGTGTCCGTAAAATGTTTTCGCTTCAGCAGAACAGCAGGTTTGCCTGAATTTTCACAGCATTAACACTGCCATGATGATGTTTTTACCCTTGTGCAGAATATATACTTGCTCTGCATGTCAGGAGCAGGATCTCAGAATACCTCAGGAGCGACAGTATAATCCAATAGTACCAAACTGGCTTCTTCTCCAAGAAGTGAACCATGGGCTTCACCTTTACCCTGGAGATGCTTATTAACAAATATATAAAAGAATAAAAATTGGGCAGAATGATTGTCTGCATCATAGACTTTTAAATAGCCTTTGACTCAATCTACTACTCAGAGCTGAACATTAAAGGGCTACAAATGGAACTGGTGGGAAAACACGACCTCATTAAATTCATGCACCATCCATCTCAGGCTGGATGCAAACAAATTGCATGCAGATAGGACTTCAAGGTGAAAAAAAAAAAAGAGTAACAGAGAGATGCAGTCTCAGTCCAACAAAGGTCATCATCTCTGGTACATCAATTACTCCCTGTCCCTACTGGAGTAGTCTAACTCAACCACACGGGATTCTTGGGTCAGCCTGGAAAAAACAAAAACGATGATATTTTAGAAAAAGCCCCAAACCAGCCAAAACAGTAAATTTTTTATTACAGAGGCAGAGATATTAAACATATCCTAAATTATACATACATGGGGCTCATTACAAACACATCAGGGAGCTTTGGGCTGGCTATAAAAACATTACAAGGGAAAGCTTTGCAAGTTTGTATGCAGTAAAGAAACCACTGGATAGATAAAACCCCAGTAAAACTGTTGCTAAAACTACTTGGCAGTAGAACCCTGCTCCTTCTCCTGTTTGGGACTGAAGGCTGATGTCCAACTTTAGCAGCAGCCAGACTGAATGAACTAAAACCCAGGAGAAACATTGCCTATACTAGTCTGTGAGAAGTCTCTCTCAGCTCAGACACTGGGGTTGAGTGAAAGATCAGTAGTTCAAACTCCTCCATCCCTCCTCCAGTTGAATTCAGCCAGCAAAGCAAACAGCTCTGTATAAAAGGATGAAAAATCTTTGATATACTAAAATGCAGATAAACAGGGCACTGGAAAAGGCACAGTGCCACGACTCAGAACTGTCTCAGATATCTGCCTAGATCTGGCTAGCAGATACCGAGTCACCGCGACTTGCAAAACTAAAGTAGATTACCAAATACAGAATTAGATTAGATTTAACATGAAGATGTATCTTTCTTACGCTCTTTCTGTATGGTTTTTACTATTTTATGTAATCTTGTGGGATATCAAGTCTGGACACTCATTTAGCAAAAGTGAGTACCTACAGGCAGCTGTTGTATGTTACATCCCAAACAATGCACAAGATTTCTGCATGGATGTAATTGAGGATTGGGAATACAGGTGAGACACTCAGACCTTTGGAAGGGCTGAATGTACTGAAAGCCCGATAAAGATACGAGTAAGAAAATCCCGAATAGCTGACAGCTGTTTCCAGCAACCATAGAGGATATGTCTGCAGAAAGAAATAATTAGCAGCTTTGGTTCAGATGAGTGGAGTCGGGAGAGCTTCACAGAATCACAGAATCACAGAATAGTAGGGGTTGGAAGGGACCTCTGTGGGTCATCTAGTCCAACCCCCCTGCCGAAGCAGGGTCACCTACAGTAGGCTGCACAGGA
>Ga0065711_1051485_pt1 | contig 10367 bp, 6 predicted proteins | sample Hoacrofraction12_FD_59098 | JGI IMG/M metagenome (GOLD analysis project Ga0065711, IMG submission 59098) | Hoatzin crop microbial communities from Cojedes, Venezuela - Epithelial fraction 12 v2 (version 2) | ecosystem: Host-associated > Birds > Digestive system > Esophagus > Crop | place...
ATTTATCAAGCTTTGGACATTTGACTTCTGAGTTCTAAATTCTTTTTTGAAGACTAGAAAATAAAGTCTCAATCCTGTGAATTAAAAAAAAAAATATTAAATACACATCTTTTAAAACGCTTTTAAACTTTTCTATGTTCAAGACAAGGTGGGGTGGGGGGTGTGGCACAGTGTTTAAAACTGAGAGAGACCATTCTTGCCCTGGTAAGTCTCTTTAAAAATTAAAAATGGGGAGTATCTATTTGAATATCAGTATATGTAAATACTAAGTGTTTGAGCCCAGCTATATTTTATGTACAGTGAAGAAAGTCTGGTGTTAAAAATGTTAAAGAATGTCCAAATAACCTGTGCTACCTCCTCCTTAGCACAGACTAAGCTCTCGTTGGCTAATGTATATATTGAAATATGTTTTGGTTACAAAACCTATTGAAAAAAGCTTGGCCCAAAGCTTACTAAAATGGTTCTTCCATTGTGTTTCCAACTTTTTTTCTCTGCAAAAATTTCTTGTAACCACTTCTATCCTACAAAATAACCAGTCACTCTTCCTGGCGTTCAGAGCCTGTTACAGAGCTCTGATTGCAAAATCTTGAGATCCCACTGTCAGCAACTGTTTCAATTCCCAGTGTCTAGGTCACATTAAAATACTATGATGGTAGCTTCTATTTGTCTTTCCCTGTTTAACTCTCATCTTATGGGCTCCTGGCACTGGCATTCACACTAAAGAGAGTTACTGCTTGTATGAGTAATTGGCACAAATAGAGACTTTCCAGAAGCCTGGAAGCATGTAAGCCATAATTTGCTGAATGATGAAAAGGGAACATAGAGTAAATTTGGTCCAATATGCTCTGTTTGCCACCAAAGGCTGAAGTGTTGAGAGCAAGAAAACAGGAGTGTTACAAAGTATACCCGTAAATGTAAAATTTCCACTGACTAGAGTGATTGTAATTAAACTAAAGTAGATCCTTGCTGTTTTGAGAAGACAGGAAAGCTCTAAGATAAAGAGGCTCCTAAATAATTCTACCCCAGAGTGTTCAGCCTTGGGAGGGCAGATGCACCAAGCTACAGAGATGAAGAGGCACCAATAGGGCAACAAGACCAGAGCAAAACAACCTGGAAGGACACGGTATACTGATCTTAGAACTGAGTTTGCACAGAAACAAAGGTCAACTACTGGACACTGTGATGAGGAGTATAAGCGCACGTTTGGAGGAGAGATCCTCTGTGCCCAGTGCTGTAATAAGGAACACCTGCTTAATAGTCTCCCAACCATTCAGTCTTCAATTCCAGCTCTTCACGGCATCAAAAGAAATCTTCTTTGATGACTGCCTAATGATCCAGAAATATACTGCTCGCTAAAATTGAAGATACTGGTTTATAACATTTTGATGTTTGTGGTGTCAACTGGGTGCATGATGAATTCTCTTGGTCTAAATTGGAATGCCTTAAGTTATTTGAACAGATTTTTTGGTAGTAACTCTATTCATTCTGAAGTGTTTCCAGTTAGTTCCTAACTAGATGGCTATATCCAAGCTACAGCTTTCACAAAAAGCTGGAATTTGTACATTGCATATGGGCTTACAAATCGTAGAATCATAGAATGCTTTGGGTTGAAAGGGACCTTTAGAGGTCATCTAGCCCAACACCCCTGCAGTGAGCAGGGACATCTTCAATTAGATTAGGTTGCTCAGAGCCCCGTTCAACCTGGCCTTGAATGTTTCCAGGGATGGGGCCTCCACTACCTCTCTGGGCAACCTGTTCCAGTGTTTCACCACCCTCGTGGTAAAAAATTTCTTCCTTATATCTAGTCTAAATCTACCCTCCCTTAGTTTAAAGCCATTACTCCTTGTCCTGTCACAACAAGCCCTGCTGAAAAGATTTTCCCCATCTTTTCTATAGGCCCCCTTCAGGTACTGAAAAGCTGCTAAAAGGTCTCCCTGGAGCCTTCTCTTCTCCAGGCTGAACAGCACTAACTCTCTTAGCCTTTCCGCATAGGAGAGGTGCTCCAGCCCTCTGATAATCTTTGTGGCCCTCCTCTGGATCTGCTCCAACAGCTCCATGTCCTTCTTATGTTGGGGGCTCCAGATCTGGACACAGGACTCCTGGTGGGGTCTCACCGGAGTGGAGTAGAGGAGCAGAATCACCTCCCTCAACCTGCTGGCCACGCTTCTCTTGATGCATCCTAGGACACGCTTGGCCCTCTGGGCTGTGAGCACACATTGGCCGCTCATGTCAAGCTTTTCATCCATCAGTACCCCGAAGTCCTTCTCCTCAGGGCTGCTCTCAATCCCTTCATCCCCCAGCCTGTACTGATACCGAGTGTTGCCCTGACCCAGATGCAGGACCTTGTTGAACCTCATGAGGTTCACGCAGGCCCACTTCTCAAGTTTGTCCAGGTCCCTCTAGATGGCTTTCCATCCTTCTGGTGTTTCAACTGCACCGCTCACCCTGGTGTCGTCAACAAACTTGCTGAGGGTGCACTCGATCTCACTAAGTCATTGGTGAAAATATTAAACAACACCGGTCCCAGTACGGACCCTTGAGGGACACCACTTTTCACCGTCATCCATTTGAACATTGAGCCATCAACTACTACCCTCTGGCTGCGGCCATCCAACCAATTTGTTAGCCATGGAACAATCCACCCATAAAATCCATATTTCTCCAATTTAGAGAGAAGGATGTTGTGAAGGACTGTGTTGAAGGCTTTACAGAAGTCCAGATAGATCACATCCACTGCTTCTCCCTTGTCCACTGATCTAGCCATGCCATCATAGAAAGCCATTAGGCTGGTCAGGCAGTACTTGCCCTTGGTGAAGCCATGCTGACTGTCTCGAATCCATGTCCTACATGTGCTTCAGCATATCTTCTAGGAGGATCTGTTCCATGATCTTCCCAGGCATAGAGGTGAGGCTGACAGGTCGGTAGTTCCCAGGGTCCTCCTTTCTACGCTTTCTAAAAATGGGCGCAATGTTTCTCTTCTTCCTGTCACCGGGGACTTCGCCTGACTGCCATGACCTTTCAAATATCATGGAGAGTAGCTTGGCAACTGCATCAGCCAATTTCCTGAGGACTCTGGGATGTATCTCATCAGGTTCCATGGACGTATGTATGTTCAGGTTCCTTAGGTAGTCCCGAACCTGGTCTTCCTTTACAGTGGGACAAAGAGTCAAAAATTTGCAGCAAATTGTCATGTAACGCTCCTGTGAAAATGCAGCTGGGAAGTCTGGACCTTCTTCAAGTCTAATAAAAATCCTAATATGTGATTAATTACTTTTGTAGCACCATAAATAAAGATGGGAATCATATCCACTAAGTGATTTATGACACTATGCAAAGATGAGGCAAATTCTAGAGAGCATATGCAAATAAAAAGTATTTTTTATTGGTATGTAATAAAAACTATCATTATTAGCTTAATTGAACAATAAGAACTAGACTTTTTGAAAACATGTTTACATATTTTCTTACTCCAGTAGGAAAAAGGACTCCCTGGGTCAGAAGGTTCTGTAGCAATTCTTTTGGCAGTTTGAAAGGACATGAGAGTGGAGCTGTGTCTCTTAAAGCTCACTCAAAGAGTAAACAACGGTAGCTGGGGCAGGCTGTGTTGAAGAGTTTGCAGGGTAGGACAGTGAGAAGGCCTTCCAGGGGTTTGTGACTTGAGTGGTCCTTGTCAGCCAAATGCTGCCGTTCAAACCCAGTCAAGCCCTGCCATAATGAGCTTGTTACTGTTGTTCTAGAACGCATGTTTGAACAATGTCCCTTCCCAAAAATGATGATATGTTTCCTTTCTCTTCTGTAATAGAGACATTAACTCAGCATCTGATTGGCAAGTGTAAAACTACTATTGACTTGAATTCTGCACCTTTTAGATTTGTTTGTGATATTTCAGGTTTAAATTAGGATTGGTGTGAGAAACTGCATCTACAATGATGACACTTCTATTTCTGGTCTGTTTCCCAAAGACAGCCTGAAAGACTTCTGCTCTGATGAAAACAGGTCACATTCATCCCAAAGCAACTGAAATGACAGATACAAACTCTGTAATAAGTTTATTAGAACTCTGCTGACAGATACTTAAATATAATATTAAACACTTGAAACAGAATATTTGTTACAAGGACAGGGAGGTCCATTATGGCCCTCATTGGTAGAATCTGTACATGATCAAGATTTGTACAAACTCCCTCACTGACACTAGCAAGTACTTTAAATAACACGTAGTCAGAGTGCAATCCAGAGTAAGACATTAAAATAAGAAGGAGGGAAAGTAAGGCCTCTGCTTGTTATAAAATTCTCACCTGTTCTTATGTCAGTAATATATTCCAGGAATGCGATATATTCAACTATATGACACAGTCCTGTTTTTCCTTTAACTGCTTTTATACCTGCAGATTATTCTTCAAATCTTGATTTACTGCAAGCAGATATTGGTTGGATGTCCTCTTGTGTCTGGGGCTGGGTACTGGGACCGAAAAAGAGAAATTAAATGGGAGCTAGAGCACTAGGGTAATTGCCCACACTGGGCACAATGTCGATATTAAGCAACCAGTGAGAAAGTTGATACTGCGTTTTGCTCCCCAGCAAATCCCAGGCTGAGAACAAGAACAGTTGACCTGCTGATGAGGCCCTACAAACACTCTATACACCAGCCTGAGAGTGTCCGGTATGGTCTCGTTATAATTCAGAGGTTTTCTGAGTTGAAAGCCTTTAATGAATAGTAATGTGCTCAGCTGTTATCAGAGAAGCAGAAATACCGTTTGTGATTTTGTGTGTTGAGGAAGAAAATTATCTACTTGTGCTTTCTGTTCTCTGTTAAAGTGCCTTGGATTCTTAATCGCTTGATGTTTGGACCAATGCAGTGTTAAATGAATTCATTCAGTACCTAGTGTTAATCTGTTTTTCTCAGAGTAGTAAAACCATCACCAACTCCACTTTGGTACCTGTGCACTTGGAGTTAACTCACACTGAAGGCAATCCAAACTACATGTAAATTTGTAGGGGAAAAATTGGGCATTCACAGTTTAAATGGTCATGCAATAGTGACTGAATGTAGTAAAGTGCAAAAAACTCCTTTTGCAGAAAACTTTATGATCAGATTAGGTTAGTAACACTTAAATAATACCACGGTGAAAGCTCATTCTTTTGTAGTAAGTCCCCGTCTCTTAGGAGATTGACAATTTGACAGTATTAATCCCTGATTGTCTAAAATGAGATGGACCAGCTGTGGTTCATGGATCGCTGATAGTCCGTGGTGGTCCATCTGTTATAAAGGGGATTAGGGAAAAATCCATTAATCTTGTGGCAACTATGCTTTGCTAGTTGTTTTAGAGACTTGTAGAACCTTCAGAAATGATGCTTTTCATCTTACTGATTAAAATAAAGATATCAAGCACTTGGCTGTCCTGCACTGTAACCTCTGTCTTTGCTGGTAAGTTTTTGCAGGAAATTTGACCTTTACTGTTCTGAAATGGAAAGAGGGGAAACAAGACTGCAAAGGCCAGTCTTGAATTTCAGTATGACTTGGAAAGTTTGAAGTAGCTTCTAGGAAAGAGGGGGATGTGGGACTCAAACTTCTGTAGTCAGGCAGAAGTAAATATTACAATTTCATAGACACAGCCAAGCAGAGTAGAATTCATTACATCTTTTCTCCTTAGAACTGTCCTACTTTTGATGCATAACACAGTAAGATGGTCACACGAGAGAACGTGTTGGCTTGTGGCTGAGAGTTTGAGAGCACTGCTGGCCAGGAAAGTAGGTCTGCTTGGAGAAGTGGCATGAATATGAAGTAGTCTAAGATCTTCTTTTAAATACCGTACTCTCACTGGGGCATTAACACTGGTTAGCAAAGAAGTCACTGAATTATTACAGCTTCCAGTTGTGTTATTTAAGCATGTAACCCAAACAGAGATGTTGACTGCTTCTTTTTACTCAACATTGAAATTCAAGTCCAGAACTTTACTCTTAACTTTGTTGGCTAGGACTCAGGAATTTCTCCCATGACTTTAATAATGCTTTTGTCAGTCTTGAGGAGTCTTAAATAAAAGAATACAGAATATCATACAGATATTTTTCTAAGCTCTTGCAGTTCTAATAAAGTGATATTACAATAATCTGTGTTAAAATTTAAATTGTAAGAGAGAAAATTGGGGCAGGAGGCAGTGAGGAAAAAGGGCGATGGAGGAAAAAAAAGAGGAGATAATATTCTGTAAGCTCTTTGTGGCAAGGAAGGATTTCTGGTGTATGTTTATGCAGAACAGCGTACCAGTGGGCCTAATTAACACCTCTTATTTGCCACTTAATACTAAAGACTTGTACTAAAACTGTTCATAAGTAACAAAGACAATAAGAGGAAGAATGCAATGATGGAAGGGAAGTGCAGGAGATGCAACACAGATGTCCCTCAAAACAGTCTAAATCCTGCTTAAGACTGTAGGACCTTCCTGGAAGCAGAGACTGCAAATGCAACCTACGGCTGCATGGTGACATTGGTCGTAAATTGGGGTAGAAGTGTCAGGGTGGGGAAGGGCAGAATATCTTTGCATTTTCTTGTGAGATTTGTCCCATGGTAGTATTGTCATGGATTTATTATAAACTGATCTAAGTTGTGGGAGCTGGTAATAAGTTTCAAGCTAACATGCCAGTATCTGGGTTTCACTGAGGCCCAGGAGGAAAGTAGAGTGGAGCCTGGTTTCCCTGGCTGTGTGAAGGTTTAGAACTGAAATAGAACAGGAAGTACCTGAAATGGAGCAGCTGTTTGCTGTTCAGCTAAGCATTACTTTTTTGTGTAAAACTATATCATTTCAGACAAAAAATATTTTAGGAATTTTTAAGGTTTTGTGCAGTAGAAGATTATTTGGATTTTAGTTACAATCAATAATACTACAAATTATTCTTCTAGGCATTGTTTTACTGACAGATTTATTTTTACGCTCTTTTTTTGTCATCTGATTCATTGCTGTGAGCTTATCTAGGAACATTACCAAGTGGGAGAGAATAGTCTCTGATCTGCGTAGTTGTAGATCTGATGTGTAACCTTTGTAAACCAAGGACTTCAAGGAATTTATCTAGTAGGTATCATGTCATATACATGCTGGGAGGGGATAACAAACTTCAGAAATGGGGTATGTTCATGCAGTAATATTTAAACTCCTCTTTTAAAAGCAAGAGTGATATGTATTCAAAGTTTTAGCTTTATGATGGTGGAGCTATTCGCTAGTGACCTCTAGACTGATCTCTGATGTTCTTGGTGCTTGTACATCACTCCTCCTCCTTCATATAGACACCTCAGAGAAACAGCTACTGCTTTGGGAACTGCAGGAGAGATGAGTAGGATGGCACTACCACCTTGGGGTCTGGTCATGTTTCACGTGTGGAGCATACCTTGATAGCTTTTTGCCTAAAGTTAATCCATGATTTACAGAAGTTAAGATACCTACCATCTTTTATCAACCTCATTCACATGAAAGACCTGTAATTTTGCTCTTTTTGATTCAAATGCAATGTGTTCTGGTGGTATTAGGGATTTTTTTTCCCTTTTTATTGACAGGACCTGGGGGTAAAAGTACGTGCTATGCTCCGTACGACACATTTGGAGACTGAGCCAATTAGCAGTTTTACATAATTTCAGTGACTTCAGTGGCTTTATCCTTTTCTTGCACTATAAATGAAAAAGACTCAGTCCATTAACATTTAAATTGCAGATACAGATTCCTGTTGTAAACTATTTGCAATGACATTAATAGTGGACACAGCCCATTAGTGTGAGCTCATATTAACGACATCTTAATAATCATGACAGAGCTTTTTTAAAGTTATGGGAATTTTGCTGTAGCATATAATTAAAAGTGTATGGAATTTTTTTTTGTTATAATTAAGACACATGATCTTTGTTTATTATAGCATTTAGAAAGTAGTGTAATAGCTCTGAAAAGCACTGCTTGTCGTGTGATATTGCTTAATTATGGAAAAATACTATAACACTTCAGGTTGGGCTGATTAAAGCAATTAACAAAATTATAATCGGATGCTATTAAAGTACATAAAAATATTTACTAGCCTCCTCATGTCTATGGGAATTGGGAATTAAATGTTGCTGTTCATAAGGAGATGATACAATTTATATTTTTACTGTTACTGTATAGGAAAATAAAATATGAATCTATTAACTACTTATTGGGTAACATTACCAAGAACTTATGTGTGTGCATGTACTTAAAAATATTTTCATGTCCTTTAGAAGCCGAAGCTACCTGTGTTGGTCTTATCCGCAAAAGCTTTCCCAAATTTTATTTCTTCAACCAATAATATATGATGTAGAAATGGGATCCTTCTTTTGTCACCCAAAGTCCAAGTGCCTAAAGATTCTTTTCTCCTGCCCCTTTGTCTCTCCTTGGGAAACACTGCCACTGAAATTCACTCTTTGACACAATAATTATGCCAATTTTCCCTTGCTTAGTACGTGGGCAAATATCAGACATCTGTTCACCCCTGCTTGTTATGATGGTTAGGGTAGCTAGAACCAGCAACATTACCAAATCAAATGCACAAATGAAGAGGGTGGAGGGAATGAAGCCTTAAATACTTTTAATTATGATTATTCTGTCATCCTCTGGGTTTTGAATCTTTGGAGTGCACTTAAGTAAAGCTTCTCTCCACAGCCATACACCATAAGAACTCAAGTAATTAAAAATAACAAATAAATAAAAGAACATGTCACTGGCAGTACAGAGACAGCCATTTTTCTCTGAACTGTTGCATATTGGAAAAAGTTTCTTCCTGTTTGCCCAGTGATCTCTGAAGTTCCTTCTTCAGTCTGTTACTGCAGGGACATCAGGAGACCTGTGGATGAGAACAGAGCTCTATAAGCAGCAAGTACTGACCAGGGAGACGTCATCGGTTGTAATAAAAAGATATTTTTTTGTCTCAAATTTCTTTCCACTACTGTACGTTATGCATTGAAATACCTCATAAACTCTGAGATATTCCTGCCATATATCTACCTTGCTAAGGAAAGTGGAATGTTATTGTTTCAGCTGGGAGATGTCCCATTTGTAATAGTAAGAGATTAAGGATGTTTGTCAGTGTTTTTGTTTTGTTATTCTTACCAGCCTTGGCTATTTGTGTAAGTGAGAGACGGCAATCCTGTGGCAAATGGTGAGATGCAATATTTCCCTCAGCAGGTGATGTGTTTCCTGAAACTGTATTAAACTATGCTGTACCTTTCTTTAATGTTCCATGTCAGTGGCTTGCTTGCCACTACATATGTATTTTTTTTTATACTTATTTTCTGTTCATCTCTTCCCAAAATTTGGAAGTATGAGTCTCCATGAAAAACAGATGCCTGCCATCTCCATATGCTACACGGAGAATTTCATCTGTACGTAGCTCAGTGGTTCTGGTGAGTTGTTGCAGATGCTTAAAAAAAAAAAAAAATCCAAGTAATAAAATTTTAAAACAAAATTCTTTCTGTGCCTGCACACCATATGGGAACTTACAAGGTATATAGATACCATTGACTAAATTGTCTGGTGCAAAGTTTATGAATGACAAGTAGTCCAGGGGTAGTCTCAATGATTACACTTCAGTTTGTACAGTTAGGATGCTGGCAGTAAGATATTTCCTTTCACTTCTTACAAATCTTAATTGATGATATAAATTCTTTCAAATGAAATACTGTATTATCTGTGCATTTTTGTTGTTTTAGGATTCTCTTTAGCCATACACAATAGTGTTGAAGCTAACCTGTGCACAGTAGTTCTTTAAGAATAATGTCACTATTTGTCTTGTTATACCTCTCTCCTAAAAGCAACAGCCACCATGAGGAACTTCACTTACATTTCTCTTCATGTGCAAGGAGACAGACTCAGCTGAGGCATGATGCTGAGCCAAGGATAGCAAGTGGGAGAATGAAAGGTGGAAGGCCATGTGATTAGATATTCATCTGTTGGCGAATTAATATACTTTTGAATCTTAAGCACTGAATTCTACAAACCCCGTCAGCAAGACAAATCTTGAGTTAGCTAGAAAGGTGAACTGGTTCTGTTATTTGGGTTTTTAAATATTTTTTTTATTATTATTACTTTTTATGCAACCTCATTTGGGTCCTTTTTGGTGTCAGCTGCGTATCTGCATTGAGAGGGGTCCGTACTGGGACCGGAGCTGTTCAATATGTTTATCAATGACATGGACAGTGACTTCGAGTGTACCCTCAGCAAATTTGCAGATGACACCAAGCTGAGTGGTACGGTTGAGACACCTGAAGGACGGGATGCCATCGAGAGGGACCTGGACAAGCTGGAGAGGTGGGCCTGTGTGAACCTCATGAGGTTCAACAAGGCCAAGTGCAAGGTCCTACACCCGGGTTGGGG
>Ga0065711_1010970_pt1 | contig 10366 bp, 18 predicted proteins | sample Hoacrofraction12_FD_59098 | JGI IMG/M metagenome (GOLD analysis project Ga0065711, IMG submission 59098) | Hoatzin crop microbial communities from Cojedes, Venezuela - Epithelial fraction 12 v2 (version 2) | ecosystem: Host-associated > Birds > Digestive system > Esophagus > Crop | place...
CGCTCCGCCCAATGGCACCCGCGGGGCGGGACGGAGGGGCGACCAATGGGAAGAAGGGAGGGGCCGGAGGTCGGGCTGAACCTAGCGGCGGCCCGTAGGCGCGGAGGATGTGACGTCAGGCAGCTGAGCCGGTGCTTCCGGGCCGGTGTGGCCGCGGTCGCGCGCGAGTGACGAGCCGCGCGCCCCCGGTACTGGCAAGGTGGGGGGAGGGGATCGCGAGGACCCCGGGGGGAACCGGGGAGGGCCGTGGGCCCGCCCGCTCACCCGCGGGTGTTTCCCGCCGCCCCCGGGGCCAGGCCTCGTCGCTCAGGCGCCGTCCCCTCGGCTGGGAGCGATGGCGGCCCCCGAGAGCCGGTGGGTTTTCGAGGCCGCCCGGGACCCCGTCCTCCTGCGCGGGCTGACCCTCGTCACCGGAGCCGCTGCGGATGCGTGGGCCGCCGAGCCGGCGCCAGCGAGCCACGGTGCGTGGGGCAGCGGGGGGAGGCGACGCGGGGGAGCCGGTGGCCGAGCCTTTGGTCTCCGCCAGCCCCAAGCCCCGGAGGAAGGAGCTCTGTCCCTGGGGCTTGGCCGTGGGAGCTGCCTGGCCGGGGGGTAAACGGGCCCCCAAAGCTCCTTCCACAGCCGCAGGGCTCCGGGTGGCTGAGAAGAGGCCCTGGAGGCCCCGCTCCTGGGGAGCCGCCTGTGCACGGCACTTCCTTCTCCCTGCAGAGAACCCCGCGGGTGCCAGCAGTGACGAGAAGGCTCGGGGGTGCCCCGAGGTGCCCGAGCGGGTGGGCTGCTCGACCTGCGGGCAGGCGTTCAGCAGCCGGGAGGAGCAGGTAAGTGGGGCCGAGCAGCCAGCGTCGGGCGGGAGCGGGGCTGGCGGGGTTCTGCTGTGGAGGCTTAGCCGCAGCACAATGCAGCCCAGTGCTGGCTGCTTCCTGGAGCTCCGCTGCCCACGTCCTGTTGGGACCTGGCACTCAAATCCTGTATTATATCGCTTTAAATGCCACTTACTGGAGGTAAACAGTACACGCAGTACAGGCCTGCGCCTGTTCAGGTTAACTGTCATGTGGCTTGCTCCATAAAGTACAATTGCCGAGGTCAATCGTATGAGGTTCAATGAGGCCAAGGGCCGGGTCCTGCACCTGGGTCACCACAACCCCATGCAATGCTGCAGGCTCGGGGAAGAGCAGCTGGAAAGCTGCCCAGCGGAAAAGGACCTCGGGGCGTTGGTCGACAGCCGGCTGAAGATGAGCCAGCAGTGTGCCCAGGTGGCCAAGAAGGCCAACGGCATCCTGGCTGGTATCAGGAATAGTGTGGCCAGCAGGAGCAGGGCAGTGATCGTGTCCCTGTACTCAGCACTGGTGAGGCCACATCTCGAGTACTGTGCTCGGTTTTGGGCCACTCACTACAAGAAGGACATTGAGGTGCTGGAGCGTGTCCAGAGAAGGGCAGCGAGGCTGGTGAGGGGTCTAGAGAACAAGTCTCGTGAGGAGCAGCTGAGGGAACTGGGGTTGTTTAGTGTGGAGAAGAGAAGTCTGAGGGGAGACCTTAATCGCTCTCTACAGCTCCCTGAAAGGAGGTTGTAGTGAGGCAGGTGTTGGTCTCTTCTCCCAGGTAACTAGCAATAGGATGAGAGGCAATGGCCTCAAGTTGTGCCAGGGGAGGTTCAGACTGGATATTAGGAAAAATTTCTTTACTGTTCTCGGGCATCAGAACAGGCTGCCCAGGGCAGTGGTGTAGTCACTGGAGATGTTCAAAAAAACTTGTAGATGTGGCACTTCAGGACACGATTTAGCAGGCATGGTAGTGTTTGGGTTGACGGTTGGACTTGATGATCTTGGAGGTCTTTTCCAACCTTAACGATTCTATGGTTCTGTGATCTTCCAGTCAGGATCAGCGCAGGGTCCTGGCATTGGTTTAGCCCTCGGAGTCTGTCACCTCAGGCCCTTGGTGGTGGGGGGTTTCTGTGGACGACCAAGACCCTGCTGGCCAATACCTCTTTCCTCCACAGACTGAACACTATCGCCTTGACTGGCACCGCTTCAACCTGAAGCAGCGACTCCTGGGGTGCCAGACGCTGCCGGTAGAAGTGTTTGAGGAGAAGACCCGCGTAGGTGAGGAATGGGGGTGTCCCCAGCGCAGCCCAGAGGCTGTCAGCAGCCTCGCTGGGGCTGTTCTGTGCAGAGATGAAGCCCCTGGCTACCCCTGCCACCTCAGGGTCTCTTTATTCTGTCCCTGTGGGGTCTCCTGGGTGGCCAGCGCTGCTCCTGAGCCCTGCTGACTTGTTATCGGGAGAAGGGTGTGTTCTGCCTTAGCCCGACCTACGCACGCCTGGGGGTGCAGAGCCCCAGATGCCTGTCTCCCCAGCCCACAGCCCTCGTGTGATACATGGAGTATTGGACAGGACAATTCTGGGGCCGTGGGCTGGCCCTTGGAGCCACCTGCAAAGTTTTGAGGTGGTTGTTGGTTAATCTTTGCGCTGCTCCATTTTCTTTCCCGTGCAGGTGATGTGTCCAGTATCTCAGGGTCTGATTCGGAGAGCTCCGATGCAAGCAGTGAGTCGGAGGTGCCGCCCTCTGCCAGCGACAGCACTGGGACCCCCCAGGTCCCACGCTCCCACAAGGTTCTGCTCCGCAATGCGACAGGCCAGCTCATCTCTGCCTACCGCTGCGTGCTGGGCACTGGCAAGGCAAGTTGCAGCCCAGTTCATTGGGAGAGGCACCCCAGAGAAGGCGGGTGGCACTCTGTGTGATGTCCCGTGGTGGGAAGGGTGGTCTCTGGTGCCAGGTCAGAGCCCCAGGCTTGCTGGTGGCCTGGTTTTTGGGTCTGGAGCACTCCCGGAAACCTGCTTCTGGTGGCAGCAGAGGGGCTGGTCCTGGAGGACAGCAAGAGGTGGCAAGGTGATCCCGTGGGTTCTAGCAGGGGTGTTTGTGTCTCAGGGGGCCAGCGAGGAGCCAGCAGAGCTGACGGCGTCACTGCAGAGCCTCTGCGCGAGCACGTGCTGGGTTGTGCTGATGATGGGCGGCGGGCATTTCGCAGGAGCTGTGTTCCGGGGGTGAGTGCAGGGGGACAGAGCTGGGGTGGTTGTCCCAAAATCCCATGTGTTGTCATCAGGGTTCCCCCTCTGGGCAGGGTCAGCTGGGGCTAGATGTTGGATGGCCGTCCCCTCCCTACTGCTCCATCGCAGTGCTTGCCACACCCTGGGCACCCGCAGTTCCTGGTCTTTGCTGGAGAGTTGGCCAAGCCCAGCTGTGCTGCAAGCGAAGTGTTAGTCTTTAGGGCCCCAGGGCAAGCCACAGGCCCTCTGGAGCCCCAGGAGGAGCAGCTCACCTGCTCCCCACGCGTGGGGCCCTGTTGCTCATGCCTGCCACTCTCTGCAGCCCCCAGGTGCAGGAGCACAAGACCTTCCACCGCTACACGGTGCGAGCCCGGCGGGGCACAGCCCAGGGCCTACGGGATGCCCAGACCCCTGGGTCGGCCCCCAGGTCGGCCGGAGCCTCCCTGCGGCGTTACAACGAAGCCGCGCTGCTCAAGGTGGGGCTGGACCTGGCTCTATGGGGTGGTACCGTGCTGCTGGAGGGCATGGGTGGGGTGTGAGCTCCGGGAGGGGGTCAGGGCTGCTCTGTCCTGGGTCTGTCCCTGCTCCAAAGCTGCCTGTGCCCACGCAGCGTTCTCGGGACCCCATAGTGTCTCCCCTTCCTCCCCAGGATATTCAGGACCTGCTGGCAGCCTGGGCACAGCACCTGAAGGAAGCTCAGCGCATCTTCCTCCGGGCCCCCCGCCACAACCGGGCGCTGCTCTTCGGTGGCAGGAACCCACCCCTCGCCCAAGGCGACCCTCGCGTCTGCCACATCCCCCTCAGCACCCGCAGGGCCACCCTGCGAGAGGTGCTGCGAGTCCACGCCACGCTGGCCAGCCTGCAGGTGTATGGTGAGTCAGCCCGGCCCTGGTGCCCCAGTGCCTGTGGGTCGGAGCGGGTGGGGTTGACATCGTCCCTCGTGCAATCCCATGTGTGTTAGGGGATGTTGCTCTGTGGGGTTGAGGTGCTAGCTCTCCAACCCTTAATCCCTGGAGACAGAGGGTGCTCTCTCTGCCCAGGGAATGACAGGAGCACCCTTGCTGCCCAGGGAAGGACACGCCGCTGGAGGACATCACTGGATCCCCCCAGAAGGCCTGGCAGAAGCAGCGGCGGAAAGCAGAGATGGATCCTGCGCAGGAGGACACAAGTGGTGAGTTGAGCCATGGAGGCAGACGTGGCCCTGAGCAAGAAGGGGGGGTCTGGTGTTATGGCATAGGACCAGATCTGAAGCCCTGTGACAGGGCCTGGCACTGCAGTGGGGATCTGCAGAGTGTGGCCTAGTGCTGGCCAGGAGAAGGGCAGGGTGTGCTTGGCTGAGAGCCCCCAGTGATTCGTCCTGTGTGTGGGGCCTCAGCCCCTGTCTTACCACCCCCCTCAGCCCCAGTGGAGGAGGAGGAAGAAGAGGAGGAGGAGGAAAGCCCTGCGGGAGAACTGGAGACTCTGGAAGTGACGCTGGGGACCTTGGACCTCCGGGAGTTTGAAGTTATGCCCAAGCGAAACCGCAAAAGGCGGAAGAAGAGGGACAAGAAGGTGGAGAGAGGTGAGGGGGAAGAATTGGCCGGGGGCAGTGTGGGAAGGCATTGGGGAAGGGACTGCCACGCCTGGGGTGCAGGCTGGCCCTGGCCCTCTTCCTCACCATGTGCTCCCTGCGCAGGGCCCTGTGCCGAAGATTCGGGGTGCTGTGGTACCCGCTGTGGGCAGCCCGGCCTGGAGCTGGCGATGGAGCTGCAGGGGGAGGCTGGGGCTGAGCCCCTTCCCTGGGGCAATGGAGGTGAGTGGGGTCAGGAGGTGGGCTGGGTGGATGCCTGCCCTGTTTGCTGGGGGCTTTGGAGTGGGGTGAAGAGCACGCTGTCACGCAGGTGCCGGGAGCAGCTGGGTACAGGGTGGCTGTAGTGCAGCCATGTGCCTTCGAAAGAGCCGTGTGTGCAGAGCAGTAGCTCTGAACCGGGGGGCAGGCAGCACTGGGCTAAGCCAGGCGTGTTATGGGGACCGGAGTGGGTCTCATCTCGGGAGAGGACTCGGCTGCTGCCAGCATTGCCCAGCAGTGCCATGGTACGTTGTCACAGACTCTGAAGGTGCTGGAGATCCTGCAGTGCCCAAATCCAGCTAGCAGGATGGTGCTTTAACTGTACCCTGTGGGTTTCCTGGTGAGACCAGAGCACCACTCTGCCCAGGGAGCCGTCAGACTCCCCTCCTGTTCTTCCCTCACAGGAGACCCTCAGACCCAGCTCCGCGATGCCCTGTTCACCGCCTGCAAAACGGGGGATGTGGGGATGCTGCGGCACCTCCTGAGCATGCCAGAGAGTGAGGGCCTGCCAGGGGACTGCCAGCATGGGGAGAGCGCCCAGCCCCAGGATATGCCCCGCTCCCTGCTCAACCAGCCTGTGGATGAGCGTGGCTGCACCCTGCTTCATGTGGCAGCACGTGCAGGGAAGGCTGAGGCTGTGTGCCTGCTGCTGGAGGCAGGGGCTGACCCTGCCCTCAGGTATGGCCACAGGGTGCCCAGCAGTCGACAAGCATAGCTTGTGCTGTGGGAGCCCAGCAACTCACTCCTGTCTCAGCCACAGGAGACCGGTGCCAGCTTTATCCTGGGACAGCCAGGGTTGGTCTCTCCCAGCTGGATCGTCTGGGTTTGTTTCGGGAAGCCTAGGAGCTGAACCGCTGTTCTCTGTGCCTGCCTGGATCTGGCACAGCAGCAGGCGGGCACTGCCCCGCAGCGCTCCCGGGTCTATTGGTGGGCAGGGATGAGACTGCCCTTGGCAGGGTGTTTGAGATGCAGGAAGGGGAGGATTTGGGGGATTCTGGTGTAGGGATGTGCAACTTTCCCCTTTTTGGCTGCGATACCCTGGCCTGCAGTAGCCATCGGACTTCCCTGGGAAGTCGCTGGGCTCACAGCCCCGTGGGACACGGGCAGTATGACGGCAGGGTGAGCTGGTCTTCCTTGTCTCGCAGAGATGGGCAGGAGAGGACCCCATACTGCGTCTCCGCTGACAAACCGACCCGCAACGCCTTCCGCAAGTTCATGGTGGACCATCCGGACAAGTACGACTACAGCCGTGCCAAGGTGGGCACCTGCCCTCTGCCCTCACCTTCTGGGGGCTGGGGGACCCCAGAGCAAAGCGCCCCTTGCCTCCTCGTGCCGTTGCCCTCGGCTCAGTGGGAGATGCTGACTGCCCTCTGCCCCAGGTGCCAGGGCCCCTGACGCAGGAGATGGAGGCCAAGAAGCTGGAGAAGAAGCGGGCCCAGAAAGCCCAGCGGAAGCAGCGGGAGCAGGCGCAGCGGGAGGAGTGGCAGCGCTGGGAGCAGGAGCAGGGAGAGAAGCGGCGCTTTGCAGCCCTGTCCGACGGGGAGAAGGTGAGGCTGCGGTGGGGAAGGGGTCCCAGCCCGGCTGGGGCAGTGCCGGCACGGCAGGCTCTGGGCACAGCAGCTCCCAGGGGCTGCGGGCGCTGAGCTGTCTCTGCTCCGCAGAGGGCCCTGGCTGCCGAGCGGAGGCTGGCTGCGCAGCTGCAGGACGCCGGCGCGGCGCTTTCCAACCTCAGGTAACGGCCCCGGCAGCACGGCTCCGCAGACACTGTCCCCCGTCAGCGCAGCTCTGCCCCACCCTTCTCGCTCCAGTTCTCATTTCCAGTCCAAAGCTATTCCTGTCCACTCGATTCCCAGTAGTGCCTCTGTAAAAGCTTTCTCTTGCCCTGCCCCCCAAAATATTTTTGGAAGGACAACTTGGGCTGCTTGCAGCCAGATCTGTGGCAAGCCGATTCCCCAGCTGCTCCTGTGCCCCTGACCCTGTGTCCCGTGTCCCTTTCCCGTGCCACCCCACAGGCTTGCGGGCAGCCAGCCCTGCCCGTGCTGATCTGGGCAGGGCTTTACAACCCTGTATGGAGCCAGTTCCCCCACCTTCAGCTTGCCTCAAAGCGCCTCACATCACACAGCACGGCCTCCGGGGCCTGTGTCCTGGCGGGGCTGCTTGGTGAGCACGCCTCAGCCCCCTCGTGCCGTTGGTGTCTCATGTCACAGCCCTGGCAGCGAGCTGCCTTCTCTAACCCTCTTGCAAGTGTCCCCTTCACTCAAGGCCACCTCTGCTCTTCCATGCAGCCGCTGCTGGCAGTGTGGAGAGTCCCTGCTGGGCCGGATCCCCTTCCATTACCTCGACTTCTCCTTCTGCTCCACGGCCTGCCTCCAAACCCACCGCCGGGCCCGGGCCAGCCACACGTAAGGCTGGGGGCTGCCACCATCTGCCAAGGACCCCTGTGCTGGGGACACAGCAGCAAGGGAGAGCCTGTGGAGCAGTACTGGTCGGAGCGACTGAGCTGGCCGTGCCACTCTCCGGGGCAACTCTGTCAAGGTTCTGGGCACGAATGTCACTCTGGGTGGTGACTCTGGGTGCTCGTGTGAGGAGCCAGGACTGTTTTGTGGGGTCCTGCTTCCAGCTTTTCTCAGGGCTCCCTCATAGGCTGCTGCCTGTGGCGGTGGGACAGATCCTGACACATGGGGACCCCGCAGCCCTGAGCTACCTCCAGCCACGCCTGTGGGTACCCTCTGGGCTGGGCTCTGCCCTCTCCTGGATGCCCTCGGCATCTCAGCCGTATCGTGTCAGCAGCTGCCTCCTCTGCCTGCGTTGTCAATAAAGAGGTGCCTTTGGTGGGGGTGAGGTCACCATGAGCACTGGAACTGTTTGGGATTAACATGCAAAGCAAGCTCAATCCCGAGCCCCCTTCTCCTTAGCACGGGCGCTGCCTGGTCCCAGGGGAGGGCAGGAATGCAGGTCCATGCCAGGACCTGTGTCCCTTTCCTGGGGCCCTGCAGCTGCTCTGCTCGCCCCTGTGCCTCACTGGCCCGCTGCCATCTCTGCAGCCCAGCGAGAGGCGAGGCCGGTGCCCAGCTCCCCTCTGTTTATTCTGTGGCCGCGGAGCTGCGGCTGAGGGTCCTGTTGAAAAGGGGTCGGTCGAGGAAGAGCAAGAGGGGGGGGGCGGGTGCCCCCTCGAGCTCCAGCACCGTGATGTTGTTGGGGCGGCCAACACGCAGCACCGAGCCGGGCACGAAGAGGGTCTGCTGGGGCCCGCGGCGGGGCCAGTACCGGCCCAGGTTGAAGCCGTTTATCCACAGCTGGCCCTGGAAGATGACGAGGGAGCTGAGCGGTGCCCCTCCCCTCCCTCCCCCCCTCTCCTGGCTACGCCCTGCCTTACCTTGCTCCAACCTGGGAACGTCACGAAGGTGTCCCAGGCGATGCCGGGGGTCTCAAAGGTCCCGGTGTAGAAAGCTGGCCCTGCTCTGCCCCCGCCGCTTGGTTTCGGCGGGGCGGCGTGGGGCCAGCCGTGCTGCATGGCGGTGTCTATGGCCAGGGGGTAGATGAGCCAGTTGCTGAGACAGCTGGAGTCCAAGGAGAGGTTCCCCAGCAAGCCCTGAGATGGAGCGGGAGGGAAAATGAGGCAGCGGGGTCTGCCACGGGCAGGAGGACACTTGGCTTCCCCGGGACATGTCCCCCTCGCAGGTGTGGAGATGGTGTGGGATCCCCTCAGAGGGGCTGCATGGCCCCGGCTGCCGTGGCAGCGCAACTGGGAGACAGGGCTGCCAGTGTCACGGCCTTATGCTGGTCCTGGTGGGTTTGCCAGGACCGGGGGAGCAGACGGTGTGAGACTAACCAGGGAGCAGGTCTGGGGGTGGCCCTGCCGTGGCTGGGGTCTGTGGCAGGAGAGGGGGTGCTGGGCCATCCCGACCCACCCACGCAGGTGCTCAGGCCATCCCCTCCGGAGCCCCAGGGCCCTCTCCCCTCACCTTGAAGTCACTGAAGTTGGCCCCGAAGCTGATCCTGCCCATGTTCTCCAGGAGCACGTCCAGGGTGTCCCCTGCCCTGCCCGTCACACGCAGCGCCGCCTGCCCGTCCCGCTCCAGCGTCCCCTGGTACTCCTGCAGCCACAGGGCCCAGATCCCACCGCCCCGGTCGCTGCCTGCTGCCCGCTCCCCCGCAGCCAGCCCGGGGCTGCCCTCTGCCCCCAGAAGGGACAAGTCCGGGCCAGAGGGCTACCCCACAAGGGCTCGGTGTGGCTCTCAGCACCCCATCTGTCCCCAGGACCCTGGCGCAGCACGGCTGCTGGCAGGTCCCACCGCCCTCCTGAGCGCTGGGTCGGGGCCGGGGGGCTCCCGCAGCCTCACCTGCCGCAGCATCACGTAGCCGAGGTCGCAGACGCTGTGGGGAGGAGCGCCCAGCGTGGCCGGGTCCAGCACGTCCCGGGGCAGCCGTGTGCGGTACAGCACGAAGCCGTGGGCCTGCAGGACACAGCGGAGCGGCACAGAAAGGCGATGGGGCTGGACACGAGCCCTGCTCCTCCGCCCCGGAGCCAGGGCAGGGCAGACAAGCCTTGGAGCATCGCCCACCACACCCTCACCTGCTTTACGGCCTCAAAGGTGAGTGGGAACTGGCTCTGGATGGGCCCGGAGGGGCACAGCACATCCAAGACGTCCAGGAGGTCGGCATACTGCAAGGAGAGGGGTGGGCAGCCGGGCAGTGGCAGGCAGGGCAGCGCAGCCCTCGGGGCAGGCACCCACCTTCCGCAGGGTCACCCAGCCGTAGGCGTATTTGGGGGTGGCGGGTGGCATCGGACCGACTGGCAGGGGCTGGAACTGAAAAGCAAACTGTCAGCTGCCCCCCAAGGCAAGCAGGGAGATATCCCCCGCCCTGCCCGGTCCCCCTCTGTCCCCCTCTTCCCTGGCAGGGGCAGCGGTGCCCAGCGCTGTCCCCCTCCTCCTGCTGGGCTCAGCACCTTGCTGATGACCGTGCGGATGGCAAACAGCTTCTCAGTGGGGTCTCCCGCCTCCGAAAGGGGGGCATCATAGTCGTAGCTGGTGGTCACTGGTTTGTACTGGTCCTTGAAGTCAGCACCTGGCCAGGGAAGCGATGGGAGCTGGAGGAAGGGGCTCTGGCAGAGTCCAGGGCACGGACCCCAGCCCCAGGCTGGCTGCAAGACAATGAGGGGGCATGACCCAGAACCGGGGGCCCCTGCCTGGGGACAAAAGGACTTCTCGGGGCGGGGAGACAAGCTTGGCTTCAGGGGCCCTTGGGTATGTGTCAGCCTGCCCCGCGGGACAGAATGGGAGCCTGAAGGAGGCTTCTCGGGGATGGCCAAGGAAAACCACCCCGGCCCCGCAGTGTGCCCCCTCCCCAGGGCAGGGCCCTACTCACCACTCCAGTAGGCGAAGTTGGTCCCCCCATGGAACATGTACCTGCGGGACACCCCAGAGAGCCTGTCAGCACCCCACCGGGCGCTGCCCCCTCCCTGCTGCACCAGACGAAGGCGAGCAGCGATG
>Ga0065711_1051486_pt1 | contig 10366 bp, 7 predicted proteins | sample Hoacrofraction12_FD_59098 | JGI IMG/M metagenome (GOLD analysis project Ga0065711, IMG submission 59098) | Hoatzin crop microbial communities from Cojedes, Venezuela - Epithelial fraction 12 v2 (version 2) | ecosystem: Host-associated > Birds > Digestive system > Esophagus > Crop | place...
GGGGGGGGGGGGGGTGTCATGGATGTTTCAGCTATTTTGCAAAATCTGGATTCTCAATGAAATACTATACCAGTGAATTTAAGAAAGGGTCTCAGCTGCAACTGCTAATGCTTTCTCTAGGAGAAATACTAGACAAATAGCATGGCTTTACAAATATTGTTGCCAAATGTTTACAGTGATTTGTGCTCCTGAGAAATAATTCAAGTATCATGGCAATGGAAACAAGACCAACAGAGGACACCAAAAAATCTAATTGAATGTTAATCATCATTAAAACAATGATTGATTCAGGGACTGATTATGCTCAGAACTACACTATAAATCATTTCTGTACGGATAAAATGAAATGATGACTTGAGAATATGTAGAGGGGTGGAGTCCCAGTCTGAGTGTAGAAGGTGGACCTAGAGGAACGTGATTAAGCTGGAATTTGCTAAGATAGACCTTGTCTTTGCATTACTCAAACCGTTGCATGAGATCACTTTTTGTGATACTAGCTTGTCAGTAATAACTCAAGGGAGAGAAGGGAAGGCAGTTCAAATGCAGGATTTTCCTATGTAAAGAGGTAAGTTAATTCATGCTTTAAATTAGGAAATAAATGTTTTATGCTTTGCTCTATATTTGCAAGACCTGTCTTGCATAAACTAATTCTAGGACACAAAGGAGAATGAGATAGTTGCTCTCTTGGAGGCCTGCTCACCACTTTAATAGCCCCAAGCCACCTACATGTGCCTTTGGATCAAGGCACTATTGTATTGTTAAAATATAAATATTTAAAAGCCTATGCCTTTTAAAATGGAAATGCTGAAAGATTTTGAGGTGAATATCATCTAACTTTAAAGCTCCGTCCTGTTGCTGCTTCTAATACAGCAGGGAAACTGAGGCACTGAGTGCTGTAGTGACTTCTCCAAGGTTACACAGAATATCAGGAGTGGAAATAAGTACTGCAGATTCTCCTTCCAGTGCCAACACTGTCTCTATTCTAGAAATTATTTCATTGAATATAGGTAGTGAATTAAGAAGGTTTTCTCTTTATTGGAGTGTTAATATCTTCTTGGTTTCCCTGCAGGAAGCTGAATTAGAGGACCATGATTCATGTATTTGTAGGCGTAGGCAGCTGTACATCAAGTACAATACAGGGAATATTAACAATTTTAATCATCTGCAACCACTATTGATAATACAGCATCTTTCATAGCAAAGAAGATTACTTCTAAAATGAGGAGTTTAGATCCATATATCTTATACACTAAATAGCCTGTAAGTCTTATACCAGTTTTATCCCTTCCCCTGTTTAAAAAACGGAAACTGAGGCCCTGAAGTATTATACTGTAAGTGTGAGTAAAGGTAAAACACTGTTTTTAGATGGATTTTTTTGCTTTAGAATGTGTATCCAGGGAGTTTGACCTGCACTTTATTAATGTGTAGAATATTTGTTGCATAAAACTGTGTGCACATAATTTTTCCAGAAAGTTCATCAGGAATTATGGAGTTCTGTTCTTGGCTCAGCAGTTGTGACCCTGCATCTTTCTGCCTGTGCCCTCTGTCACGTAAGGTGAGAATGATGTGCCACAAGGCAGCAGGCAGTACCAGACAGTACTTTTTTAAAGTAATAACAAGGTGTCTGCTCTACTGAGTGATGCGTAGTAGCCATGTTACCAGTGACAATATTTCAATATACTATATTTTCTGAGAAGTGACAAGTCTAAAAGCATACTAAAAATCATTAGGGCTTTCTTGAATGCCTGCGTTAACTAATCCTTCATTGGGTGATATTTTTTTTTTTTAGCATCAAAAGTGCATCTAAAATGATTCATCTTACTCCGGAACTAGTCATTAGACCGCTTCCCAGTGGTACAACTTGTAACTCCATTCCTTTGGCCATCCCACAGCATAGTGTGTAATACCTGGTTGGAGTAGCGGCCAGCGGAGATGATTTTCTGGACAGATGGCTGCTTGTGTCATTTTGGTGAAAAGAAAGGTCCCACTTTTAGGGACCCAGCAATAGCAACAGAACACAAAGTAGTTCTAAACTAAGTGCCCTTCCCACCACCATCAAAATATTTTGTTGTTAGTAACTCCAAACACTCCGGAGTTTTTTCTTGCTGGGTAACTTTTAAGGAGGACTGCACAGATGCCATATCAATGCCTTGACAGCTGTTCCATGCCTGTGTCCGTGACGGTCACATAAATGCTTTGACACTGATATACTGCTATCTGGTAGCTTTGAATAATCAGACTGCTTATGCACCTACTGAGAAGTTAATTTCAAAGCATCTTCCTTAAAACAAATAAAACCTCCTTGATAAAGGAAAAGCAGGAAGCCAGACTTGTATTTGCAGGAAAAGCAAAGTGTTTGTAAAGTAAAATCTGTATCGGAAGAAGCCACACATATAATTTTAGCAATCACTTTCCTAGCTTCAGCAGAAGGAACAAAGTAATTGAAGTGTCTATGTCAAGAAGTAAATTGAAGCTTTTCATTGTATGCTTAGATAAGATGTTTCTGACTAAGTTATAGGAGATGACTTTTTGGAAAACTCAGAAGATGATATCCTACTGAGTAATACCACAGACAAAATGTAAGAATTAATAAATCCCTGGCTAGATACTGAAAACACTTTCTAAAAGGAAACAGAAATTAGCAGTTAAACTTCATTTTTCAATTCTAGTTTTCTGTTGAAAGTGTTTTGTTGGACATTTTTGGCTTCTCTATTTTTCGTCTGCAGCCATTCCATGATCCCTAAAAATATCTTTCTGCTTATAGCACAGCCTGAGAAAATGGAGAATATTGTACATTCCACGTGTTACTACATGAACAGTATTTTTACCATATTCATCTTCTGTGCCATTAACTTCCTGAAAAATTTACAAGAGCCTGAGGCAAACATACTTCTTCTGGGTTCCCTGCAAATTTGAGATTTAAGAGACTTCACTTACTCCATTTTTGTGAGATTGATTTATTTCTGATATTACTAAAGAAAAAATAAATATGTAGAACCCATGCCAGAGATTGTGCTGTCTGAGAATGAAGTTCTGCATACTGCCAGCACTAATGCGCATTAACTTCACTAACATTCTCCAGGGAGGAAATTCTGCGTTTTACCTTCTTTTGGTTATGTTTCTCAGCTATAATATCTCTGAAATGAGGCAGCCCCCAAAGTTGTAGAAGGCTGTGTAAGCAGATGTACGAAGGAGTTCATCCAAACATGAGTTATATGCGCAAACCAGTTCTGCCTCCTGACAAAGGGCAGTGAGTTACCCTGGTGCAATGGCACTGTGTAGTAGTGTGGGACAACTCCTGGATGCTGGCACTGTGCAGCTGAGTACTAACACACCTCCACCTCCCAATGCTAAGGGTCCTGCTGAAGTTCTAGTATTAAAGCTGCTACGCACCACTGCAATATCAGCATGTAGGCTGAAAGAAGTTGTGTTAAGAGAGCAGCTGTGGTAGTGATTACTAATGCACCACTCCAAGTGTGGCTGTAATAAAATTCTGAAGGTTGTGCCTGGTATCACCGAGTACCAGAGAAGTACCTCCAGTTCATTGTCCGAGAGGTAAGTGATTTCTGACGTAATTATGAAAGCTAGTCATTGTAATAATTAGCATTAGTTATCAACATGTTTTTGAAAAGCAAATCTAGAAGTGGCATTATAAGGCTCAAACATTTCCCTTTTGGGATTGCTGCACTCGTTGATGTAATTTCACCTGACATTTCACCCATCTTACTAACAAGGCGAGTGGAATGTCAGAAGGCATTAAGTCAAAACATGCTGCATTCCCTAAGGGACACTGTACTGCTGGATAGCCAGAGAAGCTTGTAAAAGGGTAGAAAGATCCCTTTAGAGTGAGGACGAGTGAATGACCAGGATCATTTACCATGAATGGGACTGTAGAGACTTCAGTTATACAAAGAGATTGGTAACTACTTTTTGATTTTTGCATACAGTAAAATGTATTGCTCATTTCAACATTTACTTTGAAGGTAAAAGCAAGTCCTTTGCATCAGGGGATTTCATCCCATTGGTTCAAGGGTTTTGGTGTCACAGTGTTGTTTGGTTTGGTTCTTCATGTGGGTGTAAAAACTAGGCCTTTCTTGAATTCGGAAAGGGAATTTGAGTTATTTAGCATAGGATTAAAAAGGATGACAAAGCTCTACAGGTAAAGCGTAAGGACCTAACTTCCAGTTGTTTGTACTAGATTGTCCTCTCTGGATTTGTCTGTATTTGATTTAAAAAAAAAAAAAAGGAATTGCACATGCATTCATTCAGACATGGACACATACACACAAACATACGTTTGCACGCCCTGACTCTGTTGGTTTACTTCCATTGGAAGGAACATAGCGCAAGATTCTAGTGTTCCTTGTCTTGCCTCGAGTCCTAATCGATTTGTTGTCCCTTTGTACTTAGTGTCGTATGGTTCCAGTGCGGCGATGGATGCATTTGTGTGGAGTAATTATTTTGCAGAAAGGCAGTTGTTCAGAATTAACCTGTGAAACATGGAGTTGCACACTTGTGGGAATGGTGCACAGAATTTAATGGGTGTGAGATGCACTTCAAAGGACGGTTTTCGAGCCATGTTTTGAAATTACAGTCTGATCTTTTAAGCAGTTATATTTTTTCATGACATATTTTTATGGTAAAGGGCAACAGAGAGGGGGGTAATAATTATTTCCATTACTTCTGCTACTCATGTGATGCTTGGAAATTCCACTGACACAAACATGCTTTTTCTGCTTATTTAAATCCATGAAGTGTATGCAGCAGTATGGGAAAAGGGAAGTAAGCACAAATGACTGTCTTAGGGTTTTTTCTCTGTATTGGAAAAAAGATGGAGAAGATCCTGCTGTTGTGATTACCTTGTACCACATCAAATAAGTTAATACAGCCAAGGAAAGTAGTTTGTAATGTCTTTGTGAAATCTCCGTATCAAAGCAAACTGAGAAGTTATTAAAAGACCTTCACCTTCAATTAAATTAGCCATGCCTTTGTAAATGGAACTGTTTTCTTGCTGGGTGTATATTTGGTATGAATTAACATAAAACCCTCACAAGTGCACCATCTTCTTTAGTCTAGAAAAGACATTCAGCCCATTAATGTTACAATTTTAATAGCAAAATTGATTCAAGTCCTTTGTTTTGGGTTTTTTGTTTGGATTTTTTTACTCTGCTGTACCATGTGGATGTAATGATTTGGAGGGGTTTTATACTCAAAGAATGTGGTGGTTTTATAAACATTAGCTGTCAACTGTTTTAATTGCTGTAAATCTATTTTCTGTTCATTAGAACCAAGAGAATTCTTCAAAGGGTTTTGTAGGTGGCATAGTACAAATTAAAACTATACACTTCCTACTGAGAGACTACAAATCTGCTTCCCAGATATTTCAGAATAATTTCTGATTTTCCTTCCTTACAGGAAACGAAAGCTTGTCTGCTTTTCACTAGAGCATACACCATTTGTCATACTTTCCCCTCTGCTCAGCCAGACTGCACAGCGGCGTGTTCAGCCGCTGAATGCTTTGCTGAAGTGTTTAGCAGTTCTTCTCTGTAGAAGGGTTAGAAAGGGTGAGTGTGGAGTGCACGATTTGGAGGAAATCCGTTCCCGAGAGTTATGAATTTCCTGACTTCTGAAGCAAATATGACATGTTTATAATGGCTGTCATGGGTTAAAAATAACAATATACCTAGCTTTACATCAGAGCCAGATTAAATTTTGTGGTATATTAGGGTTTGAATATTTGCTCAAACTTCTCTGTTTAGCTTCACTGCTTGAAACTCAGATGCAGGTTGAAACAAGCTTCAGATATGAAAGTTATGTTCAACTCCAGCTGCTACTTTAAAATCATTGGCTGTCATAAATTTTCCTCTAGAAATCCTATGCTGGATTTCTTATATGTATTTTTATTTAGAAACTCTGAGCTTCTAAAGAATCTCTGATCTCCCCAAGGTTTTTAAGGTCTTGACAGACCCATTGGTGAATCTGACCAGATAAAGAGTATTTGAGAAGAAAGCTGACACCAGCTTTACTAGTGACTTTATTACATACAAGTGTAGCAGTAGATATACCTGAGCATGTCTCCATTAAACAGCTTAGGAGAACTTTCACTTTTAGTCACCTTTAATTTGCTTTAAAGCTTTGGTAATACTGGACCAGTATATAAACGATGTAGAGGGCAAGCGACTGGCTACGCTGTAGTGGCAGGATACAAACTTCTTCCTGAGGGGAAAAAGGAAATACAGTTCATGCTGCCCCATCTCTCGTGAATGCTTTTAGTGACTGTAAATGGTTTGCAATAAAATAGTGACCACATGTCTGCGTAAGCCACACGGTCTAGAAGCAGATGATGGAAATCTTTTGATGGGTTTAGGCTGGTTTCATTTGACTGCTGAACTGCAACGTCTAAAATTTTCAAATTCAATCTTTGCTGCTGCCACATTGATTAATTTTGATGTAATTTCCCTCCCAGTGGCATGGCAGCAGCAGTGAAGGACTGGGCAGGTGCAACCCAAGCTTCGACTCACTTTACAGTTTCTATTGTCTCATAAACTGTAAGACAAGGGAATATGCCCTTTTTCTCTGTTGCTTTTTCAGTCCTTCTTGGATGTAAGATCGGAGGGGAAACTGTCCAAAGGTGCCTCTTGGCTACATTTGTAAAAACATCCCTGGTCATAGCAGGGGAAGATTTTTCGCAAAAGAAAAAAGCACTAAAGCCAAAATGGTAAATATCTGCATAAAAATGGGACTTCTGTTTAGAGATGCTTTTTAGCGCTTGATTTCAGCATTTGATTAATTGATGAACATTCTGTTAGTCATTCATGTTTGAACATTGGTTTGCATGACACATTGCTAATGTATGATAATGAGGAGGAAAACCCTTTGCAATCGTTGCACCTGGTACAGCAGCCTTGGACATGACATTTATCTTAATGAAGCATAAGCCTGGAATAATACCTTCCTTCATGGAAAAAATATGCTTAAATAGCTGTTCAAAAATATGAATGAAGATGGACAGTTTTCAGTTTCAGTCTCTTGTAAGTAAGGATTTATTGGCGGAGATCCAAATCCTTCATGTGTGTCTGTACTATGATTGCTCATTCTTTTCTTTTCCATTATTCAATTTCTTTTGGGAAGTTTTGAGCACTTCTAAAGGGAGGGCTGGAAGTTTCTAAGGGAAAGATGAAATTATGTCATTTTTCCACAAAGCTGTTTCTTACTTCGCTAGGCAAAGAAGTGAATGGTTTTTCTGCTAGTTTCCTACTGCTTGCTGTGATCCAGTACTGCAAGCACAGAAAAGATCCAGGACCAGTGTGATTTGTCACTCCCTGTTTTATTTTAGTGGTTTCTTAGTAGTATCCTGAAGAGAAAATTAAAGGAATGGAAAGCTGGGTCTTTGTTGTTTTAGTCCAAAGCCTGCCTACTACTCTGCGACACCTCTGTTGTCTAACCATATGCCTCTCTAAAACTAGCATTCAGGAACACCAGCTGGATTTTATCTTTTATTTTCCTGTGTGGAGTGACTAGGGTTTCTTTCACAGGCCGCCCGAAGAGGGAGAAGTGTAGCTCGGAGTACAGGCAGACTACAGGAGTATGGTGAGAGCTGCTAACAGTGTGTCGGGAGAGGCCGTGGTGGTCGTGGGATGCCCACTGTCCCGCAAGGCACAAGAGGGTGCTCTGCTCTTAGACAGCAGGCTAAACGCCCTCTGTAGTGGTACAGCTTACTGTGACTCGCTGGCACAAATAAAAGATTGAAGAAGTAAAGCTGTAATATCTTATTAGGTAAGAAGTTTTGCAGATTCTCTTTCCTGGTATCCAAAATTGGCTGTGATGTCTGGCAAGTGAACGGAGCTTCAAAAAGGTGATTGAAGAGAATTTCTGTGTGAGGCAAACAGATGAGTTACAGAAATATGCAGTAGCTAAGGAATGAATAAAGCTGAACAGACGAAATGAAACAGGAAATGTTATACAGAGAAAGACGGGTTGGGAAGAAACTCTCTGAAATCAGAGGGCAAGAGAAAGGTGTTGGACCATGGCAGGTGGCCTGTGGCAGCAGGCACTGCTGCCAGTCGTGTGTAGCTGGAGATCAGTGCTGTTACACGTTGGCAGTGGAACTGTTTGCCTGGATGCTGTGGGAGCAGGGCTGATGTTTGACAAACCTACAGGATACCTATCCTAAAATATCCAGATCCTGACAGTAATCCCTGCCAACCCCTTCGCAAACATCTCAGACAGGAAAGCTCCACAGATCCTGTAGAGAAATTGCAAACTGTGTATGAGTGTGCAGATTAAGCCGTGAAGACAGTGTTGCTTACGGCGCTTTCCCTACAGGGGGTAATATGTAAAGAATACACAGGAGCAGCGGAGCAAAAGGAAGGTCTGCTTCTTACAGGAAGGAGTGGTAGTTTGAGCAAGGGCTGGTGGAATTTTTAGGGAAGCAGAGTCCTGTTCCTACCCCTGCCACTAACATGTTCTTGGATCTTTCACAGATTGTGCCTTATTGTCTGTAGTCTCCCATCTGTGAAATAGTCATAGTAATTCTGAGGCTTCTTTGAAAAGAAAATGTCAGAGTCTGATTCTGTGTGTTTGATAGAAGGGTGGCTCTGCACAGCAGGAGCCCCAGGAGCTCTTAAGTCCTGTGTATTGATAATGTCACTAAATAGAGAGGTAGATCTCTATGTGTAAGGTCATCATTACTACAAAATATCAAGTCAGTTCTGCTTAAAAGTGCTAGGAACAGCTTTATCTCTGACCTTATGCCTTAATTGAATTAGGGGCAGAAAGCCTGTAAATTACAGCAGGAGCAAATGTTTGCAAGATATGGCCTTAAAAGTTTAAAAAAATCAGTTCTGCGTGAGAAATACCAGTTGCAGTTACTTGTTGATGCTGATTCATTGAATCCTGCCTGACCAGAAGAATTATTTTGCTTGGTGGTTTTTTTTTCATGCAGAGGTAGCCTATCAAATTTCAACTTCCTCTAAAGGTAAATATTTTAAATAATCATCTCAGGGATTTAATTGGGCTTTGGCCTAGTGATTTATAGAGGCAGCTTTGTCCATTTCTTTCTTAGTGGTGTTTTGAAAGTAATTCAAGATACGAAAGTTACCTGGAGCAGGATGAGTGTTTGTGGGAAGGATCTAGAGGCTGATTCAAGGTGGTTTAGCTAAAGACTCTGTGAATTAGAAATAAGGTGTGTTGCAAAATTTGAGAGAGGTGTTCAAAGGTATAACCCTTCCTGGCATGTTCTTTTCACAGAATTGCTGGGGTTGGAAGAGACCTCTGGAAATCATTTAGTCCATTCCCCCTGCTCAAGCAGAGTCAGAGCAGGTTGCCCAGTGCTCTTTCCAATTGGGTTTTGAATATGTCTGCAGATGAAGACTCCACAACCTTTCTGGGCAACCTGTTCCAGTGTCTGACCACCCTCCCAGTGAAAAAGTATTTTCTTGTGTTCAGATGGTTTTTAATCTCGGCCCATAGCCTCTTTTTCTGTCAGTGGGTGCTGTTGAGAACAGTCTGGCTCCTTCTTCATTCCCTCCCAGCAGTTCAGTGTTTCTACATACTTATTATTACTATTCTACAACTTAGTGAAGGAGAGGGTGATAATACTGCTTTCAGTATTTGAGTTTAAATGCAGGTATCTTGGGAGGATAGGCTATCTTAGAAGGAAATTTTTGTACACTGTCCTGGATGAAAGATACTCTGAATTCAGTTATGAAATATGACCTTAAATCGAGATTACTGGCCTCTTTGACCTAGCAATGAACTTTCCAAAGGTGTCTAAGTTTGTGCTCTCATCTTCAGGACACATGCACCCAAACAATTTGTCTCTTCAGAAAAATCTTTCCTTCTAGCGCATGGGTGTGGCCCAAGCATTAGAGTCCCATTTCTGTCTGCTTACACAACGTCCACAAAGAGGGAGGGATGGAGTTAAAAGTTAAGCTTGCAGCTGGCAGAGGACTTGCCTTTCTGGGTGTGGATTTGGGGATGTCAGAAAAATAGATGCCTTGTTGCAAAATCATCTCTGGTGTCCCATGGGAGACAGGCAGATTGATTGTCAAGTATTTCAACCCCTTGAAAATGAGGAAAATCTGTTCAGTTTTAACTAGCTGAAGATTTGATCCACAGTTTCCACTTTTATGTAGCCCAACAGACATTACTGGTGCTGTATTAGAAAGTAGCTGTTTTGGTCATTAATACAGGAAGAAAAAAACCCCTCACTTTGGAGACCATATTGGTTGTTGTTATAGTAGGTTATACTTCTTGGTGAAAAGGTAATGAGTCATGTTTAAATGTTAACATTTGCTCTAAAAGTTGAGAAGGCATCCAGAAACAGCACAAGTCAGTGTTCCTTGTCTTTGGACTCCCCCCCCCC
>Ga0065711_1014626_pt1 | contig 10365 bp, 5 predicted proteins | sample Hoacrofraction12_FD_59098 | JGI IMG/M metagenome (GOLD analysis project Ga0065711, IMG submission 59098) | Hoatzin crop microbial communities from Cojedes, Venezuela - Epithelial fraction 12 v2 (version 2) | ecosystem: Host-associated > Birds > Digestive system > Esophagus > Crop | place...
TCACATTTTTGAAGCAATGTGTCTTTTTCCTCCTGCCAAATTAGCATTTTCTCCCATTACAGCCCCCCCTTCAAGAAGAATGTTTATAATCGGTTCTTCCAGGTCTGCTCATCCAACGGCGATATGGAGAGCTGTATGACAGCTGGTGCTTGATGGTTATTCACATGTCTGGAAAGGTGACTGTCACCCAGGCATCCCCACTGGTGTTCTTAAAGAATGCCTTTCTGTCCCACGTATGGCAGAACTCAGACTGGATGCTCTATAACGAGTGTGCATGGCTTTCCCGTCTGGATGAAGTCATCTCAGTGGGATGGGTGAGTACCACACCAGCACCCAGTGCCACAGCTCAGGTAGGTGGCCCAGCCTCTTCTTATTTCTACTTTGCATAATGTAAGCAACTGGGTCTAATTTGAACTTAGTGAAATTGGTGGGGTTATTGCTGCTGAGTTTTTCGTAGGATCACAATGAAAGTACGCTCCAGCTCAACCTTTTCAGGATTCCCTTGTTAATTTTGGCCTGTTGTATACAATTACAAAAATGCGCAGATGCTGGAGAATTAAAGAAAAATAACTGTTTGTCTTTTAAATGTGGACCTGTGCAAAGCATTGGCTTGGCAAGGAGTGTTTAAGCAGAGCCCGTCTCCATAACCTGCAGGATTACACCCTTCTAACGCTTAGGTCAGTACTCTGGAACTCTCTTTTGCCAATTAACCTACGCAAGATGCTACAGCGTACGGTTTCACAAACCCTTCTTTAGGTAATAAAACCAGCTTAAGGAGTTGCAGACCTTCTGCCCTCTGTGNTGTCCNCTCTCTCNCAGTGCCCAGTAGCAGCAGTATNATCAGACAAACAAAATCTGGGGCACAAGATNAGTTTTGACCCAAGAAATTGGTATTGTGGATCCATTTAGTAGTCCAGGTCAGGCTGGGACTGTGCAAACACTTGAGCTCCCAACTGGTTAGCCCTCTGCTAGTCGCTATCCTCTCCTGATGACTGTCTCTAGCCCGGGTGCTTGTTCAGCCACTGAATTTCCCCAGCGGTGTTGTTTTGGCTGTAGGCATTTCCAGAGAGCTACTGTAGAGCCAGGACTGCACCCAGTGCTTGGTGGTATGGGAAGGTGATGGGCTTCCCTGTAGAGCTGGACTGGAAAACACTACTAGGTTATAAAGTAATTTAAAAAGTGCTATTCTGTGAAGAGAAACACTGAAATTTTCTAAAACTGCCAGGATTTGGGTTAGCAAATGAGCATCTCTGCTTAGGAGGGATGATATGCAGAAATAAGTGCTTTATCTGTTGTATTCTGGGATGCAATCAGCCTGGTTCAGAGAGTTCCTCGTTGCAGCCTGGGACTGCTACAGAATACTGCAATCCAAATAATAATCATCAGGAGTAAGGGCCTGGGGAATCGCTCTGTTCGTGGAAAAACAAGCTCCTTGGAGACTGAAGATGGAGAATAAGCAATGCACCATTTAGCTGGAAAAAAGCAAAGCACAGGTTATTGGAAGCAAAGCACAGGTTATTGGAAGAACTGTAAAACAGGGATGTTTTGATCTAGGAGAAAAGCACGAAGGTAAGCGTAGGCAAGAACCTGGAGGGAAGACCAGCTCCTGGCACAGACTCTTTGCATTGCATTAAAATCCATGCCTGGTGCCTCCACACCTCTCGTACCCCCAGTGCATCCCTGCCCTCCCCGAACACAGCGGCTGTGGCTGCAGAGACAGGGCTGCACCCCGAATGCTCGTGTCCGTGAAGGTCTCATATAGGTCAGGAGGAGCTCGGGCCTCTAATGTCACCTACCCTTGCTCTCGTGGGGTGGGAAGAATGGCAGCTTTGCTCCCCAGGGGTACAGGGCATAAGCGGAGTCTTTGATCCTTCGTTATGGCTGTGGAGGATGTAGAAAGAAAGGAGGTGAAAAAGCAATTTGATATGCATGCCCAGGCTCTGGAAAAAAAAACACAACACCGTTGCATTTTGGATTTATTCAAATAAACCAAAACAGCAGAAATAAATGTAAGGCTCCAAAATTCACTTTGCATGATTAATGCTTTTGAATATTTACGTTTAACTTTCCAAGAAATGAGAATCTTTAGTTTCCTGCTAGATAGCTGTTGCTCGATAAAAGATTCTGAAATTGGATGTTACAGGTCATGGAATTGTATTTATATACCCATTTCATGCTTCAGAAAATCAGGTTCTTCAAATGTAATACTTGATTACAGGAAAATGCTGCCGATCAAAATAAATAAATAAAATGGCTGCTGTTCCTTCTCCTGCCGTGGTGGCTGAGGTGAGCTGTGAGAAGCAGCATCGAAATGCCAGCTGCTCTAATGAAGTTGTTGCGCTCACCCTTTTTGAAAACAAGTGGCAACTTCTGTTTATCAGAAAATGATTTCCCTGGTGTATAATAAAGCAGGCGCCCAGGAATGGCTGTGAAGCAGCCAGAGGATTTCAAACGGTGCCTTTGCTGGATGGGATGATGCTGGTGGGTGATTTTTAGTTTGCTTTCTGTTCCACAGCCGCAATAAACTTTTACGGCGGTTCCCGGGAAGAGTCTCTCTGGATGGTGTGACAGATCGTGCGCTGCTTGTGAAACGGCTGTGCCGGAGGGGTGGTGAGAACCTCTGGTTATCGAAAATGGCCCGGGCTCCTCTCCCCTCCTCCCATGGTCCTTCCTTGCCTCTTCCTTTGGGGCAAATCCCCCAAGGAGGTCCCTGCAGTGGGGTCTAGTCCACCCAGCAGACATGGCAAGGCACTTCTGCTACTGCTCTAAAGGAAGGGTTGATGCTCGGATACCTCGTTCCATTTCTTCCCTCTCCTGGGGCTTCACGGGGGGGTTATAATGTGCCTTTGAGGTCTCTCAGGCTTTTCTAAACGTATTTCCTCAGATGTGAGGAGCTGCAGCTTAAGAGATGCTGTTTAACATAACATACTGCTAATTTAACGATGATGGAGATTCCGAGCTAGCAAAAAGCTTCCTTAGTTGTTTGGATTTTTTTTCTTAACCTCTATAAATTAGAAACATGTAGCTTGGTAGTCACCTTTCTTAGGGCCTGAGGTATGTAGATGGTTTTAGATCAGTGTAATACTTGCCATTTACTCATTTAATCAGACTTTATATGGATTCTTTCCTAATTTTCTACCTTCTTAATCCTGAAACTTAATTTTAAGAAAAAATATCAGGCTGCACAGCTATTTCTAGATCAAAAGGCATCTGGGACAAAAGTATACTTCTTTTGAAAAGAAATTATACTCTTTCCTTTAGGAATTATCTTAGCAGGCATCTTTGGAAATTATCGCATATGGATGCCTTAAAGGGAGGTGAAAACGGTAAATTTTAAGTTGAGCTTGTATTTGAACACAAATATTTCATCGTGTACTCATCAGCATATGGATGAGGAAGAACAATGTGTGAAGAACATGGCTCATCTTCTCGAAAGGAGAAGTTGGACCCGGAAAGATGCTCCTGCGTCGCACGGAATTACTAATGCAATCAGTACCTCGCCTTTCAGCCCAGTTCTGGAGGCACAATGAACTTGGAAAGTAAGATTTTTGTCTCTTTTTTCCTCTGATGGCAGTTTGAAATTCTCCTTTGGAGGGAACCCAGAGCTATTTTGCATCAGTAAATTAAGTTTTCCTGGCTGGCATGGCCCTGAGCTCTGCTGTGCTGGAGGTTTGCTTGGCTGGGAGGTGCTGGTACTGNCNTTTGCCNCAGGCAATCTATGTCAGGTCCCNGTGTTNGGAGCGTACTGTTGACCATGGCAGGAGAGGATGATGCTGGTTCTTGTAGCAAAGCAGCTAGAACCATTGGAGGCCACCACCCAAAGCACTTGTGGTGTCTTGCGTGCAGGTGAACTGCCTCGATTTACAGGTAGTTCCTTCCTGAGTAAAAGGAGTGAGTTTGTAGCCTGGTGATTCAAGCACTGTAAAAATTACCGGGAGGCAAAAAATTACCAGTGGATATGATTAGACAATTATCTATAAAGTTCCAGTAGCAATGTGAGAACTCGGCATTTAAATCAAAAAGGGGATGTGATTTTAGGCTGCCCACGTTGTCAGCTCAGCTTTTGATTTGCAGAACTTGCATGATGGTTGGGGTTTTTAATACGAGAAGTTCCTTTTAATGTTCTCTTCTTTCCTGAAAATGTTAAAGGCTCCAAAGAAAAATGCAGCCATGCAGTGTTGGGACAGGAAAAAAAATTACTTCTGTATCAACTTGGATTATGCATACAGTCATAACAGTCAACCTCTATCTCACCACGTAGCTTCATCACCTCATCTTTCCTGTAAAAGGTGATGTACCACCTCAATGGAATTCATTTCCCTCTCTCATACTGATGAGTTGAAAATCGGTTAAAATAAAAATAAAAAGGCAGAAAGCAGGAAGTGATGTATCGAGAGCATTCAGAAGATGAAAGTAAGCGCTGTAATATCGAATGCTTTGCAAGAAGCTTTTCTGTAACTTCAGGATCCTCGACTTATGAGAAATCCTCTATAATTATGTCACAGGAATGCTCTGGCTAATTTTTCCCTTCCTGAACCCTTTTTCCCACTGTCCATTTGTACGTTAAGGCTGGAACCTGAATTTTGACTGCGCAAGGTATTGAAGTTATGGTCGTAAAGCCCCTCCGATCCATAACGGATGCTTCTGTGCTCATGGCTCAGTTCCCACCTACTCTGCAAATTGCTGTAGTGAAAGAAAGCACCCAGAAAGCGGGAGGAGCTTAAGGACTGAAGATGTTTTTCTGAAAAAAGAACTAATTCCATTACAGAGCTTGGAGCACAGGAACAATAACAAACATTAGCCTTAGGTTTAAATTGCAGGTGGATATTCTGCAACTGCTGCGGTGACCTGAGGGCAGGCTGGCAGGTCAGGCAGTGTCCCATCACTGCCGCGGTGACAGACACGGATCGAAACCTTGAGGAACTGAAAAATGTGAAGTCTCCAGGAAAGAACAAGTAAGAAACGTGTCTGCAAAGAAGCAAGCATGTAGATTTATTGAATTATCCTTGCCTAAAACGTATGTATGAGGGGTTAGCATGTTGTGATGAGTAGAAAAGGCCACCTCTTGTCTCTTGCTGTGCCTCATGGCTCAGCAGGACACGGTGATGGCTGGTGATGGAGTCCCCAGCTGCGCTGTTCGGCTTCTCTTCCCCAGCAGACAGTGGTCACTTATGCCAAGTCCTAGGCAGAGAGCAGAAATCCCACAAGTCCCGTTTATCACTGTTTTTGTGTGGACTAGTCCCCTGGTAGTTTCGTCTTCCCAGGTCTTCAAAGCAGTTGGCAGAAGCACTGATTTAGCATGGGTCACTGAACTGCATATGTGTCCTTGGTTTTGCTTTGGTCTGCTCAAGAACTGTTGAAGTCCACAAGCATCGTGCTTCCAAACTATCAGAAAGAGTTGTTACAGGGGTGGGGGCAGTTTGCTGTCCTTGAGGTATGTGGAGAACAGCTCTATTGGTGGGAACCACCTGAAAAATCAATGTTATTACAGAGACATTCTTCCAAGGGTTTGCCCTGCTTCCTCTTAATTCCTTTACAGTGCTAAAATAAAACAAAGAAACACTGGCTTAAAAAAAAAAATAAGGGAAATGTTGTGGGGGAAGTTTGGAGAGTAAGAAAAAGGGCAAGGAGAAAGTAAGGAACAAAACTCTCCACCCCTGAAAAGAAAAATGTTTGGGTGTTTTTTGCTAAATGAAAGCATTTTTAGGCAATTTTTTCTCAAAAAGCTTCAGTTAGGGGAATGACAATATATGGACAGGATTAATTTGGTGAAGATGTTTGATACTAAATTTATTAACGAACACAGGGTTGTCAATTCAGCTATATCTGTATAGACACCATAGAAGGCTTTGGGGTTTCCTGTATTGAAAGATTTATCTGCTCTTCTTTTCTGCCTTACTGTATTAAAACTAACTGTAAGCAATTTCTTTTTTGTTATCCCAGCCTTTGTCAGACTCCCATCTCCTAAAAGGGAGAAAAGAGATTACCAGCACCATTATTGCTGCTGCATGAGATGTCTATTTTTAAGCTACTTCTACAAAGGCTTTATAATCAAGCTTTATTGAGAAATGCAAACAAACGTGTAAGTTGCTATTAAAGGTAAACTTCCCTTCCATGAGAATTTTTTTATCTTCAAATTATTTTCTTTAATGCTACAGGAATAAGAAAATCAAAGTTAATACACTGAATAGGCTGTGGTCATTTTTTTTTCTCTTTAAAAAAAAAAGAATAACAACCATTACTGCAGTGAAAGAGGCAATAGTCTTGTTCAGGATAGGAGACAATAATTCCATCCCTTATCTTTAACAAATAATATAAGGATACTACATTTGCCACTACAAACAGCTCCAAAAAGGGAAAGTTATGAGCATACAGGGATGTGGAAAGTGGAGCGTGTTGGCAAGGGAGGGGGTGAAATGAAGCAGAAAGCACCCCAGAATTCCCACGGTTTGGTACTCCAGTTAAATCTGAACGTTTCTGGTCTGAGGCTGAACCTGGTTTTTGGTGTCCCTGGGTATTTCAGGGCTCCGCAGCATCCATGGAGAGGCTTCGTGACTGAAGCGAGACTGCCTGGGAGGAGGACAGACAGGGAAGATGCTCTCTGTAGCGAGGTGGGAACAGTCAAGCTGCTGAAATCCTTCCCAGTATGCGCCGTCTCTCTCTGTAATGGGAGCTCTGGTTCTCACCAGGCAGAAGATGCTGTGTACTCTTACACCCGACTGTTTGCCTCTTGTGTGTGTTTTTAAAGACCGCCTGGTCTGCAAAGACCACATACGTGGCACCTGTGGGTGGGTTTTGAGAGGAAAGGGGTTGTAAGTCTGAAGAGCAAGGGATGGGACAGCCACTTACAGAAGAGTTAATTTCCTAACATGGATGGGAGCTCAGATGGAGTAGTTAAAATATCAAAATAGAAGTTGCTTAATTTAGAGATGACAATAGGAGAGTTTAGAGCGAGAAGGTTGAAACCTGGAAGTAATGGGTGACTTGCAAAGATGCCCTGCTTTTGTTCTGCATGTGATGGGGTTACCAGGTGTTGCAGTGCAGAGATGAGGAATTATTCCACCTTTAGATGCCACCTGAAAATTGTCTTTAATATCTCTTTCTGTATAATGGAGGGATTTTTTGTCTTTTTTTTTCTTCCTGTTGCAGTAGCCTTGCAGATGAGATCGCTAAACCTTATGGTCACTTTCTTCGCATTTTTTTTAATGGCTGCAGGTTTGTTATGATAAATGCAAAAAAATCTCCTGGGCAAACGATAATAGTGGATCTTAGCAAAAACTAGAGATGAAATTTATGCTTGGATGGACGGCAATAAAATGTCTCACGCATACACCACTGCCACCTTTTTCCTGTGATGCTGTATGCCTGTCGCGCTGAAAGCTGAGGTCACTTTATGGACTCTGGTTAATGGGGCCCTGAGCTGCTGCTGTACCACAAACAGAAGATAACCGCTTTGAAGTTCTGTGCAGACCTTCTCTGGAATGATGTTCCCCTGAGAGGCATCTGCAGAAGCAACATGAACAAGAGAGCTATTGATCAAGAGTCTGAAGCGAAGCCAGAGCTGTGACCCTACAACTGCTGCTCCTAGATTAAAACCCTTGCGAGGATTCCAGGAGCTGGGAAGGGTACTGCTGGGGGTAAAGCATGTCCCAGGAAAACAGACTGTAAGCGTGGGAGACTAATGTCTCCATCTCCCTGCTGCCAATCCTGGCCTGGAAGCAGAGTCCTGCAGGAAAGGCAGGGCTGAATTACTCTTGGGAGCGGCATCTGAGCGTTGCAACCTTTAATGTTGTACTTCTGTCATACCCTCTTGTCACACCTGGTAATGAAGGGAAGCTATATGATCTACAGCATGCTGCTACAAGCAAGGTGGCACATAAATAAGTTGCCTAGCTGATAATACAGTCCACTGCTGGAGATAAGTGGAAGGGCGATGCACTCGTAACAAGGAGCATCCCATCAAAAGCAGCAAGGTTTCTCACAAGCTGTGCCGATCAAGAAGTCCCTTTTTCTACAGTTTTGAAAAATATCAGGCTGTTGTAAAGAAGATGGAAAAGGAATGAATGTCATGGAAAACCTGCAGGGTGAGATTTCCAAGTGCTCCTAGTGAGCAATGTTTGTCAGGGTGACTGAGAGCCTTCACAAATAGAGAAGGCACCAAGGGGTGAAGTGGGCTTTTAGCAGCTTTGTAGGGAGGAAAACACTTTCAAAGAGAAAGAAAAGCAGCTGCTTGGGGCAATAGCAGAAGATGATCTTGTGTCTAAGGTTTCTAATTCTCTATTGTTGAAGATCAGGAAGAAATTGTTAAGATTTCTTCACTGTCAGTTAGCAACAAAAAGATGAAAAGGAGAAATATGTTGATGCTTCCATTACTTTCTTTACAGACCCCATCGGGCCCAGGGCATTGGACTTTTTTTTGGAGGGGCTGTAAGGAGCATGATTTTCAAGCATTCGGATAGCAAGTTAGGAGATAAAGATGTAATTCAATGTTAGACCACTGACTTCTGTCTTTGACAAGTCCCTTTGGCCCAAGCCAATAATGCAGAATACGTGGGTATTTACTAACTGGATGTTGGATACCTAAGGTTGGGATCCAACCTTCGTATCTAGCCTCAGCTTTAGACTGTGGATAAGATGTCTTTGGATGCCTTCAGAACCATCCACCCTTCTCTACTGGTTGGCAGGCACTTGTGGCAGTAGGACATTTACATGAGTCGTCTACATTTTAGCCTTGTGAGGGACGAGTGATTAGGTGGAGAACAGGTAGGCACTTCTCTTTGAAGAAAATCTTTCTGTTCTGTGCTTCCTATCTTTGTTTTGCAGCAGCCTATTTACAGAAGCAACATTAGCTCAAGTTTAAGGCTGTCTTAGATCTCCAATACTGCTTTTCAGCCTAATAGGCTTTCAGTGACCTCTGACTGGTGCGAGTGGCCAGAGGATGGGTTCATTATCAAGAGTTCCACTTCTGTAAGAGCAAACGAGCACTCTTCGCCTCTGCAAAAGCATGGGTAGTGTAGTACAGAGAGAAATGAAAATGTTTCTGGTACTGGAGGAAGCACAAGGATGTTATAAGAAAAAAAAAAGAGATCTTCTCCTGAGAGTCGGGAAGTGGTAGGGTTCAGAAATCACCATAATAGCATTAAATTTTGACCTGAGTTAAGCAAAGCCTGATTTGCTTTTTGTGCATGAGCACTTGTCCCCCACAGGTAGATGTGCCTGATTTTACAGCTTTTGTGTGCTGGGTGTACGCTGAAAAAGGCATAACATTTTTGAAAAGAGGAGTATTGCACTGGTGCTGATCCCCTTGAAAAAACACACAGCCCTGAGTGGCTGCATGTAGATTATTGTATACTGTTCCCATCAGAGCTCTGGGGCTTACTGATTTTCTTTGAATAATGAGTTTCCCAACATATCCTGTCTGAATTTTCGCATATGAATCAATTTCCCACAGAGTGGTAGAAGTTGTGCTTTGTTCGGGAATGGTCGAATCTTCTGCATCTTTGACTATTCTTTACTTTGCCCATCACCTTGACCTATTAATATTTCTAGTGCCTACCCAAAAGTCGCAAAACACTAACAATATAATTAGTTGGAAAATTGACTAAGTGCTTATTAATTATTTATCTGTTTGTAGAGACCAAGAGCTTGGATGAATCATGGAACAATTCTCTATCACCTTTTATGTAAGGCATAGGAAAAAGATGGTGCTGTCAAAAAGAGTTCATAGTTTTGATAATCTAAGTATGCATTGTACCACAAACTAATATTTCATTTGCATTCTTCATTACTGGTCAATAAGCAGCATTTAAGAGCTGTAACACTCCTTTTACAAGGGCATGTAGTGAGAAGACAAGGGGTAATGGCTTTAAACTGAAAGAGTTGATTTAGATTAGATAGAAGAAAGAAACTCTTTGCTCTGAGGATGGTGAGGTCCTGTCTCAGGTGTGGCTGTCCCCTCCCTGGCAGGGTTCAAGGCCAGGTTGGATGGGGCTATGAGCAGCCTGGGCTGGTGGAAGGGGTCCCTGTCCAAGGCAGGGGGGTGGAACCAGATGACCTATAAGGTCCCTTCCAACCCAAAGCATTGTATGACAGCCAGGACTGAAGTTAATAGGAGCAATGAATGATCTTATAATTGCATCTCTTGACTTCTGAATTTACCATGTGGAAGAAAACCTGCAAAGAAGCATGTCAATAAAAATGATGTATTTTTCTCCCAAAATGTGATCTAAGGTAGTTCCTTACCTTTCACAAGTGTAAACATCTAAATACGCAGCTGGGTAAGACCACTTGGCTACTGTCTGCAATTGTAGAGCTGCCCTTCCTGGGGAAGTCCATTAGAGTAAATTAATAGGATTGCAACAATAA
>Ga0065711_1051488_pt1 | contig 10365 bp, 5 predicted proteins | sample Hoacrofraction12_FD_59098 | JGI IMG/M metagenome (GOLD analysis project Ga0065711, IMG submission 59098) | Hoatzin crop microbial communities from Cojedes, Venezuela - Epithelial fraction 12 v2 (version 2) | ecosystem: Host-associated > Birds > Digestive system > Esophagus > Crop | place...
GAGTTTGGCCCCATCCTCCTGACACCCACCCTTCAGATATTTATAAGCATTTATTAGGTCCCCTCGCAGCCTTCTCTTCTTCAGGCTGAACAAGCCCAGTTCCCTCAACCTCTCCTCGTAGGGGAGATACTCCAGTCCCCTCATCATCCTCGTAGCCCTCCGCTGGACTCTCTCCTATTTCACTCATTCTGAAAGACAGTGGTAATTGCTGCCTCTCGTTCTGGAATGGGACTAGTCGACTTTTTAAATTGTGTCGGATCGAAACCTCTGGGTGGGTTGCAGACCATAAAACACAAGGGAAATGGTGGCATGCTGGACCATTGCCTCTGCTTTTAGGATCTTAACATCATCGCCTCGCTTCTTTTCAGCTCAAAACGTGGTCAGAGATAGATAAAATGGAAGGGATCAGTTCTGATAGTTCAAAAGTCACTCTCAGGATGGCAACTCTGAGTTTTAATAAAGGTAAAATATTTAAGTTATATTTCTCTTCAGTTATTAACTATACTTATCAATGTTCTCTTCCATCTGCACTTTCTATAGAATACTCTGTATTACTAATGGAATAGAAAATTACATTTTTAGTGTAAAGTACTGCCAATATTGAGAATTTTTTTGCACATGTTCAGAATTATACATCCATATATTCCAAACACAAATTACAGAACTATACTGGACAGAAATCTGCCGAAGCACAGGTTATTCCCAGGCACTTTCCAATTTTTCTTCTTACCTTACAAAGAAATGAGTAATGTATACATGTATATATATGTACATATCACAGCATATTTTTTTTTCCACTTCTGCTGTTCAGTCATTAATAATGCCAGGGACCAAATCTATGCTGATTTTTAAGCCACGTGATCCTAAGTAAATCAACCGAGTTACACTGATTTGCAGTTAGTGGAGAATTCAAGTTTCAGGCACCGTGCTATATGCAAACTGTAGTTGTTGTACACACTTCTTTTGCAACAATCAAATCAGATTTCTGTCCTCTAAAGGACAAACATAACTAAAAAGATTTAAAATATATAGCGATTGGAATATACAAATACTTTCCCACAGAAGGGAGATTTTGTTCTGTTTATTGATTTTTAAAACATTCAGAGGGGAACTGCATTCGTTTCTTCTGCTGGTTCTTGTTTCTTCTTGTGTGCTCAGCTTCAGCACCAAACTGGGACAGCACTGAATAAAGTGATGGTAAGAAACATTATTCCAGTAAGAAAGATTATTCCACAGACCTTTGCTTTGGTGGGAAATTATGTATTCAAATCCAAAGGGTCTTGGAATAAATCCTCCCCTGGTATGAAGTCAAAGTAAAAAGTGAGACCCTGAGGTGCTATCTTCCAGCAGATGAGGAAGACCTAATTCAAAGAAAAACTTCCTTCTGTCCATCTTAACTTTTGCAGTTGAAAAATATAACTTAATAGTAAAGACACTGTAAAAACAACAGTGATGGATTTCCAGACTCATTCTTAAAAGCTCTGAAAGCCTAAGCAAGGCTTTCCCCTTCTTCCTAATGAGTGAGCTACCAGGCTCAAGAGTACAGAAGAAATTTCCTTTTTAAGGTACTGTTTTTAACATCAACAGATGCACCAGTTGCTGCTCTGTTGCAGGGTGGACATGGCATTAGATGGTGGTGGCTGCCTCTGAGAACCACACAACAGACTTTCCAGAATAGAGTGAGTGAAAGAAAAAAAAAAAGGAAAGAGGTTGGTTAAAAAGCATTTGAAGATCCTACTGGATTTCTTTCTCTAAATACTAAAGGAGTAAATGTAGCTACAATCCCACCCAGAACTAAAAAAATACTACTGTGTTGTAGAAACCCTTTGTGGGGACAAAAATATCGGACAGAGAACCTTTCGCATTTCGAACAGACTTTGGTGAAAGGCCTTTTAGGAACCCTTCTTGAAAAAGCCCCAACACATTCTATCAGTTGGGTTTATCCAGTTCCTTTGTAGAACTCCAGTGGGTTTGGGGACACTGATATGCTTTACAAAAGCTACATTGACTGTTGGGTTGGGTTTAGCAGCCTGAAATTCTTAGAAGTGTCTCTTTTGAGAGTGTCCGAAGAGTGCTGCTGAGCATTCTACGTTACGCCAAACTGAATTCTGGGGTGGGAGGAGTAGTCTTACTAAAAAAATTTAAAAAATTTGTCATACTGAGACTTGTAGAAAAGGTATCATGTATCAGAGTTGGAAAAGCTATGAACACCACTTCTGGTTGAGTCTACCTTTGAGATTAAACGCATTAGTAAACTTTGATCCAAAATAGTCCAGTAACACTAGCATAGAAAAAGATGCTGTAGGTGAAAAAAACCTTCCTTAAATCAGAAATCAAAGCAAATTTAAAATAATTCCACCATTTGGCTCTCTTGCTAAAATATAATCTCAGAGATGGCACTGTCTTGCACAGATAGCCGCCTTTATTTGAAGAAAAAATAAAGATGTTTAACCTACATGTGGAACACACAGGGAACGACAAAAGTGACTTAACATGCAAAATACATTGTCTGTCTTGTCTTGTACTGAGGAAGTGACTAGAATCCCTAATGAATCTCAGCACACCTCTCTCTTTCATATGCTCAAAATGCCCTACTTTCCTCACAGTGCTGCCTGCGCTAGAAATGTCACCCGTGCAACCCAGCTTCTCACACCAAGCGCAACGCACTCCTTTCCAAAGAAACTTATCTACAGCAACAGACTCCAGTTTATTCACCCGACTGTTTTTATTGGATCTTTCTCTCCTTTATCCTCATGCAAACTTGACTTGAGAATAATGCACATTTGTACTCCATACAAATGCATGGAGTACAATTTGTACATTTGTACTCCATACAAACGTACATCTCTCACCAGGAGTTGTTGGTACTTTCTACGTGCTGGCACCCGGGGAATATTTTTTGAAAGCCTCAGGCAAACTGTCTCTTAGGTTTAGATGTTCCTTTTATGTATATACTGAAGAGCTCGTGCCTCTCCTTGAACAGTTCAACAACTGTAATATAAGGTGTGTCTTTTGGTTGCTGCCTCATAGCAGTTAATAGAAGTAAAAACTGAGAATCCAGACAAACACAAGAAAAGGGAATAAAATAACAACAAACAAGAAAAGGTGTGCATATTCCTTTTCGATGTGTATGGCAATGAATTCAGAGTACGGTGTCTCTTCACATAAAAATAATTCAATACTACTCTGAGGTCTTGTTGAACTATGAATTCTACAAAGCTGTTTCTCACAAAATACAACTATGAGTGCTAAATCTTCTTCTGTTGTGACATTTTGGTACCCGACTACCAGGTTTACTTTAATGTAAAACAATTCTTACCTCTCTTCTTATACTTGCAAAAATCCAATGTGTTTTTTTCTGGCAAGACTAAATTAAATATTTTAATATATGACACACCTTCCATGCAAGCCACAGTTCACGCAGCGAATCTCATCTACATCTGTATCCACAGTCCTAGTGATCCTGTGGCATTTTGGAACCGAAGTGCCCCAGACTTGGTTGGCTCTGTAAAAGAAATAACCTATAGAAAGTTTACTCTCAAAACCCAGATGGCCACATAGCTACAGCATTCATCAAAAAAAGGCAGAAAATATGACATCTAGTGCATATGTTGTGACACCTGTGACTTTTCACAAAATCAATGCCATTTAACGATGGAGTGCCTCGTTTTTTCTCACTCTGAGATAGTCCTAAGTGGTTTGTACAGAACACTAAACTATACACGGGGTGTCAAAAGACTGTCCAGAAAGAAATTATTTCTAATCAAAAGATCCTACAGATCGAGTTCTCCTTCTACTATGAAGAATAAATGAGGGGAGATGCTTTGACCCCCCTACATTGCTTCTTCTGCAACAAAGAACACAAACTACCTACCTCTCCTGTCTGCTAGTACAATCAAGTGAGACGATCTTCATTTCCAGATGTCCTAGCAGAGAAAAACCTCAAACACATACTTAACATGGAACAAAACCAGGCTGGTGCGCTTTGCGGCGTGTGCGTGCGTGACAAGGCACCACAATGACAGATGGAGAAGCAGCCGCAGCCTCCGCTAACCCTCCTTCACCTTGTCGCTGAGACATTAATCAGGCTCTGCTCCTCTGCAAGGATTTCAGCATGTTTTGGTCAATGTCAACAGTGGGAAAATGAGAAGTTTGCCCTTTTGTCAAACTTGCCTTGAGAGACGTCTTCACCAATTACATCTAGGGGCTGTTCAGAAGAAAGCTCAAACTGTACGTGATTTGTACGAAGATACCTGACAGCATAAAAAATGACCTATGACTCACAGAGTTCCCTTTCCTGTGTTTTACTGTCTCTTTACATCTTGTTCAAAAGTACTATGCAAAGCTGTATTGTTCGTCATTAACCCACCTCCTAACAGCTTACTGTGGTGCTGAGGAAAGCTACCCAGGGCACCTGGAAGCTGCGCTCTTTGCTCTTTGTAAGCCCAGAAGTAATTCTGATCAACAGAAGTACGATGCTGGGACTCCGGTCCCAGACAGTCATGATTGGTTTAACAGAAAGAGAGGGACGCTCTCGGCATGCCAAGGCAGAGCAGGCGAAAACTGCAATGGACACTATTTCACCGTTATCCGCACTGCCAACCTGGAGCATTCGGAAACCATGAGGTTGCTCTAACCACAATGAGAATTTTAAACAAATGGAAGCAACAAAACACATGGGGTGGGCAGATGAAATGTCTTCTCCTTTTCAGTGATTTCTGAATACAGCCCCCAGACCTCATGACAGAAGGAAGTTCAGCAGACGTTCCCTGTCCCCTTTCTTCAAGCTCTTCTCCATCATCAACTTCTTTCTGCACTGCAGGGAGGGTGAAACCAGCCTGGGCTGGATCTGCTTCTCTTGCACTGTGTTTGCTACAAGTTCACAGTGCTGGGATGCTGTAAGGGAGTGCTACCATGCTGCTCACGTACGGTTTGGAACACTAAAAAAGCTCCCCCTCTTCTCCTATCACACATCTTCCCCACCCATCGCCCATCCCCTGGCCTTCTCCCCACACCTATGCACACAGCCAAATCTGAGGCTCTTGCTGTGTGATATTTCAGAAAATGTTAAGCTCTGGTTCCAGAAGCCTCAACAACAGTAGTTTGTGCAGTGCTTGGATTTCAGCCCATACCTTATGCCTACACCTACACATCCGTATTTAGTCAGGCTCTGCAATGCTCCCCATACTGGTAGTTAAGTGCTGACCGGCTGGCTGAGTTTTAGTAGCATATGATTTAAAACTTTAACATGCACTTCATGTAAGAATGGGAGAAGCTATCTTAATGGAGTCATGTGGCTATAGCCCAGAAGTTAAGACAGTAAATACAACACGAAGTATTTGCTTTGTTGTTAGAAAAGCACTATGATATGTAGGACAAAGCCGAAGCAAAGATGCAAGACAAGTGCCAAGCAGGACTGTCCTGAGGTTCTTTATATGGTGCCTTCTTGGGCTGGCACAGAGGTTCTCCATCATTAGACAATCCCTGCGATGAAGAGGTCAGGGAGCGCAGCTGAGCATCACCTACCGCAAAAGCCAATGGGTTTTACAGTTTCTTCTCCAAACCTCTGGCTGCTGCTTCTGCAGAGGGTCTCCATGCCTCAGCCCTTTCTCCTCTCGGCTGCTGTGTGTGGCCACCCAAGCACAGCCCTGCTGCCTGCCCCCGACACTTCCCCTGGGAAACACCCCTGAACAGCAGAAGGCTGAAGACAAGATGATCTACGAGAGCCTTCAGAGCACAGACTCCTGGAGAAACCCACACAGCCTATTCCTACGCCGACAGTTGCAGCAGCGGCAGAACAGACCGAACACTTGCAGACTCAGGAAAACAGCATGGTCGCATTTCAGATCATTGTAGTACACAAAATGTACAGCCCTTTTTGCTCATCTTTAAAGGAAAAACTTAAACTGATCAATCTGCTCTTCGCGATGGCTGCAACATGTTCCTCCTTCATGACTTCTGAATAGTGAGCATTTGCTAGAGCCCAGAGCAACGGTGGAGGAAAAATACTGAGACCCCGATTTAAAAAATGACTGGCAATTCTATCTGCTTCAATACCCGAGTGGAGTATGTTTGCAGTCGATTAGTCACTGCAGATTACTTTTCAGCCCACATGGCAACAGTGGTTGTTTTTTTTTTTTACTGAGAACAAGGAAAACCAGGCCAGAATGGTGAAATTCAACTCTAATTTTCTTATGCCTCTACAAATATTAAATTGTCCATTTACCTGTAAAAAACACAGCTACACATCTTAAGGGTACTACGATAAAAATAAGAAATTGTGATTAAAATGGTACTTTTTATATTATATTAAGATTCTTTTAACACACAGGAAATGGGAAAAAAAACAACAAAAAACTCATAAACTCCTGGCACTGTGTTCCTCTCAGCTTTGAAATGTAATCACTAAGTAGCATCAGAAGAATATTCTTTCTCCAGACACTGTCTTCTGCAAGACAATTTAAGTAATAACCAGATTTGCTATGTAAATTAAACCTTGATAAGTCTCACTCAACATCTTTTTTCTGTATAACCTCTTCAGAAAGGTGCATGCTCCATTTTACATTTTTCATTAATGCACCAAATCACAGGAGGTTGAAAAGGTTAAAGATGCTTAATTGTTACTAGATGATAATCAGTCAGAAATTATATTCTAGCATGTAGCTGACTGGCAAAGATGTTGCATTTTCAGATACATCCCTCCTAATTCTTCCTTTCTCTTTGGAATTTACCATTAAGTTCCATTTCTGTGTCTTGCATGACACTTACGGTCAGGAATCAATCAGAAAAGCCAAATCTGAAAGCTTCTTGTCATTTCTCTCTTTCTGTGACCAAGAAAGGGAAAAAACCTATATAACTTCTTTGGTGGAAGAGACTAGCTTTGCTATTTTCATCGCTGTCATAGTTTAACATTTTTAAAATTGTTTATACTATGACAGCCCTCAGAGGGAGGACCAAGACTAATTGCTCCAAACCCAGGGCAAGGAAAAGATGAAAACGCACTGGATGCCAAAATATATATGTATCTTTTCACACTTATGTTTCCTCTCTCTTTACTGAAAGCATTGCTAAGCTGAGACTACAAAGGAAAAGGAAAGGGGAGTAAAGGGACTGCTCATGCTACTTGTCCCATGATGCCCAGTAGCGGTGGGAGATTGGGGACGGAAGCAGGACGAAAGAGACAAAGTCACGGCAATTCCCACCCCGAAGCCTCCCTCTCCTTTTTGGTCTTCTCCTGATCTGGAGCCACATATCCTACCAGCTGGTAGCGAGGCTCCAGACAGCTATGTTAAGGCATCTAAGCTCTTTCTCCAGGACCTTCAAAGAGCCATTCGCTCCCTTCTAACTAAAACCAGAATGGGAAGAACTGCCCTCTGTGGGGGTTTGTCTCTGTGCTTTCACTACAGAGGGATGCTGAAGGATTTTTTTAGGCTTCTGGTTTATATAAACTCTAATGCAACTTGAGTATTGAACAGTGTATTAACAGTATTTCTTATATAGAAGAAGCCTGTATCTTCCTGGAGTTGTTAAATGGTATGGTTAATGCATTTTGAAAGGTATTTAGGTGCCGTGGCATTAAAGGTTCATGTAAAAATTGGAACAGAACAGAACAAAATGCAATTTAATAGACACTACAGTACAGACACTACAGCATTGCAGGCATCAATTTAAGTGGCAAATGGTATTTTTTGATAATGTTACTTTTGCCTTTGTTAAAAAAAGAAGAGATAAATAGGCACAAGAGCACAACAATCTTGAAAGGTGCAAAATATGGAAAAGGTCATAGAACTGGATGGAAAAAGGTCACTCAACTTCGAGGATATTTTGAAATTTGCTCTCCTCCAGATACTGAGCGATACAGCAACATCTGCAAAACTCTCTGTGAACGGGTACGAGCTTGGGTCCTTGAGCAGGCTGGGAGGGGCATGGACGTGGGGAGCCCTGGGAGCTGGCAGAGCCCCCAGACCCCACTTCCCCATGGAGAGCAGGGGCTTCCTTGGCGGTGGCCATACAGCTGCCGGTGCCAGGGAATCAGTCCTGTGGGGCCCTGAGGAGCCAATAAAATCCTCACGCACCCCCACAAAAAAAATGGCAAACTGCTTCTTCCCTAACTGGTTGTCTCAAACCACAAAAGCTCCTTCTGGCCTTGAAGCCTATGGCAGCAGGTATTGCTTCCTTCTCACACAGAGAGCAGACCAGGTGGTAGTAGGTGATCATCACCTAAGAGTAAAGCCCCACTGAAATCTTTGAAACCAATCACAAAAAATCCGTAACTGACTGGAGTCCACCACAGGGATAACCCACATAGCATCATGGCGGCCTCTCAGTGTGGAGTGATACAAAACCAGACACTGATGGAAACCAGAGGAGTAGGACAGGCATGGTTCCCAAGGCAATACCCCTTGCCCTGCACCAGGGAGCCCTAAATGCAGGCAAAGATCTCGGTGCAAGTGGAGGATGGGTGAGAACAAGCAGGGCTGAAGTTGTGTTCTGCTGCAGAGCTGGGGGGCTGGGAGGTCACCATGCTGCACCTTGAGGATGCTACGGATGGAGCAGCAGCAATGCCATGCGTGACTTTGACTCTGTGAGTTGACTTTGGTGACGGAGAGCATTCACACTGAATGCAGACCGCGTTTCTGTGAGACCCAGTGCCGCAGCATATTACATCCGTCTAAACAATATTATTAACCTACCATAACAATCACCCTGCTCTTCAATCCAAGGTCTCACAGCACATTACAGGCAGTAATGAAATAACTCACACAAGACCACTGCGAGGAAGAAGGGGATCATCACTGCTGCTGCTTGCAGTCATAAAGTTGTGCTTTCAGAGACAGAATTTCATTGCGAGGAGCCAAGCACAAAAGTGTTACCATATACTTCACTCCACTTAAGTCAGGTATGGGTCCTGTCAATGATTTATTGCTTTCCTGATGCTCGGTTTTTTAGCTGAGTTCCAGGTCTTAAGACTCTTGTAATCACAAAAGACTCTCAGCTTTCATTTACAAGAAACAAAATGAAAACAATCCCCAGAAAAAAGCTATATTTGTGGATCTGAAGTTGGAAAATCTGTTCAGTCTACCCTAAGACAGAAGGCAGATGAAAATAACAAAAATGTATTTTCCTGTTGTGCTTCAGACACTCCCATTCTTTCCAGGAGCTGCAGTACCTTCCTGGGGGCTCAGTCAGGACTTCTGTCTGTATATGGCCACCAGCCCCTCACCACTGGCATGGTCAACCATCTGGGACAAAGTCCTGACCTCTGCGCAGGGGAAGCTGCCCCAAGAGATGGTTCCAGATCACGCAAGAGCCTTATGGCAAAGATAAGGAGGGAATCCAGGTCTTAATAACCCCACACTTCACATTAATGAGGAATTGTTAATACACAAGCAAATTACTGGCACCTCGCCAGAGCAAATGCGATGCAACACCTTGCAGTTCAGCCTTGTTGTTGGAGTTCAGAGGAGCCAAGTTCAAACTCAGGACTCTCCCACCGCTCTCCTGCCACGTAAAGAATCATAGAATCATACAATGCTTTGGGTTGGAAGGGACCTTTAGAGGCCTTCTAGCCCAACCCCCCTGCAGTGAGCAGGGATATCTTCAACTAGATCAGGTTGCTCAGAGCCCTGTCCAACCTGGCCTTGAATGTTGCCAACCCCTCACCCACGACACCCCGTTTTCCAACAGCAAGACTCCGTCCGATGTATTGCATTGGGTTCTGCGCCATTAGCAAGGTTTCACTGGTATGTAAGGGAGCGAGCATCACCCCTTACGCAGGGCAGAGCCCACGACTGGATGGGAGAGCATGAAGCCACAGCCCGGACATCAGCACTGATGCTTTGGTGGGCAGGTGTGTGACCACTGTGCTAAGGTGATGGATCAAACGGGTCCATTCCTCTCCTGCACTGCACGATGTCCCTCATCGACTGCGACCTGATATACCCACATCGGTCGGGCTTGCAATGTGTGCAAACCTGAAATCAGCGGTAACAAAGGGGAAACAAATGGGAGTTTCTAAGAGTGCCTGCCATACATTTCAGAAATGTCAGAACTTGGGTCTTCATCTTTTTTTTCCTTTAAATATATATTGTGAAGTATATAAAGCTAACACTTGTATAGGTTCCCTACCCCTAAAATGCTTGCTAAGTGTTTAGATGCAACACCAATTTTTCCAGCTTTTGACAGTAAGGTAAGCATTAAATGGGGTAACTGCCCCCCATGCCAAAAAACCTTAATCTCTAGCCATGAAAACAACTGACTAACTTGTCCTTGGGGAAGGGGGGAATAGCCACGGTGGATGATGAATGACTAAGCCATATCCACCCACTTCCTATCTGTACCAAAAAAAAAAAAAAAAAAAAAAAA
>Ga0065711_1051489_pt1 | contig 10365 bp, 6 predicted proteins | sample Hoacrofraction12_FD_59098 | JGI IMG/M metagenome (GOLD analysis project Ga0065711, IMG submission 59098) | Hoatzin crop microbial communities from Cojedes, Venezuela - Epithelial fraction 12 v2 (version 2) | ecosystem: Host-associated > Birds > Digestive system > Esophagus > Crop | place...
GAATACCGGGCTCTGTTTGGCCAGGTGGGGTCAGCCCCCACCCCCCGGCTGTGCCCCTTCCTGGAGTCCGGTGAAAATTAACCCTGTCCTGGCCAAACCCAGGACAGTTACTCTCCTAAAATTTTGTTTTATTCGCTGTTACTAAAAACACAGTTAACATAAAAAATGTCAACAAATGAAGTTCACGCCTGTTGACCATGTGGAGGCCAGGAAGGGAGAGTAAAGTAGCAGCAAGGTAGTCATTGAAAACCAGAGGACACTGAGTCAGTCCTATGACTGGACGAGGAGAATGATCAGTTGATGAGACTGTTGTATCTAATATGAAACCAAAAACAAGTCAAGGAAAGAAATTCCTCAGCATGCTGTGCGCATGAAGCAGGGTAACTGTCTACAGAGGTAAAGGACTCCTTATAGGATGGGTGCAGAGTGAAGAATATTTTGAGACTGTCAAATCTTTTAAGATGTGCTAAGGGGGCTGTGGAAATGTCGAAAACTTTTGGGAGGTTTAAGGAAGGGAAAGGGAAGAGACTAAGGGAAGAGACTGATGCAGTTGCTAGTCACTCAGGAACATATAGTCAAAGACAGGTGATAAATGTGCCATGTTTGGTTTTTGAGTTTAGTGTTAACTAAGCTCCTATCAAATGACTAGAAAATTCTTAAGAAGGGAGGTTTGATTCCAGTTTTATTTTTGGGACTGAAGGCAATAAGGAGGGAATTCGTACTTAGAGTGAAACCAAAAAAAAACAATCTCACAAAGCCTTTTAAGTCCACCCATCAGCATTCCACCGAACTTCCACCTCCTCAGTCATGGTTACATCTATGTAACTTCATGAGAAATGCTTCTTTAGTTCCCACATCTGCCTGCACCACAGTTCTGCAGCAAGCTGAATGGAGACGTATCCCAGTCCTCCCAGCCCACTCTGTACCCTGCTTTCTCTGAAAATCAAATATATTATTAATTCCATGTCTTTTATTGCTTTTCTCATTTTATCGTTACAAAGTTCCTCGGAAAATTGCTGTGTAAGTCCTGAATGAATATAATAATGTAAATGAGAATATAATGGTGTTAATCACAAAGGGAAGCTGTCCTCATTTATTTTAACTGTTCCCTGAGATAATCTTGCCAAAATGTTTTTGGTCTTGTTAAAATTTCATTTTAAGTACTTATTTGAGGTCTTATTTATATACTGCTTAAATTGATGTTTGTGTTTTTTTTCACATAAGAAGGTATTTGAAGACGTAGGAAAACTCACTAGTGAAGGTCAACAGTGTACGATCAATAAGATTCAATCATGTCAGGCATATACAATTCATCAGAACTTAATTTCCTTAAACTATATGATATTTGGAACACCTCTTGCATTTTGATGAGCAGCCCCTGGATTTCTTGAAAAACAGCCCAATTAAAAAATAATGAACCTATTTTTTTCTGAAACTGATTCATTATCCTGGTGGTTTCCAACAGCAACTTAGAGCTCAGTTTACATCAAATTATTTTGTGCCTGTTGGCCAGCAATACCTTTGCAACCTTTTAAGGTGCATCTGAAGTCAAGCAATTTCCTCAGGAGAAAATTTTAAAGCTGCTGTTATTCCCACTGCCGAATTTGTACCTAGGCTCAGCAAGCAAATAAAACTTTGAGTAGAAACAGACAGAACCCACGGGATGTTCAAGACCTCTCTCTTCCACCTTAACTTTAGTGGAACACCTTAAAAGAATAGCTTCCTCTTCAGCAGAGAACACTAAGATTTCTGCTGCTGACTCTCCACTGAATATTTTTTTGTTTTTTATAGTATTATCCTTAAAAAAACATATTTATAGGATGCAAAACATTAAACCCTTTATCAGGGGTTTATGAGGAACTGCTCTGCCCCACGACCCACCCCCTAAGAGGAAAATAAAAACATCTTCTGAAAATGCTGTTTCGTGCACATATTTGAGGAATAATCAGTCTGCCCAACCTACCCAAAACTCACCTTCAACATTATTCATGTACGCTTGCAACAGTTACACCTACTACCTTTTTACAAAAGACTCTTGCAGAAAACAAAAAATATTTCTGCGTAGGTTCTCACGGTGACTCAGCACCACTTTTTGAGGATCCCGCCCAGTGGGAGCAGGCAACACGTACCTTCTGAGGCCGTGCGCTTGCTTGGAGCAAAACTGACACATCAAAAAGGACAGGGTCACCTGGGAATCCACGAGCCAAAGTGATGTTGAAGAAAAAGGGATAAAAGTTATTTGAGATTCCAAATTAAGCAACTAGGTAGGCTTGTGTAACTGATGAAGGAGTACCCGCCCTTGGTTGAGTCGAAACTTTGAAGAACAGCACAGACAGCCCCAAGATAAGTAAGGCTGTAAATTTCTGCCTTGCTGCTGACTTAGATACATGTACATGAATTTGGAACAAAGTCAAGACAAGAGTGTATCCTATTGTTACCTTAGGTTAATCGTAATACTAAAAGTCACACTCCTAGGAGGAGACCTTATATGTAAATATAAGAACAACCTAGCATAATGAGCTGGACCAAAACTGGGAACATGGACAAACAAGTTTTTGTACAAGTGACCAATCAACTGCTTTAGTGTAATTTCTTCCCTATTACTTTTTTGTATAAAAGACTCCATGTGTTTCTGAGAGGTGTACTGGCTGTTGTTAAATGCCCGGCACCGTACTCTGCAGACTAGCAATAAAGACAAATATCTCGACTCAGTGTGTTGATTGGCGTCCTGCAAGAACTCTGATTTAGAGATAACAAAAGGGCCAGCAGCCACCTACACCAGGAACATCTGTTAATTCAAACTGGTCCCTACAGAACCTCACAGTTCAAGGTGTAAATTCTTCTTTTCACTGTAGTTTTTTGCTTTAGAGTACTTACAGAAAAAAGGCCTGCTACCTCTACTGGCAAATCATAACAAGGTGACAGGAACACGTAACTCACTGTACTTTGTCTAATTTAGGATAAAATCTCCCAAGGAATGAGTTTCATCAAGTCCCTTGCAAGATTATGCCATAAACCAAAGCGTTTGTCGCACATCTATTAGATTAGTGCTGACTGCTTGCAATCTAGCATTTGATTGCTAATAATTTAAATACCATTATCAGTGCAGGAAGAAAATTAGAATTGTTTAAATAGTCATCAAGAGGGAAAAAATAAGGGGGAAAAAACCCTGTGCTGACCAATTTTCAAGTTAAGTATTTTATTAAGAAAATCTTCAAAATCAAATAGCAATGTCAGCCTACTTCAAAGCTTGGTTATGTTTAAACAGATTTACTAAAGACAGGGTTCTTTTTTGGCAAAGAAAACTAATTTTGACAACCTGCTCTCAATCTTTTCTATTAAAACACTCTTGCTTTGCATGCAATAATTATTTCTTGGGCAGAAAGAGAGAGAAGAAACTATCCCGCTGAGTGCGGCACCCCTCACCTCACAGAGGAGTTCCAGATCCAGGATGCTGGTTTCAGTCCGTTTTCCAGTAGCTACCTGACACAAAAAATATTTATGCATTTGCTGGACTGGAACGGAGACCCCCTCTGGCTTAATGAACACGCTATTATTTATGCACAGTGGAATCGCTTCTAAAGGAAACGTTGCATGCATCCCTCCAGAAAGGGCCTTGAAGATGTTCTCCCAAAAGGTAATAAGTGAGGACTCAGAACTCTCACTCATCAGCGTCACTCGCAGGACTTTCTTCCTAGGTTAGATTAACTGGCTGATTACTCAGTTATTTTGACTAACTCTCCTTGTGCATTGTATCCTTAAGCACCTATATGAAAACTTTATCCTGTAAGGCAGGACGCTGCCTAAAAATAAGAGGCTGTATCAGCAAATACATCAATAGCCTTACTCTTTGTGGAAGCAATAAGTGTGCCAGCAAGTGCCAGTAATGTTGAAAAATGTTGAAAACCTGCTATTTTTTCTTCTCTTGAATATGGAGGTGTGTATCTGTCTGTGTAGCATAAACATGAAATATTCTGGGCAGAATAGAAAAGAATGATTTAGAAAGAAAAAGAAGAGGAGGAGTCCTCCATAAGCAACTGAGAAATTACTCAGAATATATTCTTTAGCTTGCCTTTGTGCCTTTGCAAATTAATTTCTCACTGCTGAAAGGCATGCATGGAGTTACCTTGTAAAAATAGACCAAGACGTTTTTGCAAGAAAAATTTGTTTGAGTATTGAGTTCCTGCTATATCTGACACAAATTAGTAAGTACCTTTGCTCCAAAGGGGTCCAAATGGTTAGCACTTGCAGATCACAGCAGGGTGAAATAAAAACAAGACAAATATTTGTGGAATAAATATTAGCAAATATTTACAAATCTGCCTTTCATATGAAAGTGTCAAAAATACAAATATCTATTAACCAGAAAACGTGGCTGCTAGCTGTTACTATCATCTTCCCAAGATGCTTATTGTTGAAAATTGTGAGTAACTCAACTAATTTTTGTCGATTTAAACTAATTAAGATTGTATCTCTGTATCTCTATATTGAATTAATACAAAGATATAGGAACTCCAAGTACCGCTTTGAGAAGTTTTATTCTGCTACCTCAGTCCTTTCCGCATGACTCATCTGAACAGTCATTGCATGCAACAGTCTGATCAGCTCCCAACATCAGGCAAGCCACAGAATGGAACAAAAAGATTAGCACTTATGTATCAGCCATTAAAATGATGATGATGATCCTAATTTGCCAACTCCATTAGTCTTTCTAGAAAGGTTTATGGTCTGTGCTGTACAATAACTGTAATAATGATGCTGAAAGGACCATAAAAAATAACCTAAAAGTATATAAATCAATACCAAAGTTACACGTATGATTCTTTAGCCCAACTGGAGTTTATGGACCTGCATCGGCTTTGTTCAGCATTACAGACTAAAATCTGGATGAATCTGCTCTTAACTACGTAATTTCCTTCATCTTAAGTTTGATTTTCGCTGGTGTCCCAGATAAAAAGGACAGGGAAATTCTGTAGAGTTTCCTCTTCTGTCCAAAGCAGATTTAGCTTGAGAGGTCCATTAGGCATGAAGGTAATGCAATGACCATCCTGCCACCAGAAAAATGGAAATTACTCTAGAAAACTCAAAGAATAAAAAAATTAACAAAGAAAGGATAACTAGGCAAGTATTAAAAGCAAAATGGGACCTCACTTACAATCCAAAAGTTGTCTACGGTGTTATAATACACCTTGGAAAAAAGCTGTCTGGTAGATGATACAATTTCAGCAGATTCTTTGAATGTAAGAGGCTGTTTGGGTACATGGGTATATGAATGTATGTACATATGTCCACATACTGTGGACATAACACTTCCGTGTGTTCTTCTCAGCTGAAGAGAAGGCATTATTAGTCTCCTGGGCAAATTGTGAGAGAAAGAAGAGCAATTTTAATCAATTCATCAGATACAGAAAAGCTTCACTTGAGCAATGATCTACGTTCAAGTATTTGCCAACAACCAGATTTTGGTATACAAAGTGCAAAGAGTCTGTGGTTTCCCCAGTTTCTGTACTGAGCATAGATTATGCCCTAGACAATGATGTACAGTGTCCAGCTGGAGCTGCTTTAAAAAGCAAACTCAGACTCTAAATTACTAATTAGCAGGTACAAAGATGCTTCCACAAAGTATCCATCAATTATTGTAGAAATCTCAGCGGGACACGACACTGGTCTCCCTTAAAAGGACAATTAAAAAATTAAGCAGCATATTTATTTGTACTGCATTTGTTGTTTACGTAATAGAAAAAGGGTTAAACAGTATGTACATAACTATGACATTACGACTGTGTAAGTCTCATGAAGAAATACTGGCGTAAATATAAAATGGAAGCTCTTTGCAGACAGGACTGTCCCTTCAGCATATTTCTTCAGTGCTTCACACCATTAAATTGCAATTTTGAATTTTGCTCATTTACTGCTTTACCTACTTTTGGAAAAAACCTGCAATTGATTCTCAATCTAATTCTGCCCTCAGCTGCATCCAATGGAGATAGGCAGAAATTAGGTTTCTGGGTCTTTAACTCAAAAAACCTGTAACAGAAGTGTGCACGTGCCCCACAGCCAATCTGATTACAGTCAATTTATACTCAGCTTTTAGTATGCTGTCCTAGTAATTAAAGAAGAAAGAGGCTTTGGAGTTCTCCTTCAAAGAATGGTATGGGACTTCTAAAGATCAGCTTTAAGAACAAGCTAATCCCTGTTTCAGCATTCAATTTCAGGAAGCTGTTGCTAGGAGTACTGTCGCTTCACCAGCCATGCTACACTGCAAAGACAGGTGTTTGTATTTAATCAATGCATTTTAGTTATGTTCTGGGTATTCAAGTAACAGTGCTCATTGCCAGCCCATAGTCAGCATGATGGACCATCTTGGAACAGCAGCAGTCAAGGAATATTGCTCCTGGCTTTTCATCAATTCGATAAATAAACCTGTGCTGAGCCATTCTTTTAAATACCTTCATTTTTAAATTAGATTTTGATTCTCTGCTTAGAAACACCAAAATCTCTGTTGAGGCAACAAAACCTATTTTGCAATTTTGATTAGCATGATCTGTCTTCTCTTGGTTTTTTTTGCAGCTGGACTCCTAGCAGAGGATAGACTACTTCACAAAATAAAAAAACAAGATTTTATTAAGGAAGTTTTTACTGTGGGCCAGCTTTGGCATCTTCTTTTATATTTTTTAAACTGCTTTAAATGCATGCATGTAATGTAAACTTTAGACCAGATAAGAATACTGTAAATTGCAATGACTCTAACTTGGTTAAAGAGAATACACTCTGAGCCTGAAACTGTTCAAGAGGTATTTTCCATGTTTCTTTATAACACAGATAATACTGACACACAAAATGATATATAGCTACTCTCATCCAAGGAATCTAAATTGCTCATACGCACCATTATCTTACATGTTAAAGCTGTAAAGCCAAAAGTTCATATCAGATAAATAAATTTTTACAATATGTGTTCATACTGTAAATCAGTTTTGTGTAACTAAATAAGATGCAGTCACTGTTTGTAATTACAGCTCCTTTCTCTGTGAAACATTATGTCAGTTTAAGAGAAAAGATGGAAAATGCACCAGGTTTAGCCACTGGGTGCTCACCATGCCTTGCCTTTGACTTGTCACTGCATTGTTCAAGCTTCTTACAGACTAGCACACATGTAAAAATGAAGGTAGTCGGAAATTGAACAACATTTAAAAATTGTGCCACAGCTTCTGAAGTCTGCTGACTGATGACTTGATACTTCTGACATGCAAAGAAGTGTCCTGTCACTGCTTTTAAAAATTTATACTTCAGCACTACTATGAGTGCAATTTTATTTTATATTTCAAAGCCGCATATAACTGGGAATGGGTACCCTCAGGTGTAGAAACAATTTAAAACATGAAAACAACAATAAATAGCAGTATATAAACCTGCGGTCTAATAATGCATTTGCCTCATAAACCCCAAATTTCAATGTGCGATAAAATCAGCAGAGACCCCCCTAAACTGACCACATTAACCCTCACACGTCGACACGACAACAGGCAGTGAGTTCCCCTCAGGTACTGAAGCACTCTCAGTATGATCCCTCATCCCAGGCTCCTATGGCTCTGGAGAACAGATGACTTTGTTGGTATGGCTTTTCAAATTTCGGTGATGTAGTTAGAAAGTCAAGTGCAAATTGGGGATAGTAGCTAAGAATGCTCAGCTGCGGGTAGTTTCTTCTCAAACATGCCATAAGAGTACTATACTACCGGCACATTGCATTTTGCTGCCGTGTGGGACAAGACGGACAGTCTTCCTCTCGCAGTTTCATGATAATTGTAAGACATCTACTTGAAAGCCACCATCAAATGGTGAGCCCCACTTTCTCATCACGACTTCAGGTGCACGCTCCCACACACCCTCTTGAGTAACTTCAAGATCTTTTCTGGCCGGTTAGCTACCAGCTCAGCTTGCTGGTCCAGGCCAGTGTGTGGGATGGCTAGACCTGATGCAAGGGCAGCAGTCAGAGGAAGGAACAGGGAACACGCAACTTTGCTGACAGCCAACTCCCATGAAGTGGGTGAGGTGTGATTGAAAACATACTTCAGTAGTCTGGACCCAAGCCTTTTACAACATTTTTTTAGGTTAAAAGGAGGTGTAAGCCAGAAACTCAGCCTGATCTCTCAGGTTATGGAGCACAGTTACATAAAGTTATGATGAGAGACAGAATCGTGCAAAAGCTGCATTGTTCTCTCCGCAATGAGACACTTACATATCAGGTACCGAGCTTGAATTATTGAGAACTGCCCACTTAGCAGAGCAACAAGCTCCGATGGAACCGTTCAGCAACAGAAATGCCAATACATCTTGATTAGAAGTTCTGCCATTTTGGAGCATGATCGGTCATATCGCCACGATCTGTTTGAGATGAGATGTTTAACCATTTAGATGGTAAGAAAAAGGAGAAATCTGCAGACTGTACGGATCAAGACCAAGTGGGGCATTAAAAAAAAAACAAACCGGAGCATCTCTGGTCGGTCCCTCCTTCTTTGCACCCTGTTCATCCAAAACCTTGCACGAGAGCAAAAAAGCACTTTTCCAGTCTTTTTCCCTTCTACTACTTAACTGAGTGAAAGATCTTGATACCTAACACAATGAGTGCAAAGTGACTCCAGCAATGAGATAAAGATGTACTCCCATTCGTGCCTTATTCATCATCCAGTAACAGTCCCTTCTCCAACAATTCATCCTGCCCTGTATTCTCTCCCTGGTTCTCCAAGTTGGGTTTTTGCAAGAACCGTTACCTCTTTCTGGAGCTGTGTATTTGGACTTCAAAGCCACAGATTACTACAGTGACAAAAGGCTATCCAAACGCAAAACACAGATCAACGTGGCATCTTCCGGGCAACAGAAATGGTTATTCCATTCCAAATACGTTATTTATGCTGCAACCATAAATACCAACACTTTGTCCAAAAATGTTACCGCTACTATTTGATTGATATCACCAGAAAAATGAAATTTAGACAAGAGCAGCTCAAAGAGAAATATTTCCTGAAGACAGGAAACTGAATCCTGAACTGAAAAGAACCTACAGGAGACGAACACAGGACCCGACGGCAGCCTCCCCAGCTGTGATCATCAGTCAGCACCATCGGACTTTCTGTACGATAACTGTGCATACTGGTCCTTTCCTTAATGCTATGCTTCACTTCTTAAAAAATAATTCTGTTTAAGAAAGCCATTTTAGTTTCCTGTATTAATTACGGCTCACAGGCTCTCAAAGGCAAACTCCAAGGTCACAAGGGACACCGTAACTCAAAAGCCAACCGCAGACAAATGACATGAGAACTGTAGTGAGGCATTCACAGACTACGTTTTGCCAGATCTGGAGTGCTTCTACATACCTCCATAGTTCTCACAACCATGGCAATATCCATGCACATCCTCAGTCTATACCATACTACTGCCTCATACCCAGATGTGCGACAGCTTCATCCCGTGCGCTGACTTCCGTCCAAGGCAGACTCAGACAAAAGCCAGACTGGTGTCCCCATAGTCTGTAGTATGTTAGAAACTCCATACGTAGGTCAGAGAGACATGGCCAAAAATATCAGAGAAATACGTGGCTAGAGCTACAGCTACGGAGACTGACAAGGAATCTGTTTCTGGCAACAGAAAGGTCTAGCTTTTGACTTAGAGGGCAGGTTATCTTACCTACTGCTTAGACAAGCATCAGGCTTGCACTAATTAGACTCCTCAAACAGCAGGATTAGTGCAGCTGACTTTTGCTGACCTTTGATCTTTCTGACGTATCTGAACTGAGCCCCGTGTAGGTTTCTATTGTGCGTGTGTTTGCATTCATGCATGTTTGCACACGTGTTTTTCAGATGGGGCCCATGAAACAAAATTTCAGCCTGGTTTGCAAATACCTGTCCTGGTAACGTGCAGGCTCTCTAGCTCTTCCGGTGCTGGGATGTGACTTTGAGGCCCCTCCAGGTAAAAGCCACGCTTCCACCCATGCACGCGCACAGAAGGACACACATGCGCAGGTACAGCTGTGCTACTCCGTAAGCGTACCTGATTTAATGTAACAGCCCGACAAGGCACCTGCTAAAAGCGGTCGAGATGTCCACTTATTTCGGGAGGTTTGCCCTGCTATTTTAAACCCAACAGGTCAGCGAGGGCAGGTCCGAGGCTCCATCGCTAGCCGAGCATAGAAGCATAGAATCATAGAAAGTTTTGGGTTGGAAGGGACCCCTAGAGGTCATCTAGTCCAACTCCCCTGCAGCGAGCAGGGACACCGCTAACTAGATCAGGTTGCTCAGAGCCCTGTCCAACCTGGTCTTGAATGTTTCCAGGGATGGGGCCTCCACTACCTCTCTGAGCAACCCGTTC
>Ga0065711_1051487_pt1 | contig 10364 bp, 6 predicted proteins | sample Hoacrofraction12_FD_59098 | JGI IMG/M metagenome (GOLD analysis project Ga0065711, IMG submission 59098) | Hoatzin crop microbial communities from Cojedes, Venezuela - Epithelial fraction 12 v2 (version 2) | ecosystem: Host-associated > Birds > Digestive system > Esophagus > Crop | place...
AGGTTCTTGACATGAATAAATTAAGTATGTATTGACTTCACTTTCCAGGAATCCTGAGTTGAAAATTGACTATTTTAGGCTGGGTGTTTGGGGTTTTGATCTTTTTTCCTTTCTTTATTTTTTTTTAAGTTGGTTGACACTTTCATGCAAATCAAGTTTTGTTTGTGCGTTTATTAAAGGAAAAGTATCTTCATTTCAGTGACTTCTCCTTAGGTAAGAGAAATGTACTCATCACTTTTCAAGTCTTCAGTCTCCAGAGGTATAAAAGTTGGCAACACAAGACAGCTGTGAGCAAACTGGCTTTCAAATGCCTTGTTCACAACATCATCTAGATTTGGTCACACTGTTTCTGCTTGCTTCGCAAGCACAGCTTTTAACTTACTTTGACAGTCATACTGCTATTGTGAACCTTGTACCAGGACCCAGGACAGACAGCTTATAGTGCGTTTGTCTGTATGGCTGCAACCGGTGCAATATAGATATAACGTATCATCAACGCACTGAGACAGAGACTCCTCCAAGTCCATGACAATTCCGATGACATATGAACAATATCAAGTCATTTAGGGTCACAAATCACTTGCACTCCATCCAAAAAATATCACTTCAAGAACATATTGATTTATATGGTAGAAGATTCCTAAGTCTCTTGTACAGACTACCCACTCAAGAGTCTCAAAAGCCCACTTTCCCAGGTCTAAGTCACCATGTTATCTTAACCCTCCAAAACCACCATCATAAGAGTTTCCATTCACAAATTCAGTCAGCAGTGCTACCATCTCAGCCTTCCAGTATCTGTTGGATGTTTACCAGAAAGATGGAGATGGACTTTTGACAGGGACATGTAGTGATAGAACAAGGGGTAATGGCTTTAAACTAAAAGAGGGTAGACTTAGATTAGATATAAGGAAGAAGTTCTTTACCATGAGAGTGGGGAAACACTGAAACAGGTTGCCCAGAGAAGCTGTTGCTGCCCCCTCCTTGGAAGTGTTCAAGGTGAGGTTGAAAGTGACTTTGAGCAACCCAGTATAGTGGAAGGTGTCCCTGCCCATGGCAGAAGGGTTTGAATGACAAATTTTTTGAGGATCTTCCAACCCAAACCATTTTATGGTTCTATGATTCTATGATTCCATGATCTCCACTGGATTCTCAGTACACCCCATCTCAATGCCTTTTATGTCTCAGCAGCAGAGTATGGCAGCTGTATTTCAGTATGGACTCTATACTGAGACACCCATGTTAGTAGAATAAGGCACATATGAAGTATCGTTCCATGTTTATCTATTTCTGCATGGATATCGATACGAAGTTTTTTCTACCTATGTATCTATTCACCCATCCAACTATAACACCAAAGAGTTGAGCTAAATTAGGATTCCAGTTCTATAGAGCTTGAATGGTAATCCAGTGTTAACAACATAGGTCAAAGTGTGTACGGGTGAGGCCTTTCCAGGATCAAGACCAAGGTTTGCAGAGACTAAGACCAATCTGAGCTTCCGGCTGTGTGAAAGCAAAGTTTCACTTTGTAATAGCTTTGTTCCAGTGCCCTTTCTACTCTTATCATGTTTTGATTATTAAGGGAAGGTGATGAAGGGAAAGAGAGATAAGAATGACTCAAAAGACATGTAAGATAAGAGAGTTCAGAAGATCACAAACATCAAACTGGTTTAGCACTTGATTCCATCTTTTCCTTACCAAGCTTTTTCAATGTAATACGCTTCCAACAAAGTATCATAAAACAGTAATATTTAAGATTGTAACACTTGCAAAGTAAAGCAATAATTTCCACAAAATGCTGCAGGTGGCCTAACAAAAGAAATTTTTGGAGGCAATGTTCAATAGCTTCCAGGTTCCAGTAATGTTTTAGAGACTAATTGCATTTGTAGTTTTCTGCAGCTCCAAGGCAAACCTGTCATCATAGCAAAAGCACCCCGAACACTTCAGATGGAGTTACTCTTGACTAACTGGTAGAAATTGGCTCCAAAACACCTTCTGTTGCAAGCTAAAATGAAACAAGGACCATCTTCTAGACTTCAAGACAGCTGGCAGAGGCCAGCTCTCATCCAAACAGCCAACCTCTGTTACTGCTCAGAGATTGTCGCTGCACCCAGGTTATCTGTTGAGGATGATCACTGGCCCATGCTACCTCTGGAATCATGTCCAAAAATAGTAACAAAAAAGAATATCAAAAAATATTTAATTGTGAATAACCCAGGCCTATTGCCAGGCAATATTGAGCATATAGTAGCCTGGTCATAGCCTGGGCAAAGAGCGTCTGTGGTGCGTTCCTCACATAGCAGACTGTTGAAACTCTGCCTTATCTGTAAATGGGTAAATAATCTCAAGTCGGAACCACATAAGTGTGTGCTTTTGTGTACTGGAGATGTATAACCTCCTATTCACGCTGCCAGATATGGCAAGTGCACTCCCAATTAAATGGTGTAGGTTTTTTAGTGAAGACATGAAACAAGCACTAACTTTCTGCTTGCCAGGTGTTGGAATTTCATGTTTCTGGTTTTATGATCCACCTTTCACAAGACGATTTTATAGAGCCTTTGGCCACTGACTACTGTACTGTCATTTCAGAAAAGTAACACTAAAGATACATAAACCAGGTAGACCATCTCTTTTAGGTACTGAATGCTACCATTTGACTTCAATAAGTATCTACCTTCTAGGAGCACAGGATGAATGTTGATCTTGAAAGCACATTTTTCTTTGACATTCCTGGTCAGATTTTTCAATTCTAAGCAATAACATCTGGATAAAGCTAAGACTGAAGATGAACTGAAGCTCCACATTATTTCAGGCTCATCTGCAAAAAGGATGGAAGATCATATCTCATGAAACGGGTAAGAGTGAGACAAGTAAAAGAGTGAGAGAATAAAATGGGACACATTTATAATGGGGGAAAATCTACATTTTGTCATTGGCTAGTGTTACAACATATCTATTTTAGTGATGCGCACTTCCCCAAACATTTCGGAGCGTAATCTAGAATTCCTTGTATTCAGAAAAGGATCAGATATAATGCGCTGTTTACACTGATGGGGTGGGGTGGTGAGTAGTTCTGGGTCCTGCTCTCAGACACTTCCCCAAATTTCACAGAAGGCTTTTGTTTTTTCATTTTGCTTCCTGAATTTGACCTCCCTGTTTGTGAAATCAGGCCAGCAGACCAGCCTTATCTCAGCAGACACTATGAAGGTAAAGCTTATGGAAGACTGGTGGTGCTTGGACACTCACATACAGCAATGTTGTTCTTGGTAGATAAGTTTCAGGAACAGGCCTTCGTATCTTGAGGTATGTGAGAGAGACATCGTGAAAGTAGAAAACGAGTATCCTTTAAATACAGAATCATAGAATCATAGAATGCTTTGGGTTGGAAGGGACCTTTAGAGGTCATCTAGCTCAACCCCCCTGCAGTGAGCAGGGACATCTTCAACTGGATCAGGTTGTTTAGAGCCCCATCCAACCTAACCTGGAATGTTTCCAGGGATGGGGCCTCCACTATCTCTCTGGGCAACCAGTTCCAGTGTTTTACCACCCTCACAGTAAAAAATTTCTTCCTTATATCCAGTCTAAATCTACCTTCGCTTAGTTTAAAGCCATTACTCCTTGTCCTATAGCAGCAAGCCCTGCTGAAAATATTTTCCTCATCCTTCTTATAGGCTCCCTTCAGGTACTGAAATGCTGCTAAATCTCCCTGTAGACTTCTCTGCTTCAGGCTGAACAGCCCCAACTCTCTCAGCCTTTCCTCATAACATATAATGTTACATCTTTTGTGTGGCAATTTACATGATAGAAAATATTAGCACAGCTCTGCCACCTTGGTTCATGAGATGGTGTCCACTTCTGAAAGTCTCCAAATCTCAAGAGTGAGAAAGGGGAGCTCAAAGTTATTGCCGAGGTGCATCAGGTTACAAGCAGAAGTCTGTCTAAACCTGCAGACATCCTGAAGAAACAGGTATATGAATTATCAGCTACACTACTCACTGCAAAGAGGTGCCATACCTATCATCACCCCTGCCATGAATAAGTCCTCCGGGAAACTGCAAGAGTTCAAAAGCCTTGGACAGCCTGATGCCTGCCCAAGAGGAATGCTAAGAAGCACTTAGGCTAGAGGTTGGTGACATTTCTCAAGAGAAAATGTCACATCTTACTGTTTGAGCATATCTTTGTTACCAGAGTATCAGTTTGTGGTGTGCCTTGGATACTTCATAGTCTTTATCCTGCCCAGAGCTTTTGTAAGTGATAGGAAAAGAAAATATCAAAGTAATTGTCAGCTCTTCATTTGCAGCAAGATATAAGTTCCCTCTTCTTGCATATCAATAAATAGATTAATCACTGTTGCAATAAAAGGTGCAATAAAAATGATAAGGAGAAAAAAGCTTGCTCAGTATTTTAGTTGTCTTTAAGGTTTCACCCACCAAAACTGAAACACAACACTTCAGTGCCTAGGGGAGAATCAAGGTGTGGGTCTTTTCCAATACGGAGTGCTCCTCTCTTTACCTTCTGTCTTGCTTCCACCTCTGCCACCTCCATTCAATGGAAACGAAGTACAGATAAAAAGAGAGTAAACTGAAACTTCAGTGAAGATTTTTTAAAACACCGTAAAATGGATACCATTTTACAATAAGTCATAATTTTTTTCAGAGAACTATCTGCACTCCAGATTGGCTTTATGACTCTTTCTCTGCTACTTCTTATGACGGTATTTATTGTAGCGATAGACACACTATGATTCCTTTGGATCAGAGAAGTCAGAGCATGTTAAAAAGCACTGTGGTACTTTGCCTGCTTCTTTTAAATCCAATGAATGAACTAGCTGCAGACTTTCCCTGCTTTGCCTTAGGAAATAGAGGAATGTATCTGCATGTTTTCTTTCTGTCTTGGCATTTCTTTCATTAAGATGCTCTTCCACATTCAGAACTTCATTTTGGTCCCTTTGAGAAGATGTTTTTTAGAAGTATTTGAATAAACTCAGCATATATTTTTCTCCATTACCTTCAAGGAGAGGCTAGACCTCTCCCCCTCAATTTGTGAAAGGTGATTCCTACTTAACCAGTCAAAATCCATGTATTAAACAGGTGAAATTTATGTCAAAATTATGAGAATCAGGGTATTGAATTTAGAAGCCACAGAAAACACTGTGTCTAAGCTTGCATGTAGTAGGTGACCACAAGTCCTTTAGTCCTTTGTTCCTACTGAAAATGAGGAAGACTTGGATTCATGTTGCCCATAAGCACTGACAGTCCTACAATTTAATAAAAGTTATTAGAGCAGGAGACCCTTACAGGGATTTTTATTCCATTAGTAATAATCTATAACTAGTGATGGGAAAATGGATTTGAACTAGAAAAATTTTAAAAGGTAAAGTACCTAAAAAACATCCCCAAAACCAAATCCAAACAATAAAGTCTGTAAGACTAACTGCAAACTTTCACTTCAGTAGTTTATAATTTCTTTTTGTGGGTGAATTTTCTTCTTCCTGTCTACTCCTTGTCCAAATCTTGGCTTCATATGAGACCAAAGAATTTTATGACAAAGTCACTGAGAAAATCATAAACACAGGGTACTGGAAATTGCATAAAAATTATCCTACCCTTCTGAAATTTCAAAGTGATCTTGAAAGTTAAACAGATAATGTCTTGCCCTTTAAGAACACAGTCAAGGGATAAACACTCAGAGAGATTTGAGGACTGTACTCCTTGTTTAATTCCTGTTCAACAAAAGTCATTATATAACACCATGGATATCAGTATAAAAGTTAGTTTCATATGAACAGCTGCAGTCTGAAAGTCAAGTGTAAAGTAAAACTTGGTTATTGAGGACACCTCTATACAGTCAATACATAGTCAATATAACCCAATTTGTGAGCCATCTGACATCTCCATCTTAGACACTCTCACCTATAGTATACGTTCTTTTTAAGACCAGCTCAACAGCTTTATTTTAAACTGAAGTCTTAATTTTAATAAAACTAAGAATAGGATCCTATTTGCAGATGAAGATGCCTAGGATGGATGAATAGGATCACAGCTATATTGCAAATTAGTGACAAAGATTAAGACTCAAGGATCCTTACTTTCCAAGCCCATCATTAGTGTACACAGATAGCATCATATTGAGGTTCAGGCTCCATAGCTTCTCCATGTAGAATTCTCTCCCAGACTAATGCCAAAGTAAAGACGAAGCTATGTTTTTCTTCCATAGGGATGGATATGCAGAAGAAATTTTTACTAATGAAAAAGACATTGTGCTAATAACTTCCGAAAGACTGAATCAGAGACCACCAGGCAAGCAACTCATTCATCCTACGTACCCTACTTACCTACAGTTTCAAAACTGAAACCTAAATGTTTTAGTCGTTACCATGAAAATGCTTTTTTAAATTCTTTTTAAAACTGTCTTTTTCCTTTCAAAGCATTAGAAGTTTTTAAAAACATTTCATTGAAAATGCTGGGGGTTTTTTTTAGCTTACATCTGATCCTTCTTCAGGTCACAATTATAATTTAAAATTGTAAGTATTTGTAAGCATTTGCAGTTTGGATTTTTCTGCAATAGTGTCCCAGTTCTTGAGTACATAAGCAGAATATCAAAACCCTCAAAATCACAGGAGAAGCAGGCAATTGATCCACTTCTATTTCTATCTTTGAGGTGTGAAGAGATCCATTTTTTGTATACCCTTAAGATGATATACTGAATTTCAGCTATTTCTTTGCTTCCACAAGATTTTTCTCTGTGTGGCTACTTCCATATTCACATGCTTGATTTGCAACCAGATTTACAAGGTGAAATGGATATTGTACAATAAAGGGTCTAAATTACTGCAAAACTCTGTAAAAGGTTCCCCCGCCAAGTCATAAAAATGATACATCTCCCTGTGAAATTCCTGGGCCTTTTCCTTCCAGGCAAACCATCTGCTCACTGGAGCTTTTGTTCAGCAATAATTCATGCAAACCTCAATCGTAAATATGCACTAATTGGTGTTGATAGTTGCCCAACTGGATCATAATTTTGAAATTTAACTTTCCTTTATTGTCAGTATTTTAGTTTGAATACTTGAAACTGAATTATTTGTAAGTATATGAAAGAACTGCCTCTTAGAGAAACATAATTCTGATGATCAAACAACTTTGGAGAAGACACATGACAGGAGAGCTGGCATTTTATTTCAGCATGGTGTAGACTCAGCAAGTTTATATAAAATTCTCCAGGGTAACTGATAAGATTAATCAATTAAAAACTGAGTTTGCTTCATGCCAAACACATCTTATAGGTCCAGAAGATCTGAAAAATAACTGAGTAAGAATAATTAACAGATGAAATGAGGATACAGCATAATTAATAACAAAGGCACTATTTTGACTCACAATTCTACTTACCATGTTCATGCAGCAATAAGTCAACTACAGCAATATCTTCCAGCCTGGAATTAATGCTGAAAGTTCAGATGTGGAGGTCTAAACACATGAAGTGGGAGATAATCTTGCCTAGCTTTATCAAAAAGATTATTATATTCTGTAGGATATTGGCCTATAATTCACCTATAATCCCTGGAGAAAGATAGGCTCCCTAGCAAGTGCTTCAGAAAGGACAATGGGTGAAGGAAGCATTGACAACTAATTCAGCAGAGGAAAAGGCAAGATTGCAGGCTTACACCCTTAGTCTCTTACAGTCTCATGGCATTTCCTCCTTGGCCATTTTTTCATAGTTTGAAGTTATTTTCTCCTCTTACATCAGTGGTCTGATTCTTTAGTGATGGGCAGAACAGCAATCTGTTGTACCTTACACAATCAAATTCATTACTGAAGCAATTCAGCTACAGAAAGATGGTCAGGAAGAATGACACCTCATTTTGGAATATATTTAATCTCTTTGAAATAGGAGACCAAGAGAAAACTGGGGCAAAAAACACAGCAATTTCTAAAACTGGTTAGAAGAAAATGTTTTTCTCTTGATAATTGGTCTTTGGACCCAGAACTAGGTGTTTCACGGGAATATGATTTTGCAGAATGGAAGAGGACAGAGCAGAAGAGACTACATCTAGATGAGTAGTTCTTACAAAGATAAGTGTGTACGTGTACTGTTATATTCAAAAGAGAACTAGAGTTTAGAAGTTTATGAATCAGATAAATCACACCCTAAAAAATTCTTGTATCTGTGTACTGTTTATAAAGGGGAGGCTGAGAAGACGCATACCTGCATTTTCTACCTATAGTATAGATACCTAAAATTAAATTAGATAAATCCTAGCTATTACGTATTTGATCTTTCCTTCTTAAGGGAGAAACAGTACCTTGATCCATTCAACTCAGTATACACATATATGAAAATTTGTTTGTGCAGTGCTGGGACTCGGCAACCACTGGTCTATTCCAAGGTGTCAATGGCTTCTTTCAGGAACCTGAGAAAAACCCGTTCTCTTCTTTGCTTTTCTTGGCTATAAAGACAGGGATTAGCGGGACACTGTACTGTGTTGCTGAGATTAGATACACGTGAGATGCTTTGTTTTACATAATTTTATCATACTAAAAGTCTCATCCCACCTCCCTTAAATACCAGTCCTGAAAAGTGAGGAATTATCTTCTGGAGGTATTTATCTTTATCCAGAGTTTATTGGCTCAGAGTAATTATGAACTGAATATATTCCCTAAGTTTGAGAGACAGAAATCAGATGAGATGAATCCAGGATCACTATGAGTATACAGTTTAGCTCTTGGGTTTTTTTAGTCCAATAAGGTGTCACACGTAGCAGAGGGTCTTAAAAATGTAGTTAAAACTCTATCACTATTAAAATACTGACTTAATGTAAAGAAATCCATAGGGACCATACATGTTTTGTTCCACCCTTACTCTGAGTTTGAGATTTGCTTTGCCCAAGGGTGACACAACAAATGTGAAGGGAGTGAAAAGGGCCGGCTAAATATGAATCCAGACTGCTATGACACAAGAGATTCAAATGTCAAGCAACAGGCATTATGGAAGTCAGGGAAAAACATGATGAGGCAATCCCCAAAATGAAAGAATTCAGCCAGATTAATCAACAAAGTCCACAAGCACTGGAATACTCAGATTATTCCTATAACATAAAACCAGACATGAAAAAATACCGTAACATTTATTGTGACTGAAAGAAAAGGTTAAAAATGAGCCATAAGGAATTTATGATATTGCTTGTATTGCCAAACCTAGAAAGTTTATCACAAGTCTTGAAGTACTTGGTATCTGTTTTTTACAGCCTTATATCTTAGTGATTACAAGTAACTTGTGTTCTTTTCTGGATAGTTTGGGAAAAAAACAAAGCCCAAAATTTCACAAAAGAAATGACCGAAAAAGAAGTAACCATATTGCTAAACAAAACCAAAAATGTCCATTCAGCAGGAAATTCTTTCACTTTAAAGTATACTTCTGTGTTGAAATAGGTCAACACCAAAGTCTAAAGGCCTCTTGAAGAATACTATGTTCTGGTGGTAAAAAGTGTCATTCAGAACTGAAAAATGCTTGATTTTGAGCCAATTTTATGTGCCCCTAAAACTTATCCTTCTTAGCAATGTCACCTAGGAGCTGCTTTTGTAGGGAGATTTCTCCCTAACACGTTGAACTCCTTAATTCTGTTCATTTTTCCATTAGGCAGTCCTGACTCTGTTCCAACATATCATTAGCAGTGAGGGGAACAGGCAGGTATCATCAAAACTCTAAACTAAAAGAGGGCAGATTTAAGTTAGATATAAGAAAGAAATTCTTTACTATGAGGGTAGTGAGGCACTGGAACAGATTGCCCAGATAAATTGTGGATATCACCTCCCTGGAATTATTCAAGCCAGGTTGGAAGGGGCTTCGAGCAACCTGGTCTAGTGGAAGATGTCCCTGCACATGGCAGGGGCTTGGAACTAGATGATCTTCGAAGTAAGTCCCTTCCAACCCCCTGACATTCTATGATTGTTTGAACTATAGTCCTGAAGATTTATAGCTGGTAGGTGGTCCTATCCAAATGAGTGAAAGGAAAAACAAGCTACCACATCGCAGTTATGAGGGATAGACTGCTACTGTACACGGCCTTTAACTAAGAGAAATATTAAAAATGTTCCAAAATATTTAGGCTGGGGAAGACTGGCTTGCAATCTCATCTACCCAGAGTATAATCAAATATTTCGGTAGCATTGATATTTCCCTATAGAAAACTGCAACTATAGAAAATCACAGAATCACAGAATCACAGAATAGTAGGGGTTGGAAGGAACCTCTGTGGGTCATCTAGTCCAACCCTCCTGCCAAAGCAGGGTCACCTACAGCAGGCTGCACAGGATCTTGTCCAGGCGGGTCTTGAATATCTCCAGAGAAGGAGACTCCACAACCTCCCT
>Ga0065711_1051490_pt1 | contig 10362 bp, 7 predicted proteins | sample Hoacrofraction12_FD_59098 | JGI IMG/M metagenome (GOLD analysis project Ga0065711, IMG submission 59098) | Hoatzin crop microbial communities from Cojedes, Venezuela - Epithelial fraction 12 v2 (version 2) | ecosystem: Host-associated > Birds > Digestive system > Esophagus > Crop | place...
CCCCCCCATTCCTCCAAGTGCTTTTATTCCCGAGAACCTGCAAAGGAAGGGTGCAGAGAGGCTCAGCGCCTGCTGGGGACCTCCCCGGGAGGATACTTTTCTGGTTTAGGTTTATGGGGGAGAGTACTTCCAGCCCTGCTCCCCCTCCCCTGCTGTAAAATATTGGGGAATTCAGTTGTGAAGGAGACAGTATTTTCACCTCCTGTTCCTGTTAGGTTGAGAGAGACTGCTTCCCTTTTAGTGCAGGGCTGATCTGAAACTGATTTTTTCAAGCGAATATCTCCTGTTGAGAAGGCAGAACGTCTAAAAAGAATCTTTCTAGCCAGCTCGAAAAAAAACCTCATGTTGCTATTACCAGAAAGAGGATAAAAGACTCTTCATTCTGGTTGTCAGCTGCTGTTGGAGCTGCAGCGTGAGGGGATGCGTAAAGCCCGGCTTACAGGAGCTGCTGAGCGCTGCGGTTCCGTGCTGAGCGCTCGGTGTCCGGCGGGCAGCGCAGAGCCTTCCCCAGCCCCTCGCTGCCAGCATGGGGGGCTTCGGCGCAGCTCTCTGCTGGCCTGTGGGGAGACCTGGGGTGGGGAAACGGGGGAGTCCCCGCGGGATCACGCTTTCCTCGCATGGGGGGAAGATCCTGCTGCTTCATCCGCGACGCATTCCGTGTAGCTAACCGTCGTGCCTAAAGCCAACCAAAAATATCACCGCCTGATACCGCGCTGCTGTGCGGTGGTTTGCAGTGTCCTATTCCCCGAGGTAAAAGAAAACAAAAATTGATGGTGGATTCCTTTGCAGCGGGTGGGGTGAGGTCTGAGCAGGGTTTGTTGTTTTTTTTTTTTCCACGCTTTCTGCTGTAGGTACTGTTTGGAATGTGGTCTTGTGGAGAGGTGCTCACTTATTTCCATCCCGAGAATATTTGGCTGTGTTTTACCTTTTGTTTCCTGTATGCCAGTGAAGTCTGAAGAATTTGTACTAATGAGAAGAAGTCGTGCTCGGAAGTCCCTCCTGTATAGAGATCTCTGTAGGCTGTTGAACACTTGTCACTCTGTGGTTAAGAAACACCTAAAAAACCCAAACCCTGGGATGATAGATAGATGACTAGTTGGAAAAAAAAGTAAAAATCCCCCGTGTGCTGCCTGTCTGTTTTCATGGGGTGTGGTTTACTGTGCTTCTAACAAAAGCCAAGCATCCATCGCTGCCTCGAAACGCGCAGCAGCTCTGCTTACGGAGGGCTTGTTCATGCTGCATCTCTAAATAGCTTTTATAGAAAGCTCGTGCTGGTTTGATGTAGCATGTGAAGCGAGGTGGGACTTGGTGTAAAATACGTCAGTGGATACGCAGCGTGCCGTTGTCCTAGCAGAAGGCTTCGTCTGGGAACCCAGTGCTGGCTTTGTCTCCCAGCGTCTTCGGTGTGTTTTCCAGCTCTGCTCAACTCTTCCGTTCCAGGGAAGACTGAGCAAGTTTTGTACGGAAGCTTTTGGGAAGGACTCTTGTGAGACGCGGGTAGCTGACATAGCAAAGTGCGACGTTTGTATGGCATTGACGGTGTCTGAAGGCACCGAGAGCTGACAAACACCTTTGTGGGAGCTGTTGCTTTCAAAGTGTTGCTAATCCTCCTACACCCCAAGATTTTCCTGCACCCTGGCATAAGCTGCAAACGGCTCTAACCTGCTGCGTTTTCCTGTTTTGCGGGTGAGATGAACCGCGATGTGCTGTGCTCGTTCCCCGGTGGCTTTGGGCTATGTTGCTTTCAGGTCAGACTATTTCCAGAGCAGCAGAAGCACAAGACTGACAGATCTGGCACTGGCTTTTTTTGGGTGGTTTCTCTCAGTAGCGTAAGCCAGGAGGTATCTTGGGAAGGAGCAGAAGCCTGTAGATCATAGCACGTTGCTCTTCTTTTGGGAAGGAACAAAGGCAAGATGATTCCGCTGGATCCGGGTGGCTTTCCTGTGCCTCACAGAAGAAATTATTTAATTTACTGAAGAGCTGCTGTGGTAGCCATTCAGGGAGCTGCTCTCCTGCTTGACTTTCAAAGAGAGTGGTTGTTTTCCGAGGGCGTACCGCTGTGCTTCACACTGATTTTCAGACGCTTGTGTAGAAGGTTAAAGTCATGGGACAGATGAGATGACCGTCAGAGTAGTTTTATGGTTCTGTTTTTACAGTGTGTTGGCTAAAGAATGAAACTGTTCTGGATCTGATTACCAAGAAGTACAATACATTTATTTCTTGACACAGTGATACTTCCATAAAGCACAGAAGCAAATGTCATGTACAATATTACTCTTGCGTAATGTAAGTCAGTGGAAAAAAACCCTGTCTCAATCGGGTCTTGCAAAAAAGTCTCCAAGCTTCTCCAAGCCCTGGACATTCTCCTCCTCCACCTCCAGCCTTTGCATCTGTCCAGTCCCATAACCTGGGCTGGTGGGTGCGGGACGAGGAGGCAGCTTTCCTAAGGAACCGCTCCGGGTTTGCGGGGCCATTTGGCACACGCGGAGCTTCGAAACGTGACGCAGAGCAGAGCGTGGCCGTATGAGCAACGCCCTCACGTCTGCCGCAGCCCTGGGGGTAGCGATGCTCGGGGGGGCTCCCCGGGCTGCACCGCGGGATGCGCAGCAGCCGATTCCGCTCCCGGGACTCTGCTGGCACCGAACCAGCTTACTAAGACGCTCCTGAGACAGAGGTACTTTCCTCCCGGTTCAGGTTCAAAGCAAAATTCTCGGCTCGTTAAACACTGCTTGGCACGTTCTTGCAAGATTTAAGCACAGATAGTGGCTTCTGCGGGGACAGGGTGGTCTGGGGGTTTCTGTTTGCTTCTTTTCTGAATCCTCTGCTGTTTGTCTTCCGGAAGGGATATTCTTTCAAGCTTGCCTGTAAGTGCTGAAACGGGGGAAAATTATTCGACAAGGATCAATGGGTACTTCTTGGGTGAAGTTGTATGTGCTTTATTGTTTTCTAGAAATGTAGTGAGAAATAAGGTGTGCAAATAGCTTCCATTTATTGTTGGTGGTGCTAGAAAGATGATTTACCCAAAATACAAAGCTGCTTATTTTTTCACCAGAGCAATTTCCATCTTGTGTTTCACTGGGGCATTGAAGGCTTTTAAAAATCTTTTTCTAACCCCGTTTGGGTATCTTTCTCCAAAAATACCTTAATCCTGCATGCCTGTCCTGTCAAAAACATAGATTCCTACTTAAAGCTTCGGAACCTAAAGATGATACATTTCAACAAGATAGATTGTCAAAGAACTGGACAATGTAGGCTCGTGCCGCTCTCGGTGTTGTCTTTTTCCCTCAGGCAGCCGCTGCAGGATGCCTTTGGTTTAACCAGAAGGTTTAGGCCATTCGGCATCGGTAGTCGCGTACCTCGTTCCAGCCTGTTGCAGCCTTGGTTTCCCTCCCCTGAGATGCAGGCGTTCGTCACTGCTGGTGGGATTCATTTCTGCGAATGGCTGTGCGGTCTGGTACAGCCCGATTTACCGGGATTTGGGGAAGTCTGGGAGCAGAGTGGGGTTTTTTCTGCATCATTGGAGATGATTTCTCCTTGAAGCTTCCTGCCCTAAATGAAGGCTTAACGTGCAGTGAGGAAGCTGGTAGGGAGTGATGTGTACTTACATCTCCACATATTGTTTCAGGGCTTCAAACTGTGCTGGAAGAATAAATGCCGTTAAAAAAGATAAAATGAAAGATGAGATGCCACTTACAAGTCTTTGATATTAACATACTTTGTAGTAGTTTTTTTTAAGGGGCGGGGGGATGCTTCAGTAAAAACAATACTTGGGAGGAGAGATTATTTAATTTAGTTTTTCTTGACAATTTTAATGAGACTGCTGACACCCTTGGTATGATCTTTGGTGTCCTTCCTGTTGTCATTTAAAATGACTCACCTTAGGATTTGTTTTCTTCCCAATTTACTGGTTCTGAAATGCCTAATGTGTCTGCAGGCACTAACGTGCATTTCTAACTCTGTAACCAGCACATCGGAGCAAGCTGCAGAGCTGCAACACCTGCAGACCTCACACCTGGCTGTTCTTAAAGGTGGGCTTTTCCTTCTGCTGGGGACAGTGTTGAGTGAAAGTTAAATACCTCGTGTCGTTGGTATTTGTCTGTTCTTTTGTTTGAAGACTTTGGTGCGTATGAGTTGAGCTGTGTTGTTCATTGGTCGTACCGTACGCGTCGGGGAAAGGAGAGTTGTAGGCACGTGTTGGAGAGAGGGCAGTGGCATGGAAGGAACAAATGAACGGGGTGGTCTGTTCTCTGGTTGGAAAAGAAAGGCACAGAATCCAATTTCCACCAGTTAGCTGCCATGGCTTGGGACGGTCTGGTTGCCGATGCGTTTCTTGCTAAGTTCTGGCTGGTTTAGTTGAATACAAGAGTGCATTTGGAATTTGGCATCAATGTTTTCATCAGAAGATCTCTTCTACACAAGGGGTTTTGTTTGTGGTTTGGTTTTATTTTCTTTTTTTTCTTAGCAGTCTTGCGTACAGGATGTTTTGTGCCTGTTGTTGTTGGGTCCCTTTGAGCTTGACATGTTTTGTCTTAATGTAACCCAACAAGACCAAACACAATTGCCTACCAACCACTTTCAGAGTAATTCAAAGCAAGTTGCATCTTTTATTTGCTTTTGTGTTGCTGCAGCCTTTTAAAACTCAGGGGTCACACCAAGGTGAGGCTCATTCTGAAAAGATATTTACCAGGATACCCAGATGACTTGAAAAACCCGTATCTGTGTGGGCATGAGTCTGGGTTCAGGATCTGCTCCGAATTCTCCCTGTCATGGAGCCCTGGGATGCTGCAGGGTGAGGCAGCAGAGCTCTGCTTTGGCAGCAGGCAGAAAAATGAAGGGTGTGCAATTCGGAGTGAGCTGCGGGCGGAGAGGCGGAAGGGTGATGTGGAGTTGCTCGGTAATTGCTTGACGCCTTTGACTTGGCTGGAGGGTACACTTTGATGCTTGTCTGTGTGATGGCTTTGTGAGCTGGGAAAATACCTTTATTCAATTGCACTGGATTTTGGAGCGTGAGAATATTGCACACTTAAAGAAAAGAGAACCTAAACCAGAACCAACACAACAGCAAAAAACCCTTTACCTCAAAATATCCAAAATGGGATCCTTCAGACTCTGAAAGGTGTGGAGTCACAGGCGTGTTATTTCTAATGGATCCTGGTTTTATTCATCTACTGCAAAGAGCCAAGCTGCTTCTATATATTTATGGCCTCTTTGGTTCTTGAATTTTATGGGACGTCCTGGAAGTGCATGTGATTGTTAGCAGATTCCCATTATAGTATCAATAATTGGTCCCGTGACAGCTTCAGAAAATGCACATTTTCAAATTATGAGATGGAGTCTGACTGAGACCAAGAATGTTGGATTTTTTCCCCATGAGAAATGAGTATTCAGAGATAGGATCTTAAATATTTAATAGTAGTCCTCTTAGCTGTCTTTGCTAAAAGCGATTCATTTTTTCAGTGCTCCACTCTCTGCTAAACAAAGTCTTACTCTGCTCCCTAGTTATGATGATGGATAGGAGATGCTCTTGGTTGGCGTAAGAGGCTCTCTTCTGCGTCAGGGAGCAGTAGGATTCTTGAAAAACCGCAGTTGCTTTGAAGCTGCTGTTGAACACCCCTGTTCCGTGGGGAGGATGTGATACTGAAAACCGCATTTTCTTGTGTGTCAAGTGGCCCAAAGGCTTGCAGTGACTTTTGCTGTGCTCCTGAACAATATAGTCCAGCGTTTACTTAGATAATGTTGCCATGACACAGTCTGTTGTATTAGATTGTCCTTGTGGCGGCCTGTGAGGTAAGGAAGACCTCTTATTTTGGGGGGTGAACGCTGACTTTTAAAGTCACATTGGGAATCTGCAGGGAAGTTGAGTCTCTGATACACGAGTCTCATTCTGACTGCTAAATTATTCTCTCCCTTAGCAAAAGATGTGCAGGAGAGCGTTATCTGAATTGGGGTAATGGGGTTAGTGAGTATTTTTAGCAAAGCTGTTAACAGAAGTCGGATTTTGTTGCAGTTGTAATCTCTTTTCTTGACTGTACAGTTCTCCTGAATCGCTTGGATCTCTGTATTTAGGCCGACAGTGAGAAGCGGATAATGCTGCAACTTCTCACAGAGCTGTGAGAATTTATATTGTTCACTTAGTAATAGTCTGTTCCAAAATTCTGCTAAGGAAAGTCGTCTGCCTTTTTGTGAATACGTTGCTCTGCATTACAAATAGCTGAGGAGCAGGAGGATGTGTGTATCTGCGTACGTATCTGTGTGTGTGTTGGACTAGCTGGTGGCACGCGGTGAGGTTCCATCAAGAGGTGCCTGTGGCTCGTTCAGCTGGTGGGTTTGTCTCGCCTGGTTCGCCGTGTACCTGGCAGAATGTGCTGATGGCTCGATCGATGGCGCGTGCCCTTGGAAAGCACCGTGACTTCTCCGACCCTGGGAAGCCACGCTGCTCCGAGGTTTCACTGCTGACGCTCTTGGTAGCTGTTTCAGTTAGACTGCAGGCACAGTTGTCTGCACCCGTACAGCTCGGTCTTCTCCAGCTGCAGCAGCCCATTCTTCTGTAACAGCCCAGCAATGATTTTTGTCACCACGTAAAGCATACAAAATGCCGCTACCGAAGATTGACCCGTTAGTCTCGAATTGCTACCCCCATGTCATCCATCCTCTACTGCTCTCCCTTTTTATATTACCTTTTATTTTTGCCTCTCCCTTTTTATATTATCTTTTATTTTTTTCCTCTCGCCTTTTAGGTTGCATTTAATTCTTTTCCTCTCCTTTTTCTAATATCACATTTTGTTTGGTTTTTCTCCTCTTTAAACCTATGTGTATGCTTTTTTATTTTCTTACCACTTTGTGGGTCAACCATAAATACCCAGTGGAAAACTCTGCTGTCGTTTGATAAACACATTGGCTTGATTATTTTTTCGCTTTATGGTATCTTCTACTATTTAACTTCAAAGAAAAGCAGTTCAATATTGCAAACAAATCTTAAGGCAAAGTTAATCTTGCTATAGAGAAGCACATGTTTCTTTAGACTTGAGAAAAATGTTTGCTTATATTGGTAATAGAGGATTTATTCTGTCCATTGCTTGCTTTATGTGCAGCCCAGATTTCCTGAGTACTATGGAATAACCTTAGCCATAAACTTCAAACAAAACTGTTGCCAGCATAAACAGTTTATTTTGATTGTACCATGTGTGATCACTGAGCTGTGAAGCACTGTGTCGGAGTTGCCTTCCCTCTTTCTGCGCGGGAGGAAAGTAGGACTCTGCCGCTAAGAGCTGAAGGAAAGTGGGAAGGTCTAAGGTGGTTTTGTACCAGGTGTGTTGTGTGAGCCAGTGCCAGAGCTGGGGGGGAGAATGAGAAATGGAAACCCCCAGCTGTCAGCACCCGGCTCGGGAAAGACCTGGCTCACCCGCAGAACTGCTCCCCTCTGGGGAAGAAAATGCTGAGAGCAGTCACTGTTATCTCCGTCCTCTGATCAAGGTGTTTGAAGAGCTGCTTATCTGAGATGGCCGCAAATACCTGTCAGCGCTGCAAGTGCTTCAGCAGCCCTCCGGCCTCCTCATCCTCGCGGCAGAGGGACGCCGGGAGCTGCCGCCAAGGAACCGGCTCCTGCCCACAGCGCTTGCTGAAGGCTGGCTCGCTGCAGAGCTCGTGGAGAGGCTCAGGAATGCGGCTGCTTTCTAAAAGCAGACTGAACTATTGCCCTGTTTTTAAAATTATTTTTTAAATTCACTTTTGTCAGAATTGGTCAATAGTATGCGACTTAGTTTTCCTTAAAATTAAGCGAATTCTTTCCCTGTTATGTTTTAAGGTATGTACATGTGCTGTTTCAGCAACGACAGTACTATACAAACGTGTAATTTTAACAGAGCGAGTACGTTGCTCTTCTGGTTTGATGCAACTCTTAATCACCTTAGTAGAGCTTGCATTTGTCCTGGTTTGGATTCAGACTTTGTACTGGAGCTGAACAAATCTGGATTTGACTTGCAAGTGACCTTAAGCTCCTCAGCTCCTTGGTCCCCTGTTTATACAATGGAAATACTCATTGCTTTTCTCTTACGTGTTATTGGGTTTGGTGATTTAATTTTCAGGGTTTTCTGATTTTTGGTACGATGGTAGCTGCTGGTACACACTTCAGTTTCATTTTGGGAAAGTCATTTGGGTCTCCCTTTTTACAACACAAGAAGACTGAAAGCTGAAGCAGCGGCAGTCGTGCTGGTGGACATGGGAATTCAGAGCAATTACCCAGTCCTGGAGAGAGGAACCTTCGGCCTTTGGGATTTGGAGTCCCTTGCTGTGTATCTGCCCTGCTTTTCTAAAGAGCCATCGGTAACAGTACGAATGTATTTCTGCAGCACGTGGTGGTTGAACTGTGTGGACACAGCCGTGGGTGTGTGGGCGAAGGCGGGAGCTCCCCCCGCGTGTGAGGCTCTGGTCCTGCTCTCGGGGGTTCCGCCGTCGTCTGCCCCGAGCGTTGCTGATGGAGCTGCCCTGGGCGCAGGCAGTACGCAGTTCTCAGCCTCTCTGGGCAGGCTGCTTGCAAAGGGGAAGCTTGCTTTTTATTTTTGCTTTTTTTTAATTATTAAAACCTGCCATTGCCAGTGTCAGGGTTTTCAGAGGCTTTGGGATCTAGGAAGTGTAAACGGGATAAGCAAGAAGGATGGGGAAGACAAGAGACATCTTTGGCGTCAGGACTAAGGGTGTTTTTGGAAATAGTGCCAAGTGATGAGCTTAAAAGTACGCGGGGTGGCTGGAGGTTGAAGTCTGTCAGCAGAACGGCTTGTGGCTTAGCAGGCAGAGCAACTGCTTATGCTGATGCAAATAAAAGATCTTAATGACTGTTTGCACCCTCCTTACCCTCCCTGTGTTCTGCTGGGTGATGGTCCCGTATCTTGCAGGTTTTGTTTGTTTCTGCTAGAGAGAAGTAGGATGATGAATCATGATTGACATCTGAGATGGGTACTGTGCTGATATGACTGTCACTGTATAGGTCGTGGTCCGTTCTTCATCATCCTTGCTGCTGTGGATCGAGAAGCAGCACAAGGGCTTTCACGCGCGTGGAAGCTTTTCACGTGATCGCTTTTTGTGCCTCCCAAACACTCCAAGGGAATGGAGTGTGGCAGGCCAGGCTGTACCCTGCTCTGAAGACTGGGGAAATGCAGAAGGAATATATCTGCGTTACTGAATCTGATAACAGAATTACTGTCAGGTAATTCCAACCAGCGTTGCCTGTTTCTGGATAATTTAGCAGAAAGCGGAGCTGGTCTGCTGGTCTCCTTGCTGCGCTGCAAGAAGAGATGTGCTGTGTATGTAAGCTGTAATGCATTTCTAGCTGCAGGGAGGGCACAGGAAGGGGTTATGAGCCAGAAAATCTGGTTTTGCAGTTAAAAAAAACCCCAGAATTGCCAAAGAAGGTCCAAGCAATGCATTTAAAAAATAAATTCTGCAGCTCTTTGTTCTTGTGACGTTCACAGGAGGATATTTCATTTTGTGTGCTTTTACCAGCTTGATAATACCACTTTTATTCGTACTGTTTGTGTAACTGTTTGAGCTGTGTTCTGTGCAGTAAAACAATCAGAACCCCTTTGCCAGCTGTCCAGGGAGGCACAACTTGTCACCACAGACTTCTCAGTATGGGACAAGTTGGCATAGATGTTCTTGCTACCAAATGCAAAGCCTTTTGGGACCAGTTCCACTTGAATTTTGGATGAGATTTAAACAGTTCTGAATTTCTTGATGGTTGGCTTAATTTATTTATCAGTGATGGATTAACTTACCAGAAAAGCAAAAACAAGATTCTTAGACACTGCTTTGCTCCTCATAATGATGCAAAAATGGAGGCGGCAGTAGTTCTAGTTCATAAGGGTTTGCAATGTTTTTGTAAGGGTGATTTTTTTTGTCTCTACTTCTCTAATTACCTAATTTTGTTATGAACTAGAGGTGCAAACAAGAATGCCTGTACTGGGATAGGATTGCTGAGTATTACCGAGCCAAGCACTGCAGTATCGTGACCCTGCTCCCACAGATGTGTGTGGTTTACAAATAGCATTGAGGTGTCTGTTTAACAGTTTCCTTTTTAAGCTTTCCTAGCCCCCACTACGGCAGGGACAGAATCCTCAGGTTTTTAATATTATTAAAAACCATGATTTTTGTGTAATTACCCGCCACCAAATGCTTTAGCTTGAGGAAGACCGGATGATTGGTGCTAAAATTGTGAGATTCGGATGTATCTAGTAAAACAGAGATTTCTGCTGTGGGTTTTTTCTCCAGATAATGAGATGAGCTATATAAGGAAACCAGCACAACGAGCCGGGAAGCAGAAGCTTGTTGGTTGTCAGGTTACGGATGGGAGCGAGCAGGTTCCTCTCT
>Ga0065711_1051492_pt1 | contig 10360 bp, 6 predicted proteins | sample Hoacrofraction12_FD_59098 | JGI IMG/M metagenome (GOLD analysis project Ga0065711, IMG submission 59098) | Hoatzin crop microbial communities from Cojedes, Venezuela - Epithelial fraction 12 v2 (version 2) | ecosystem: Host-associated > Birds > Digestive system > Esophagus > Crop | place...
GGGGGGGGGAGGAAGGCCATGTCCTGCCTCCGATGCCGCTGCCCCGCACCCGCTGGTGCGTTCCGGGTGGGGGGGGGGAATCCCCGCACCCCACCCCGCGCGGGCCGCCACTGCCACCTGGTGAGGGCAGCGAGCTACTGACGGTCCCGGTCCCCGGGGGACCGCCGGCCGCCGGGCCATGCGGAGGATGCAGGCGAGGATGCTGTCAGCCCAACACGTCTCCACCAGCAGCACCACAGCCCTGAGGAGGGGGTGAAAGAAAGATTAATTTAGGGCCGCCGGTTTGCTTTCCATCCTCCCCCCTCCCCGGTCGGTCTACCAGCTCCAGCCTCCTAAACCCGTTAGTAGGTCTGAAGTGAGATGAAATGATGTTTGGTGGCCTCGTGATCGCGGGCCATTTCCACAAGGTGCGTTTTGCTGTAAAGACTTCCCTTTTGTAAAAGATGTTGTCTGAATTTGGCGGTGTGCTTCAGGTAGAGAACGCACCAGTTCAGTGGGCAGCAAATAATTATGCAAGAGGGGGTAATGTTACACGGTGGAAATTATTACTCCTAACTGACGCCGTGCATGAAGCCAAAATGCCTTTAATAGGGCTCCTCAGCCAAAGGCAATGTACGAAAGAGATTGTCATGTACTTTATTAAAGAAAGAAAACCTGTTTGTTTTGTCGTGGGGGATAAGATCCTAATCTACATTACTTGGGGTCTAAAGCAATATTGCTCTTCCAAAATTATCATCAGCATTGCAAATTCTCCCCTCTTCAGAAAATAAAGTCAGTAGTTTTTCATCAGTTGAGCAGAAGTAAACAATAAAATATTTGTGACTATCTGGGGCTCATTTGTTTCAGCAGGCAACTGCCTCCACCGTTACGCTACTCGAGTGTACAGATTCGGTCTGGTAACAGAGAGGTATCCTTATCTGTATGGATTTAAATATGGAAAGAGACAGTGAATGGAAAGAACAACCTCAATCAGATATTTTAAGTTACAACTGAGTCGTGTGTTTATGGCCCCAGACAGCGCGCTCGGCAAAATGTTCCAAAACACTCATCTCTAAGCTTTCAAGCGTTTCTCACTTCTGCTCAAGTGAAACATTTTGAGAAAAGGAAAAAAAAAAAGTTTGCTATCAGGATGTCACACGAGTAAGGTGGAATCGTGGTGATAACCACTTCCAACTGAGTTATGAGGGTAGTATGTTGCTTTTCTTTATCACCCTTCGTTATCACCTGGGCCATCATGTCTTTCTGAAATATGTAAGAGTTTTTCTTCCAGTACCTGATCTTCAAACTACAAAAATCATTTTAGAGCCATAGTTTTATAATGCACCTTTTAGAAGATAATGGCTTAAATTTCTAATTTCTCTCTTTACTGCAGTGATAGGATAGCTGCCCCTATAAACCAGTCTGGATAATATGTCATATCTCTCTTCAGCAGCTACTGCACACATGATATAGGAAACTCTCCTGCTACTGGTTACTCATTAAAGTTAAGTGATAGGGATCCACATGGTAAGGTTAAATTTCAACACTTTAAACCCTGCTGAAAGTTGCTAATAATAATGTTTAATTTTCATTCCAAGCATTTATGGTATCATCAACCTGAGCTGGTCTTCTCATTAGTTGGAGCCAATGAACCTCCCTGCAGAATAACAATCTTCAAGCAGAATAACAAAATAGAGGCAGAATTTGACCCCTGCTTAAATTAGACAACCTATTGGTTTTAATGTGAATGTCCCATTAACCAGAGGCAAAGTCTGACCAAGATTTTCAAAAAGGACTAGAGATTTCAACATCCTAGTAGGGAAATGCTAACAGAAACATAATTTTCAAACCAGGAGCACTCAACACTTTCTTAAAATGGTCCATTACGTAGAGCAAATTAAATAACTAATCCCTTTTGAAAAATACAAATTTTGAAATGCTGCCTTTTTATTTGGCAAAAAACAGGTTTGCAACTAATGACCTGTAATCTCTTGGCACTGAAAAGTCTTGCTGTAAGAAGTTCAACCAAGTTCAAACCATCTCACAGGGAAAGAGAGGTGAGAAAAGGAAGGATGCCCGCTATGGCGGAGAAGACTGGAGAAAGGAAGGGGCAGTCAATGGGCTGCAGAGCGGTGGAACCTATGGTGGATACAGGGCAGGCATCTGGTCCTGTGCTGTTCCTCATGGTTATGCTTGCATGGGACAGTGCTGTGATGCCTCTTTTTGCTCATTCTCCCACCCTTCCGCTTTTTAGAGAAGGAATCGAAGGAGCTATGAGATCAAAGGCAGAAACCCCTGCTGTCCTCTGAACCCTCTGCCCCCTGCACATAAGGTTTGTGATTTTGCAGTGGGGGCAGGATATCAGCAGTGACAGATGCTTCCGTGTCCTTACAGTATCGACCAGGTCAAACTTATCAATGGGTTTTTATTTCACACAGTAGGTCATAAAGTATTCATTGCCCTAGGTCATCTACACTCATAGAATAATTTAGGCTGGAAGGAACTGCTAGAGGTCATCTACTCCAACCTGCCCAATGCATGGCTCTTGTTGAAGTTATGTCATGTTGCTTGAGGTCTGCTAAGCTTCAAAAAACTCCAAGGACAGAGATTTCGGAACTGTATGGGCACCTGTGCCAGTGTGCGACCACCGTCATGGTAAAAGTTTGTGGGTTTTGCCTTATAATCTGTATTTGGACTTCTTGTTCCTCATGTAAATACTCCCCTGCTAAATCTGGCCTATGGCATTTAATCTTCGTCTCCCCCACCCTACAAGGATATTAAAAAATACTTTTGGGTCCTACATTTCCTTGCAGACTATGATATACATGGAGACATAAAACAAGCTCGCTTTAGATACATCACAGCTTCTATTTTATTTCTCTTCCAAAATGAAATAAATACCTCCAGACTTTCTCTAAGAACACAGCTTCTAGACCACCCCTTTAAGCTGCGTGCCCTGTTCTCTACCACCAATTTAGTCCCCATGTTTATGATTCATGCTTACCTGTTGTAAACTCTGTCTGTTATTTTCGCTGTCTCACAGCCTCGCTAGATTGCCTATATTCCTCTTAACCTTTGCTTTCTTGCTTTTCCTCTTTCTCCTGCTGGAGATTTTCGGAGTGCATGCTTTAGGATGATATTTAAGGACACGGGTAAATCAAGTGCCTAACCATGGCTATAGAAGCCTAAGGAGTTCCTTTCTGATGGGTTATGGTTCCAACAGCTCCAACTGAATCTCGTTACTCATCCAACGGGAGCTCTCGAGGGCCATACTAACCTTAAGCACTCTCTTCTCTGCCTTTGCAGTTTACCTAATGACAGGAATAAATCTCACTGAAGTCAACAGGAATGCAGCAGCAGAAAGGAGGAGCCCCAAGCATACAATTCCTACAAAAGATTTCCCATGACTAGTTGTCCTCTGATACAGTAATGGAAACACGTGCTGTCAGAATTTGTATCCATTCCAGCTTTCTGTGGTGCCTCTAGTATACGAGTAAGTTCTTGTTGTGTCTTTGAGGATCATTGATGCTGTCAAATTATTTGAACAGGCACATTGAAAATGCCAAATATTTTTACAATTTTTATCAAAATTGCAGTAAATTATTTTTGTTTTAAAATGTACCTGCAGAATATATTAGGTTGATGATTAACCATCTAATTTAGAAAGAATGTTACTCCTATTACAATGAATTACAGTCATTTAGTTTTGAGTCCTGTGTTTGTGCTATGAATAAAGCCTAAGACACAAGAACATTTGCATGCAAGATGAACAGCTGATGATCTTTTGAGAATGCTAAATCACTCCTAGATCTCAACAGAAAATGAAGATGCCAGGAAACTCTGTGCTTGAAGTCCTATTCCAAGAGCAGAAACCAGACTCCTATGTCAGGACTAAGTCATCTCACCAATGCTCGAGGCGTACAGGCACCTCTATATGAGGGTGACAGAAGCCAGGGCACCAAACAAGGAACCTCTTAAACTGGCCAGAAACATGCAGATAGTATCTCCTTTTGTGTCCCGTACATGAGATTAGTGATGCTGCTAACCTTCTGTAGTGGTCAGTGGTCAAAGCATTCCCTCCAGTCTCAGCATGGCTCTGCTGCCCAGGAGAAACACCTAGAGATGTTCAGCATTTCTGAAGTACAAGCACCCTGAGGTAAGAGCACCTGAAGCAGCTGGCTCTCTCCGTGCTACTCTGCATAGATTTTATTCAAATTATTTGGGCCAGAGAGGACAAAGGTGAGTACCTCTCCTCTATGAACAAATTAACCTGTGGAAACGAGTGGCATAAATGCAAATTATGTTCCAGTTGATTCAAGTGAAGGCTGACAGGCTTCCAGGTACCACTGATAGGCTTCTAGGGCCATGCAGATGATCAGAGGGCTGGAACACCTCTCCTATGAGGACAGGCTGAGAGAGTTGGACTTGTTCAGCCTGGAGAAGAGAAGGCTGCGGGGAGACCTTATAAGAGCCTTCCAGTACCTGAAGGGGCCTACAAGTGAGCTGGAGAGGGACTTTCGACAAGGCCTTGTAGTGAAAGGATGAGGGGTGATCTGTGAAAGAGGGTGGATTTAGATTAGATATAAGAAAGAAGTTCTTTACTCTGAGGGTGGAGAGTCACTGGCACAGGTTGCCCAGAGAAGCCGTGGCTGCCCCTTCCCTGCAGTGTACAAGGCCAGGTTGGATGGGGCTTTGAGCAACCTGGTCGGGTGGAAGGTGTCCCTGCCCATGGCAGGGGGTTGGAACCAGATGATCTTTAAGGTCCCTTCCAACCCAAACCATTCTATGATTCTATGATTTTCAGAAGAAAAGTCTCAGGTGATTCTGAAATATTAACATCAAAAATGTCAATGCCTCAAAGATTAGGCCACAGTTGAATAGGAATTTTCAAAATCAGAGCTGCCATAGTACAGGCAGAAGAGATGTGCAGAGAAGGGGAAAGAAGAGATGACCAGAAGTTCATGTCTGGGAAATAATGATGGACACTACAGTCTAAAGCAAAAGCTTATAGTGAGATACATCAAAATATCAGCCACCAGCTTCTTTCAGGTACAGCTCTAAATGATCTAATGCATAAACTAAGGCTATGCATTGCTGTGTCTTAAAGGAATTTTGTTAACTCTTGGGATCAAGCTGAGCTTTCACAGAATATTTCCTCCATACCCAAAGAAAACAGAAACTATTCCAAACCAGAAAAATCCTTACGTGTCTCCTACACTAGAAACCTGAAAAAAAGTATGTCCTCTTGCTGAATTCCTAAGTAGCCATATTCTGACCTTGCCAGGTTTCTTCAGGTCTGCTGTGGGTTATTACCACGCCTGCTCAAAAGAATGGCCGACTTGCAAGCTAGCCAAATTGCACTCTTCTCCTGGATAGCAACAAATTTTGAAGACAATATCCCAAGGATCTCTTTTCTTATTTAGAAACTGTGTTTGGCTACAAAAGACTGCATTAAACATTAACATTTTTGATTGGCATATTTTCTCCAAATCTTCTAGGTATTTTGGGGAATATGATTTTGAAAATCCAAGTATTTTAAGAAATGGAACCTTCCTATCTGAAAAAATGTTTCATATTCTATTTATATTATATTCCCAGCTTCTGTATGGTAAACTGCTCTGCAATTCTCAGTATAGAAAGTTGGGGTTTTTATTCTTTTAAATGGTCCGATGTTTTGGTTTCACTAGATTAGAGAGTGGGAATGGTCCATCGAGCAGGCCCTGTGGCAGAGCTGACACCATTCAAAGCATACGGTCTTGTTTTGTCACCAGAATGTTTGCTCAGGAGTCCGGATAGTTGAATTACAGAGCGAGGAGGCTTAGGAAGGAAGGAAGAAAAATGCCACAAAATTGTTTAGAAAACCCACAGAAAATGAAAGGGAAAGTAAAAGAGAGGAACAGAAGAGCCATTTAGGAGAGAGGGTGTTGGGGTCTGGCAATGACTTTACAAGAGAGGCATGCCTTATTAACGGAGAGTGATGTTTAGATGTTTAGTTAAGTAGGAATCGATGGAATCAATTAATTCTCTTATCAAGGACAAATATCTGATGAGTGAGAGGAAATAGCAGACGTCAGGAAGAAAAATGAACATTTTGTTAGGACAGCCAGACGGCACAGGAGCAAGGCCTGGGATGTCTGCTGTTGAGCTGGACCTGGAGAGGAGAGCAGGCCAAACCATTCTTCCAGCTGGGCAGGAGCAAACAGCTCCTGGCAGAGGAAGGGGCCCGCTAGAAACAGTTTGGGAACTGGCCCTGTTTTTTTCAGGTGTAATAACCAGGCATAGATATTACTAGCATACCTCCAGCCATGGAGGCACAAGTACTGCGAGTAAGTCATTCACGCCTTACACTCCGATTAAAATTTAGGCTGTGCTGGTAATAATCCAGAGTGATCATCAGCTGTGAAAGTCTGGTCTCGGGACAGCTCTTTGTGGAGACAGGTCTTCCTCAGAGTTAGCAACCTCACAGCAGTCTAAGAGCAAGGTCAACACAGAAAGGGATATCAAAGCTAAATTACTTTTAAAGGTACTCCCTCGAGTTCAAGGTTAAGGGATCTCAGGAAGAACACACTGGGAAGGTCGGGCAGTCCTTTCTACTGTGTTCAGTGGGTGAATGCCTTATGCTACTGACGGTCATGCTTCTTTCATTTCTGTGAAAAACCTTGCGGGAAAATATTGCAACATCTTGGAATATTAGTGTGATACATATAATGTTCCAACATTTTGGAATATTAATATCAGAGCCCTGCTACAGCTGCTAGCATGTTACATGACTAACTAGACTGCTTGTGATATGCATCCTAACATGCCGTTCACCTCATCTGACATTTTGCTAATGATTTATTATGCAATAGTGATGCTCAGTTTGGGTTTCCTGGAGATGCATTCCACATATTGCAGGCCACACAACAGGTCCACACAGCAAATCAATTGTTCCTAACACCTAAGCGCTTTGAAAACTTATTCCTGACCTTATGCTTGTCACCAAGAATAGCTATAAATATCCCCTCCTCCATATAATTAGGCAGAAAGCTAAAAATCTCACAAAGAGATGCAGAACTAGAGGGTACATGATACCTCACAGTATTATATAACACAAAAAAAATATTATTAACAAGCAACTCGAACTCAAAACATGATACCTTGGTAAACTGACCTTTGCAAAGCGTTGCTGCGAAGGCCCTCCAGCTTGCACTCTGGCTGCTTTTCTGTTCAAAACAGCCACTGTGTGTACGTGATTTGTACCGTCCCCCCTTTGCAGCGTGTGAGCATCTTACACTGTTCCGTGAATTCATGCCAACAGCTCCTCTCTCCACGAACGGATTGCTACCACTCCCTGTGACAGATACGTAACTGAGGCACAAAGACAAAGAGATTTTTCAAACCCGTGCGAATACTAAAAGCTGCATATAGGTACGCAACTGGTTTTCAGCAGCTCAGTAAGCATCTGACTGTGACTTGAGGCAACTACGTGCTCCGGTCCTTTGGACTTGGTGTGGGCAGGCTCCAGCTCCTACCTGGCCTGGCAGCACAGAGCGAGGCAGCGAACCAGACACCCTGAGCTCTGGCCACTGCCCTCCAACCCAGACAGTCTTCTTTGTTTCCCTCTTTTTTTTCCCTGTGACAAGGTTCTCCTATTAGTATCTACCCCGTGGCACGAATACACCTGTGCTTTGCAGAATTCCTGTTACTTATCTGAAAATGCAGTCCTTCTGAAGGCCTGCCTTAACTTCCAGTGTGGCTAACCCCAAAATTGCATTAGTAAATGGCTTGGAAAAGAAGTTTACATGCAGTTGCAGAAACGATTTTATTATAAATAAGGGAAAAGGGAAATATTACTGCTGTTTAAATTATTTCCTCTCTTTTATTACGATGGATCTGGGAAACACTAATTTAAGACAACATACCACAAGTAACACATTGGAAAGAAAACCCTGAAAATCCCAAATATACGTAATGTTTTGTTGCTGATCAGAAAAGTTTACATGTATCAGCTGACCCTTCCACAAGTCAGGACATATAACATTTGACGTACACATTTGGAAAAACGCAACAAGATCTCAAAATGTGTGATTTACAGCTTTGGGAGAACACGTTGTTGCCATTTGCCATAAAGCACAGCAACAGCTCGTCCCCAGCCGCACTTCGGCGTGCCGTTTCCCTGCTCGCGCCGGCAGGCGGGATATATTGTACCTGCAGCCTCGAGAAGTCAAGATTCCTTGGGATGTTCTTGCCTTGGAGATTTCGCCAAGTAGATCCTCTTACTGACACCTGAACCCAGGGCGACCTTGGACCACGCGGACACGCTAGAATTTCACGCAACTCATCTCCGTAGCTATTATATAGTCTGAAGCCACAATATCAGGGGAATTTGCTGTTGTACAAATGTAGACCCGTATTTTGCAATAAATGCTTAGAGGAGGACTATCTTTTTTATGTAGCGTGGCCCTTTTGGTTGGTGCAGGGCAGGCAGCTGCCTGGGTGCTGCTGATCCGCTCAGCATTCAGCCAGCGCATCGTGCCCTGGTTATCTGACACATTAACAAGCAGGTTTTAGATTAATTACCATCAATCTCTTCCCATAATGCATACTTTGTAAAGCACTATTTTATAAAAGATAATAAATGGAAAAATACTTTTGCTCACACACTGCAAAAATTCGTCATTAAGAGTATTACTTTGGTTTGCTTCAAGCTGTCCTGGCATCTATGGCTACATTTTGTTATTGCCCCATACTATTTGTGCTCACAGACCGCTTTCCTTGCTAGTATTTCAATTAATAGATGATTTTAAGCACCACTAGAGGGCACAGAATTATAACAATATTTCTCAGTGGATCACAAAAAGTACATCAGGAACACGAGGTCATTAATTTTCACAATTTATTGTCCAAATCCCCAGTTTAAAGCCTCGATCCTTCCAACAGCGACGCACGCGTGTAGTTCTGCTGCTGCAAGCTGTGCCGCTGCCCACCCACGGAAATCAAACGCAGCTCAGGGGCGAGCGTGCTTGCGGGACGGGGGCCTTGCTGAGCCTAACTGAGCGGGCTGGACCACGTGCTCCCAGGCGAACAGCACGGTTCAGCTTTCTGGAACTTCAGTACCAACCCTCAAATATTTTGTTCAAGTCACTAAGGCCAGCGGAGCATAAACCTAAGCAAGGTGCCGGAGGCCCAGCTGATGCGAGAGGCATGCTATACATCTTCAGCTGTAAGCGAGTACATAGGGAGGAGAAAAATGAAGAGCATAAACACTTGCATAACAACCCAGGGAAATGCAAACAAGTAGTAAATGAAGGATTAACTAACTCGATTTACAATTCAAAGGAGGAGGAGCAGATATGTGCCACTGGAAAGCTTAAATATTAATGGGGTTGCTGTGGATACTTGTATCCACTACTTAACATCTGTTTTGACATGTGTGCTGCTTCTGCCACCCCCTAACACCAGCGTGAGTGGCCAAGGCGGTTCACAGGACAGTGAGTTCCGCTTTGAAGCTGCCGTTGGTGGGGGAGGAAGCGCAGTGAAGCGAGGAAGAAGGTGAAGCTCTTCATTTAAAGACAACTGATTGAGTGGCACTGGAGACACTGCAGCAGGAAATTAATGCTGTTGATGTTTCCGAGTTGCTTTGGTAGAGGTACAAGTGTACGTCCACGGCCAGAGTATGACACCTGCTTGCTTCTTCTTTTCTGCAAGTTGGAGGTGGTGTGTTAATCACGGGCTTGCGAGCCTGGCATCTAACTAGCCAGTACGAAGAAACAAACCCGAAACTGAACTGAATTTCTGCACACCTCCATCGATTTTGGCACACCGCTGGCGTCCACACAGTGACTTTCCATTCACCCTTGACGAATCAGCCTCAGGTTGTCACACCGCGGTGCCCAGGGTGCCAAACCAAGCGGCCGACAGCCAGCCCTTCCCCGGCCGGCGGGTACCGAGGTGCCCGGGCGCCGGCTCCCCCTCTCCCCGCCGCGGCCCCCGGGGAGGGGCGGCGGGCGCTGCCGAGCCCCGGCGAGCGGCACCGGCCTGGGGAGGACGGGACGGGACACACACACACCCCGAGCACCGGCGACAAACGGCGGCCAAAGACGGCGTCGGTGGCTCCGGGCGGGGAGGCGGCGTGGGTTTTCTTTTAGGGTTTTTTTTTTTTTTCCCCCTTCCCTCCTTCCTTCCCCCCCGCAAGCTCACCTCGATGCGGCGGGGAGTTAAAGGCCCGCTCTCGGCAGGGGGAGCTTTGTTTTCGCGGCGCAGCTCGGGCACCGAGCGGCTGCACCGCCGCGCTCCGCCCGCACCGCGCCGGCGACTCCGGGGCCGGGGAAGGGGCGGGGGGGAGCCCGCAGGGAGGGCAGCCCCCGCCGTCGGGATCTGCTCTCCCACCGCGGCGGGG
>Ga0065711_1051493_pt1 | contig 10360 bp, 10 predicted proteins | sample Hoacrofraction12_FD_59098 | JGI IMG/M metagenome (GOLD analysis project Ga0065711, IMG submission 59098) | Hoatzin crop microbial communities from Cojedes, Venezuela - Epithelial fraction 12 v2 (version 2) | ecosystem: Host-associated > Birds > Digestive system > Esophagus > Crop | place...
AAAAAAAAAAAAAAAAAAGAAGAAGAGAAAGAAATATACCAGATGTGTGTCCTAGCATGCTGCTGTGAAGGAAACTTTGCCATGAATGTTGACATTTTGGTATTCAGGACATTGTTCTGACTGGGGTCTAAGTGGTGGAATGTCAACATTCTTCCTCCTAGTAAAATATTTGCTATCAAGTGTAAATAAAGACTATAGAGTTTTTTTCTTCACACTAGCTTGCTGAAACATCTGGATTTGTGTTTATATCGGTTGGCATCACAGGCTTCTGCAGAGTGGAGGCCTGACACTGCAAAGATACGCTCACCAAATCTACATGCTAATACTAAGAAAAACTAAGCAAAGCCAGATGTCTTTGGATTGCATGAACTGCAAGCATTTTTTCCAGGAGGTTATTCCTTCTCTTTTTGAATTCTGAATTTCACGTTGAAATTTAAGGTTAGAGGAACGAGAATTGAGACAGAATGCAAAAGAGGACCAAAAGGTGAAGCTTTTCTGTGACCATTACCTCTCCGATTTTTCAGAAACTCCAGGTTACTCCACCAATAAAAAGTGCCCCCCAGCCTGGACAGCACTTTCAAGCCTCCTTAGAAAAAAAGCTGAGTACGTGAGAGTCTAAAGCCTCTAATATACTCTTGAATCTTTATCCTGATAGGGAATAAATGTGACACATCTACTACACTCTTCGAGAAACTGAAATGAACATACTGTCAGAATTCTTTGTGGTACTCAAATCCAACTGGTTTACAAGTTTATCTGTCCTATGTCCAACAAAATCTCTTGAGGTTTTCTTCCTGTCTAAGAAAATGTCCCATCAGGGCAAGAAGGACTCAGTTTTCAGTCCGTCCTCTCTCAGAATTGGACAACTCAGCAGAATCTGGAGACCATGGTAAATCATGTTCATGTTTCTTCCTAAAAATCAGTCTCCAAAACTGCCTAGCCTGTCTGGACTTCCACAGCCCTCAGCTCGCCTTTCCTCCTCTCCCAAAAGACTGGCAAGCACGACTCCGTCACTCGCACAGGAGCAGCCGGCAGCCGTCTAAGGGAAAAGGAGGGAGATGGGACAACAGTCCAGCTGCAGTGCTTCGCCGTGCCTGAGAAGTGCTGTCTCGGAGGCACGGAGGCTGCAGCATGGGCAGCATCCACCTCTGCAGCTGTGGCAGCCCCAGCAGTGTCAGGAGTTGCAGCATTTCTTCTGTGGGCTGGGTGTGAAAGGCAGGGTCAGGGCAGGCAGAGTAGGGGCACAGGGGCCTGTTCAGTTTTCTGCATCTTTCAGTCATTGTTCTCCACTCCTTTTCTTTATCAGTGCTTCCCTGAACTTTGCCGATGCGATAGGGGCTGGTGAGTGGCCGGTTCCCCTCGCTCTGTCCATGAACCGGGCATTTCTGTGGTCCAGGGTTGCACTAACTGCTCACAGGTTCCTGTGAAAGCCGCTGGAGGATGGGGTGGCCTCGCCTTTGACTCAAACCATCATCTTTGGCAAAAACATAAAACCACTAAAGAGCATTCTACTGCAGAAGCCATGAGCAGAAGATATCCCAGTACCTACAGCAGCCTGAAATAGTGATCACGTGTTTTCATCAGCTGCCCTAACCAGATTGCACTGCGTCAGACTACACCCCCACAAGTGCTGTTACTGAGTTTACAGCAGTGGGGATTAAACTGTCTTCTGGACAGAGTCTGCTCGACAGACTGTTGTACGCATCTTACCAAGCACGTGAGAAAGTAGTGCAGAGGGAGCATACATTCACTGACTATCACACAATTTCTGAGAAGGCTACACAAAACACTCAAAAAAATCAAACTGTACATTTCAATAGTCCGTTCACCACAACTTGCCTTTCATACTGAAAATACCAGTAGATCCGGAACAGTCATGCAGGCCTGATGGCAGACCATGGAAGTCAATGGGCATTTGACCTTCAAGTGCTTCATACAAGAGCGTGCCTCTTTGCCCGATGGTCTTTTTCTGAGCACTTGTTTGCTGCTGAACCAGAAGAAGCAGTCACGTCATTAAATCACATGATATCACTCACCTTCCTCCGCTGAAGTGGATTGAAGAATTTGCTCATTTTCTTCCATCGGATGAAAAAAAAAAGAGTCACTGCTCTGAGTCTGCTGACTAGAGCCTTAAAAACCATCATTTCTTTATTTGGCCATTAGGACTTGACCCAGGCTCCGGGTTACTTTGGTGTGGTATAAAGGGGATTATTTCATAGCACTATAAGCCTATGGCATAGCACTAAAATAGATTCAACGCGTCCAAGCCCTTTTTTTAAGTGAAAACTTGGTTGTCTATTGAGAACATTAGGCCATTTTATAACTGATAGCCTATTGTTTACCTTGTGTAGTTCATCAGGACAACTTTATGCTAATTTTTTCACTTACTAGTAAGATGGCTATTTGAATGCAAAACAAATCAACTATTTATGATAAAGTCCTCCATTTCAATAGTGTTGAAGGAACATGAAGTTGCATATCTCAGATTTGCACACAAAAAGCTGGAAGCTAGAAATATGCTTTTAAAATAATGAAAAGTAGCCATCTGAACTTCAAACACCAGTATGATCAAACAAATCAATTCTAGGTGAAACAATGACCATAACTGAGCACAAAATATTTCCCCTCTCCCCCAAAAGTTTACATCTCTTTATCCTCCTGATAGCGACAATAAAGGTAGCAAGAAGAAAAAATGCTTCCAAAAAAATTAGTATTATATTCCTTTTTGTCCCCTTGCATGCTACACCAGAAATATCGTTAGTGCTATGAAGACTGATTTGAAGTACTCTTCCTTTAAGTATCGCTAGATGGTACCACTGTGCAGGCTTCTTCGCACTGAATGCAAATGTGACCCTAAATGGTGATTTAAAGAGACCGTATTTATTATAATACAATTTTGTTCAGTTGTGTTCATCTATGATGGCTGCATTTGTACCTGTGTTTAAAATGTGCGTAACTTTAAAAACTCAGTGAGACAGGAAGAACCTTCTGAGACAGAAATAAAGGAGGTGAAAAGCTAGATGACTATGCCTTAGATTTGACTTGAGGAAGCCTTGCTCTGTGATTTAGGTAGAACGGGGCACTCTAAATATATGCCAAGAATATAAGAGCTGAAAACTGTTTGGGTGGAAATCTTAAGAAAACCAAACCAGTTGCAGCATCTCTCAGCAAACTTGAAAGTATTCAAGCAGGTGAAGCACACGAAAGCAGACTGTAAGGATATTATTCATTGAAGTCATGTCCAACATGACAAGGATCAATAATTTTGTTATTCATTGCAGAGGCAAAACCAAATTTTTACTCAACCTGAATAAAAATGAAAATGTTTCAGCCTTCCGGACAGAAATGCTAACATTTGCTGAGAAGTATGTGTACGTGCATGGACAGGACTCGGGTATCAATATTTGCTGGAGGAAAAGAACAGGATTTTTCAGACCCAGTGTTGCCTGAACCATAACTCCTCATCCATTGAGAAGGGCTGGGCTAATGCCAGGTGCTGCTGACATCACCCACAACTTCTGCCTATACAGGGCAGAAATTCAGTGACACCCACAAAGGGGCTGGAGGCTTTAGTGAAGTTTCCAAATCCCAGGTGTGCAGGAAAAGCATTTGCATTGCAGAAGCAATGGGTGCTGATGTCACCGTGTCCTGAGTGATGGGTTCTCCTGTCACTGAGGGATGGACTGAGACGTCTCCAAGTGATGGACTGTGATATCACCTGGCAACAGAAGGTGACATTCCCAAGAGATGGATTGTGACCAGGCATCCCTTGCTGCTTAGAATGGGGTGCCCAGCCCCACATAGCCGGCTTCTGCCCGCACTCCAGCTGAGCAGGTTGCGAGGTTTGGAGTGTTGAGCGAGGCCTTGGTGCTGGTGCTGTGCTTGGCGAGTTGTTCTTTGCAGCTCTCCACGCCTGACCCCAGAGCCCCTCAAGGATTATCCCCGGTCCTGCCAGCTTCAGGCAACCGGGGCACCCAGGAGCTGCGCTCTCAGCAGCAGAGGTGAGCTGGGGGGGAAACCTCACCCTGGGCAGCTGGGAGGGTTTCCTTCTTGAGGGACCTGGGCATTTCTTCTACCCCTCCCTGGGCCAGCCAGTGACCATAGCCTCTCTTCCTTTTCTAGCGCGACACCCGCTGCTGCAGCGCCCGTGAGAGGGAGCGTTTTCTCATCTCCAGCTCGCCCCAGCCCACCGCAGCGGGTCGAGAGCATGGCCACAGATCTGGAGAAGCGCTGCCCCATCTGCCTGGGCAGCTGCGAGGAGGCCAGCTACGTGATGCCATGCCTCCACCGGTTCTGCTATGAATGCGTCCTGTGGTGGGCTGAGAGCAAGCCAGAGTACCCCCTCTGCAAGAGGGGGATCCAGACCATCTTACACTCAGTGCGGGCAGATGATGAGACTACAGGGAGCTTGTCATCTCGCCATCCATGCCACCGTCAGATGTTATTGACCAGACAGAACCAGCTCCCAGTGACCCAGATGACGATGACCTCCAGGACCGTGGGTCAACCGAATGGTGGGCTGCAGAAGAGGTGCCCAGGAATCCTGTCAACCTCCTCCAGCACCCAAACTGGCTGAACACTTTCCAGGACCAGCCGTCGCTCCTCCAGACCCTGCAGTCCTGGTTCCATCAGGAGATGGTGGAGACCTTCAGCAGCGGGGTGTTGGAGGCAGCCACGGGCATTCACACGATGGACACAGATCAGCTGATCTGGATGCTGGGGGCCTCCTTCCAAAACCCCAGAGCCCCCAGCCCTGCTGCCTCCCAAGGAGGTTCTCCCAGCCCCGACCCAGCCCCCTCCGGCAGTCCTGCAAGTTACAGCACAGACGAGATCCCCGGCACCTCATCTGCTTCCCTTGCTGGGGGTCCCAGCAGCCACCCCTCTGCTCCCATTGCCATCCCCGTGGAGCAGGAAGAGCCACAGCAGGAGCCAGGGGAGTCTGTGCCCGGCCCGTCCACTTCCAGCCGGGGCAGGGAACACCCCTGGGCGGCCACAGCAACCCTGAAAGAGGAGGACTGGCAGGTCCAAGGGCTCTCCAGCCAGCAAGAGGCCAGCACCATGTCACTGACCCTGGAGGGTGCCTCGGGCAATGGCCACACCAGAACTGGGCCATCCACTGGGTCCTGCGCCAGCCCTCAAGGGCTGCCAGCCCCCCACCATCCATACAGCCTAATAAAATAAGTGCCTGAAAACTACAGAAAAAGTCTCAGTGTCACTAACAGTGCAGATGGCGTTGCTATCCTTGCTCTTTTTGCTTTTTTACCGCAGGGGTGGGATGTTAACACTGAGGGGTCCTTCTACGCATGCCAGCTACTATTTCATTGTTCCCCCTGAAGGCAAGTCCTGCATCCAGGCCTGCAGCTCTGCAGCTGGTCCCGGGGCAAGATGTTTCCAGCCAGGTGGTCTCCAGGGCCAGCCTGTGCCCCACCGCTCATCTCCCCAGCCCTGTCCTCCTCCCCACCCCACCCTCTGCCCCCATGGCCCCGGGATCTGCTCTCCTACCAGCCTGCGCTGCCCGCTGCAGCCTCGTGACGGCAGCGCCCAAATCCCTCCTCCTGCACGGAGTCACGGCTTGGGGCTGCTCTCGGCATCACCCCAGGCTCCTACCCTGCCAAGGCAGGAGCCCCAGCAAGCTCAGCCAGGGGAAGCACAAAGTTCTGCACCTGGGGAGGGACAACCCCAGCCACCAGCACATAGAATCACAGAATCACAGAATCACAGAAAGGGAACGTTTCCAAAGGGAGCTAAAATCCTGATTCACAGAGCTTTTTTCTTTCACATTACACTAGGGTGTGAATGTAAGCTGACGTCCTTGCAGCAGACCTCTCCTTACCATAAGGCTGCCTTCGACAGCTGCTTTGTTTTCCTCCGTTGTCCCTACATGCCAGGGTCATGGGTAGACCAAGACCTGCAGACAATCAAAGAGCAGTCAGAACAACAGAGTTGGAGGACACAACTCAAACACACAGCAGTGGAAGAGAAAGCACGAGAGCTACTATTTTACACAGCAACGCACTCCATAATTCTCTGTCCTGACACATTATCCCCTGCAATACCTCCACCCTGGTTACAGCTTTACGTCACCTGGTTCCGCTAGACCTGCGCCCATGTGCTGCCCCCTTACACAGCCACACAAACTCATTCCAGACCAGGGGTGAGCACACAATCTAATTTCCTTCAGTCTAGTCACACAACAAAACTGAGAGCTTATGGCAGTCTGCTGCTGTCTTGCCAGCTGCAGGAGACAAGCATCAGAAGAACACACCACGGCTTTGCAACAACCATCATCGGCATTTGTGAAAGGTTACTACAGGCTCCGAGGCCACACTTGCCATAGTTTCAAGCTTTTTGTTTGCTCTTCATAGTTCTGTTACCATCCAGTTTCACCATGGGTATGTTACTAGGACTAGGAAAGGGTGAAAGTACCACTCAGGAGAACAAAGCAGGGAAGAGGCCAAAGGAACACAACTGGCAAGCACTGGGACAAAGTTACCAGTGTTTCACGTAAGTAAAGAGTTGGTTGATCTCAAGGGGCATTCTGCCGGAGTAACAACCGTGGACCCATGCCCGTAAAATAAAAGCACTGTGAGCTTGGATCATAAATAGCAAAGTATTTGTCAGTCGTGCCAAACCCCAGGACTACACACTAGCAGAGATCGATGCCTTCTCCTCTGCAGCGCTGTGACACGTCTCCGTGCACTTGGCAACAGTCCCCACGTGCAGGCACAATTCCTGAACTCTGTTTGAGCTACACATGACAACAAATTCAGCACCGCAAGAAGACCCCTCTGTATTCTTTGATGGTGAAGCTCCCCATACCACAGGCTGCTGTGTTGAACAAAGCACAGAGGAGGAGGGTGGTACTCAAACAAACCTTTTCCCCAGATTCTGCAGTATGCTCATGTAACACAAATTCAATAAACACCTCCAATAAAACACCATGCACTCGCAGTGCAGTTCTTAACCTGCATTTGCTAAAGAAAAAGCACTGCAAGCAAAACCAGCACTCCGAGATGTGTTGCTACGGAAGGTACATCATTTTTGTGACATGTCTTTAACATTAGCCAAGTCTGGGTAGCAAACATAAAAGGAACCTGCGATTTACAGTTGCCTGACTTCAACTACTTTTGAAGGACAAGTTGGAATAGAGTTCAATGCAAATACTCTCACAACAGCTACTCTCAGGATGTAAAGTAAAAACTGCAAGCCTCTGGATGGCACAAAGCAATTCCCTTGCAAACTGGTTTTGCTTAAACTCACTGTAACACCCGACGTTCTCAAAACGACCTAGTGTCTCCTTGGCTCCTAGCAGGAAAAGGCTTCTTCATCTGCGGACAGCTCAAGTGAACCAGCCCTGTTCTCTGTAAGCGCTCTCACACAAACACAGGCAATGTTAAAATGTGCCTTCATCCCTCCTCATTTTGGGCTGTGTGGCAGCTCTGCACGTGAAACCCCGTCCTTGTCATGATGCCTAGAAATAAGGAGAGGAAGCACATGCATTGCTTCTCGTCCAGGCTGTTGGAAGCTCTCATTCTTGTAACTGTGGCTGTCCTTGAAGGACTCAGAGAAAGCATCTTCCCCAAGTGATTTTCTACGTAGTGACTAAATCGCTTTCAATGCTGTGAAGTATCATACACGGGCTTAGCAGCCTCAAAATCAATTTGTGCAGCATTTAGGAGGTATTTACCATTACTTACTAGAAATGCTTCCATTTATAGACTGATCTAAAATCCAGCTGCCTAATGAGCCTGCAGTGACAACTGTTCCGTCACAGATACTACTGCTGTTGGCCCCATCTGCTCGTATCGATTTAATATCCTAAAAAGGGACTATCTCCTGCCGCAAGGTGCTGTAATAGACTAGAAGATGATTCATGTCGAGTGCACATATTTTGCAACTGTGGAAACTAGCGTAATGTGAGATAACAAAACCACATAAGGCACGGAACAATACATAGAAGTCCAGTGTGGTTAACTATATCGCTTATGCAAGACAAAAACCAAGTGCGCACGCGCTTATAGGAAAAGGACATTTAGAGGACACCGAGGAAGAAGAGACTCTTCATCCCAAAGACCACCAGAGGAACTACAAAGACCACCAACACCATAAGACACATATGTCAATAAATGATGCCACGTAAGCACAGAGAATCAAAAGAAGGAGGAGACTTCACGGAAACGAACAGCTCAGAGAGAATATAAAGACCGCCAGTGCCATTAGAAGGTGTGCGTGTTGGTGGAGCAGCGACTCCCCGCGCACCCAGCGCTGCTTGCTTTTTATTGCCTTAAATTTAATAAAGAAAGAGATAATGCAAATTGCATATTGTCATTTACAACAGTGCTCAAACATTGTCACATCCCAAGCAGCAGGGAAGACAGGAATGAAGGGGACTCATCTGGGCCACCAGTTTCACTTCTTCTAACTCAGTAGTGCTGCAGAAGGTCTCACGGAACATCCTCTAGAAAACATCCTCTGTCGATGGCTGGCAGCAAAGTTAAGATTGTGGAGGGTTAACCATGGGGAAGAGCCAAACTCTCACCCAGGCCCTCCTCAGCAGGACGGGGCAGGGCATGGGATGAGAAAGCTCCCGGGTCAAGACAGCCGCAGGGAGGCTGCTTGCCAGCTGCTGTTGTGGGCAAGACAGGCTCCACTTGGGGAAAAACCAATCTAACTTAGTGCCTGATAAAATAGATCTGGGCGGAGAGAAGCTGAGGCGGACACTCTGGCAGCACCTTTCCTCCCCGCCCAGCCAGGCCCCGCGCCCCCTTCCCCCAGCCTCCCCCAGACCCGCCGGGCACCGCAGGGACCAGGGCTCGGCAGCACTTACCAGTGTCTCTAGGCCGCTCCGTCCCTCTCACAGCTCCCCCTGCTCCGGCGCAGGGTCCCCACGGCGGCAGTGGATACCTCCTGGCGCTGGGATCGGCTGGGGCACGGCCATGGCAGGACGCACCCCTGAAGCAGGGGTTTCAGCAAGCAGAGCCACAGCTCTGGAGCAGAGCCAGCTTCCAGAGCTGCTGCCCCGCACAAGGCCTCGGGCTTATTCATATCAAATCCTGCGCTGCTGTCACGGCCAGTAGCAAAGGGCCTGTGCTTCTACACGCTACAGAAATCTGAGGCATGGTGGAGGGAGTTCAGCCAAGGGGAATGAAGATGACGAAGGGATGGGAGCATCTCCTGTGCAAGAACAAACTGGGAGAGCTGGGCCCCTTCAGCCCGGAAAGGAGAGCTCTGGGGACCTTACCAATGAGTACCCGACGGGGACAGTAACGATGCCAGAGCCAGACCCTAGTATAAATGCTTATTTGTTATGAGCAGATGCATGTTCCTTTTTGGAAGAGCAATTACACAAAACAGTGAGGGGATCTGAAGCCTTGTTTAGACAGGAGCATTGCAAACCCCGACCTCTGAGTTAATGACCTGCATCCCAGCCTAATCAGTGGGGAGAAACTGGATTTCTTTGATATGAATCCAGTGACTCCAGACATCTCTTGTTTGGATAGATTTGGACTTGATGCTGTTCTGGTTTGGGCTGCGGCCGGCAACAAAAGCGCCACGTGGCCGCCCCTTCCCCTGCCGGGGTGTGGAGGAGAATGGAAAGAAAGAGGCAGAAACCGGTGGGTCGGGATAAGGGCAGTTTAACACAACAGCAAACAAAGGGAACAGGAACAACAACGATACACATAAGGAGAAAACATGACATGAACCGCACGACCCAGAGAGCTGCTCTCCCAGACAGGACCGGCGCCTGCGCTCCCGAGCCGCAAGTGAGTTCCTGCCGCACACACGCCACTCCGCCCCCAGAACCCAGCATGACGGCACATGGTATGGAATACCCGACTCTGTTTGGCCAGGTTGGGGTTGGGTCAGCCCACCCGGCTGTGCCCCTTCCTGGATTCTGGTGAAAATTAACCCTGTCCTGGCCAAACCCAGGACATTATGCACCCCTTATTCCATACCATCTACGTCATGCCCAGGTCCCCTTTGTCCAGTTGATCACCACCACTTCTCCTGTCTCCAGATATCATTCCCTTAGTCTATGGATCATCACTCTAGAGTGTCCGTTGAGTTCATTTAATCCATGACTTCAGGCTCCATCTGTCGTAATGGTCTTCCGTGGTAGGAGAGGTGATGTGTCGTGATGGGCGGTCACCTGCTGCATCCAGAGCTCACGGCTGATGTATCTGGTGCGGCCCGTGCCCACAGTCTGCAGGAGAGGTTGATCTTGATGACGTTGCTGGATGCCAGTTGTTGAAAACCAGGTCCAGTTCCATCATCGCTGTGCTCTGCTAGGTTTTCATCGAAAAAGTCCATCCTTCTTTAATCTGGAGAATTCTTACTATGCTACTACTGGTACAAAATA
>Ga0065711_1051494_pt1 | contig 10360 bp, 16 predicted proteins | sample Hoacrofraction12_FD_59098 | JGI IMG/M metagenome (GOLD analysis project Ga0065711, IMG submission 59098) | Hoatzin crop microbial communities from Cojedes, Venezuela - Epithelial fraction 12 v2 (version 2) | ecosystem: Host-associated > Birds > Digestive system > Esophagus > Crop | place...
CCATCTCAGACCGAGACGGGCTCCGGGCAGGCGTCAGTTCAATATTCCCAAATACCGGGGGGAAAACATTCCTCTCCAGGCATCTCACCTCCCCCAAGCCCTTATTTGAGGTTTGCTTTCCGCTGGCCCTTTCCTGCCATTCCCCAGTTTATTTAAGCCCCGACGGATCAGGTTTAACTCCAGCCCTTTCCATTATCCCGCTGCACAAATGCTCTTTATAGCTGAGATCCGAGTAACTAATTGCAGCTCGAGCCAGGCTGGGAGACCACAAAGCACCACCGACGTGGATTAGGCTTTGACACTCAGACCCAGGAGGCGGACAAACAGCTCTCCATCCTGACCTGAGCCCAAGGTCTGTGCTTGTGAGACACTTCCACGAGGCTCGAAGTACAGTAGAAAACTGCTCTATGGGTATCACATACCCGACATTCAACAGACTTGCCTTAACCTGCTGCCATGTTACTGATGTGTTGCTGAAGATGCATCAAGACTAAGGCTAGAAGAGGCTGTAGCATCCAGGCCAGCACCCAGGTATCCATCTAAGCAACCCCCACTGGTTCCCGCAACCACCCCTGGCTTTCTGCCTCAGCTGCCACCACCGCCCGGACCTGGCAGCTTCATTTCCCAGCCAAACAGATCTCAGCCCGACTCGTTCAGCCAGTTTCTGCTAATTCAAGACCTCCCAGTATCAAGGTGTGAGGACATGAGGACCTAGCAGGTAGCCCGGGAGCTCAAGGAGCGCGTCGTGGGTGGCCACAGCAGGCAGGGCATGGGGAAGCCTGCATAGGCACTGCTTGCTGGAAATGGTCTGGAGACCAGGATCTGCAAGAGCATGGTGCTGCTAAGAGCCCTCTCTTCCTGTCCCATCCCTTCTCATCCTGACCAGCATGGGTCCCAGCCTGCCTCTGGGGTAGGGAGGGGGCACCGAGCCGTGAGGTCACCCCAGATCCATTTCAGCAGTTAAATAAGCACAAAGCCTGGCGGAGAGGCTCCAGTTTCAGTTCAAGGTGAGCTGATTTCAATTGAGCTTAAATCTACTCCCCTCTGACTCATATATCCCTGTAGCCTCAGCCAGGTTTGCAGCAGTTTAAGAGCGTCCCTATGACCTCCCGTACCGGCCAAACTTGCACTGGTCCAGATCTCACCTCCTGCGAAGCCAGCGTGACGGTGTGTCTAGACAAGCTCTGCCCTGGGCACCCCCTGTCCTGCCGTCCTCCCCAAACCATCCTTGGGCATCTCAACAACAGGCAGCTGCAAGGAGAGGGACCAGCAGGTCCTCTGGCAGGTAGGGCTTTGCTGCCCAAACGCAGGACCCAAGGCTCTTCCAGGGCAGCAGCTCCTGACGTGCTTCCCAGGCAGCCCCCAGCGCTGTACCCTTGCTGTCACTAACACAGGGGTAACATGCTGCAGAGAGGGGTGGCAGGTAGCTCAGCGTGTCCCCCCTGCCCGATCCCACAGCGCATCGCGGGGACCCTCTGCTCCGAGCGTGCACCAAAGCTCCCCAAGTCACTGCACCACCTATAGCCGAGGGGCTGCAAAAATCTGAGCCCACTCACACAGCCCCAGCTTGCACAAGAAAAGCTCCGGGTGCTGGTGTGTCCAGGCGGAGGTTGTCGTGGCAGAGAAGGCCAGAAAACAGCTTCAAGGCAGGGCGGGAGGTAACAGGTCCAAAACAACCACCAGGTCTCAGGAAGCAACAGCAAAGCAACAGGCAGAGACTGAAATGCACCGGCACACACAGCGGCTGCAAGCATCACCTTGCCCACCCCCCCTCGCCCACGGCAGTACGTACAGCACCGTGCACACCGTGCGAGGGCACGTACAGCCCTGAGCACACCGCGGCGCAGCCCCAGCTCCACGCGAGCCCGGGGCCACGGTCGGGCACACCCCACCGCCCGCCTGGGGGGACGCATCTCCCCGACGAATTATTGGGGTTTGCTTTTTGAAAGAGCCCGGTATTCAAATCTACAGAAAATTAAAAGGGAAACATTAAAGTTTGTAAAATAATTCTCTTGACCGTGTTTTTGTTCTGCAGCGGGCGGCTGGAGGAGGATGGGCCCTTGCTGGCGCCACGATACGGCACAGCTGAGCTTGACAAATGCCATTTGATAATTAATTGAACGCCTGTGCTATCAGCTGCCATTACCTAGGCCCATCTTTGGCGCCAGTCCACCATTTCACACATCCCACGTTGGCAACCCACACGGCGTTTTAACCCTTCATTACACCGCCTCTGGCTGGACTCCAGGACTGACTCCCTGGCACTGTCAGGAGAAACCGGCATCGCCGCTGAGCAAAACGGCTCAGCCGCAGCCTGCCCGGCCCCGACATGGCCGTGACTGTCCTGGCAATGTCTCAGCCCATTCAGCTACTTCATCCACTCCTACCCTGCCCCGGCAGGGACCTGGCATCCTCACTTCACAGCTGAGAAATGGAGATACAAGATGCAGTAAGCACAGAGCTCGTGTCCCAGCCACGACGTCCCTGCTCTTATGGACTGCACATCAGCCACAGGGTGCAAGCATCTTCTCCAAGCGATGGAGAATACCCAGCCCTGGTGTGGCATGTACCCTGTCCTCCTCACAGCCCCCTTCCCAAGGTACGTGGTGCCTGATGCAGCTGAGCGCCGAGAGCCGGTAAACGCGTTGTTAAGAGGGATTTCCCAACGCTGGCGCTGCTGATGGCACCATTGCCCGAGCAAAGCAGCCCCAGGCAAGGGAAAACCAATGTGGAAAACAGAATATTTATCAAATCCCAGCAGCCCTCCCCAGGCAGCCTGCTGCTGCACGGAGGGAAGAGGGGTCTGCGGAGCTGGGGGCTGCACAACGAGAGACAGTCACTGGGGGTGCTTCTGTGGGTGCAGAGGGACAGGCAGGGACGGGGGCAGGCGGGGCTGCGCGGGGACAGGGCGGCAGGCACGAGGGGCTGGATCTGCCCCGGGCAGAGCTTCCCCTTCCTTCCCAGGCTGCTCCAGGCACCAGCAGAAAGGCAGCTTTTGAGCAGGGCCTTGGGGCTCTGCGCCCTGCAGAGGTCTCTGGGCAGGACGCAACCCCCCTGGGGACATCCTCCTTCACCCTCGCTTCATGACAACCCCGTCTAGGGCATAAGGGCATCCCGCTCCAGAGCCTGTGATCTGCACCCAGAGAGGAGGCTTCAGGGCTCGCAGCATCTCTGCAACTGGCACTGTGCAGGCACAGACCAGCTCGGCAACGCCAGCCCCCGCGTCTCCTTCCACGTCCCCATGCGCTGCAAGGACATTTAACACAGTCTGTAACAGCACCAGTCTCGGGTCTTCTGCAAGGCAAAGATGATTCCCTGCCATGCTGCACGCTTGGATTGCTCAGAAACAGGGTACATTCCCCTGCTGCATGCCAGGCGCTCACCAGGACAAGACACCAGTAACTACCAGCATAACCCCGTAGAAGCAGCACCCTCCCGGGACGTCAGTGCCCTCCAAACCCCGTGGCAGCCCCGAGCAGCCCCACAAGTGAGCCAGGGGAACCCCGCCGGCACGGAGGGTACTTACAGCCGCGACAGTGCCTGGTTGTTCTGGAAAAGGAGCTCGGGCAGGGTGTGCAGCTGGTTGCGGTTCAGCCGTCTGCAGGGAAGGCGGAAAGGGTGAGGGTTCTGGGGGCAAAGCAGTCACCCTGCCCGCAGCCCAGCCGGCACCTCCAGGCACAGCTGGGGCACTGGGGCTCACTCAGAGAGGCCATTAGAGCAGAGCATCCCACCCCAGCCAGGACACCCCTGTCCTGCTCACCGCACTCCCAGACCCCACGGGGCACTAACAGACTTACTCACAGTATTGTCATTACATGCAGGCAGGACTCTGAGCTGTTAACAGCTGATTGCTGCTTAACTGCGCTGTCAACCTGATGCTCGCTCAGCTCCTCATATTTGCTCGAGCAGCTTGCGATTTTTAAACCGCTGAGCTATTTTACTGAGTACTGGACTGGAACTTATGGCTCCCTCGCTAACACACGGGACACAGCTGATAACAGTGGAAGTGATTTGTGTTTAACCTGCCCCTCACCTCAAAAGCATCAGAAAGGACTTTAAGATCTATAGAAAGAGAAATGGGTTTGCTTCCCACACTGTAAAATACCACCGCCGCACAGCAGAGAAGCTGTTTGAAGTCAGGCAGCACCGATACGTTATGGTTTAAGGCAAAAAGGAAAGGATGCTCTCTGGGACTGAACCCAGCGGCCCCTCGCCAACCCGCCTCCACGCCCGGGCACTCACAGCCGCTCCAGCTCCTTCAGGTCATCGAATGCCCCACGCTCCACCGTGCTGATCTGGTTTTCCATCAGCTGCCTGTGGAGAGAAGGGGTCACCTTTCCAGAAAGGCGGTCCCCAGTGCTCCCGTCTCGCCAGCGGGGTCCCTGTTGCTCCCCCAGACCCAGGGCCACCTCGCTCCCACCATCCCCTCAACACAACCCGGCCTCTTTCTCCTCAGTCCCTCCCGTCTGGAAGCCCACCATGCTCAGAGCAACGTGGATGCCCTCCAGCCCCGTCAGCAGACGCCCACCAAAGGGCTGAGTATCATCTCTACCAGCCCCAGGAGGGCCCACAAGCCAAGCACGGTGCTTGCCGAGGTCAGGGCAGCCAACCCCTCACTGGGAACTCACAGGACACGGAGCTGCTTCAGCCCAGCAAAGTCGTTCTTGTTGATCCGTGTGATGTTGTTGCCGTTGAGCTCCCTGTGGAAAGAAGAGGCAGAGATCAGCAGGGAAGCGCTCAGGAGGTAGCCAAGCACTGGGGCTCCCCAGTAGCTCGCCAGAAAGGGCAGACATAGCCCAAAGGACAGCAGTGGCTGCTGCATTTCTGTGCTCCTCACTGGGAATGGCAGAGCTTGACCCTCATCCTCAACGGCCAGCAGTGCTGGGCACACAAAAGTCTGGCTGGCCAGGTGTGTGTAAGTTGGCATCTTTCATGGACCTTAAAGCACCAACGGGCCAGGGCTGCCCAGCTCCCCCGTCTCCCTGTCCCCACACTGGATGCCCTCCTTGGGACAGAAGCCCCAGAGCCCCCAGCAACGCAATAAGCAGCCCAGCGACGCCAGCAGCCGCCTGGCTGGATGCACATCACCCCACTCTGGAAATGCAGCAAACACCTGGCAGGGTTGTCCCAAACACACAGAGTGGCTTCGAGAGGGCAGGGAATAAGAGAATAAGAAATAAGAGAATAAGAAAGCAAACAACTGTCCCCCAGGAAAGCAAGATCCCTCCGAGCACCCAGCTGCAGGTCACCCACATGCATCACTACTGGTTCAGTGTGCAGCCATCTCACACCTTCTGCCTGGAGAATAAGCCACACTTCAAGTTTCACCTGCCAAGAGACACTTGACAGGACACGCTGCTTCTCCTGGCATCACTCTCTCATGCAAAAGCCCTGGATGAGCGCAGGGACAGGCACTCCAGCCAGAAGGCAGATGCCGTCCTGGCTTGCTCGCCCCACTGGTGAAAATTAGGGGAGAGGGCAGCCCGTGGTGTGCCTGCACCTACCCCATGGCTGTTGTCCTACCCAGGCTCTGCTCAGCACCAGGGCAAGGTGTGCCCCGCTGCTGGACCCACACATGGCAGGGGCTCTGCTCCCAGCCTGGCGGCTGCACCTCCCCGGCTCTCCCCCGCCGCGCTCTCCAGTGTGCCCCTGCTGGGATTACCCCGCTTTAAAACACATCGAGCCGGGAGCTGCAGAGATTTGCGCCTCGCAGTCTCCGCTTTGCAGTGCCTTTCCACATCACGGGCTGTGAGTGCTGCAGGGAGAGGGGGACAGCCAGCCCTGGAACCCAGAGCCTGCAGAGCTGGGGGTCCCTGTGCAGCACCCCACGACAGGAAAGGGCTTCTCCCTCGGCAGCGCAGAGCACGGCCGTGTTTGCTCCTCGCCAGGAGGCCGATCTGTGCTGGGGACGGAGGATGCCCACGCGAACACACGGCCCAGGGAGGGCTCCCGCACCAGCGACCCACTGCCCACACTGAATACAGACACAGAAATAAAGGGGAAAACAACAAAACACGGGGGGGGAGGCAGTGGAGGGAAGGCCGAGGCTCTGGAGCAGGGGAGAGGCAGGAGCGTACCACCCCGGAGCAGGTTGCGGTGCCCTGGCAGGACCCCAGCACCCAGGGCTCTGTAACCCCCCCAGCCCCGGCAGCGGGACCAGGGAGCGGGGAGCAGGGATGCTCCGTGCCCCACGAGGGGCTGCACACCAAGGCCATCATCTCCATCCAGAGGCAAAGCCCCCCTCCACCAGGCTCCGCGGCCATGCGAGGGGCCGAGGTCAGCAGCGAGCTGGCCCCGGAGCCGCCGAGCAGCGTGTCCGGCCACCGGGAACAGCCAGCGCCGCCGCGCACCCCGGGGTGCTGCCATTGTCCCGCTGAAACGGCTGATAATGGCTAATGAGTGCCAGCTCGCCATTATAGCCTCGTAATTACACCGCTATTCAGCGCCCGAGGTTGCCGGGCTCCCGCCATTATCCAGCCGTGTGTGCCTGCGCTGGGAGGGAGGTGGGGAGAGCGCGTTACTAGGACACAGATGAATGCAAGCTGGGAATTAATAGAGGTTCCCCAGCCCCGGCGATTAAACCGAAACCCACCCTGGGGCTGTGCAGCCCCCCTCCCACAGCTCGCCCAGCCGGCCATCGTGCACATCTGGCTCCTGGGGGACCGGGCTCCATCCCACAAGGCTGCCCACTGCGGGGCTCGGTCCTGCCCCGCTCCCGGGAGCAAAACCCACGGCCAGGTTCCAGTCCCGGGTACGAGGCGCTTGGGGTGGGTCACGCGTTCTGGGGACTTCTGCGGTCGCAGGTGGATGGGGCGGCTGGGTATGGACAGATGTGTGCGCCCACCTCCTGATGGACCACAGCGTTGGGGCCAGCTAAGGGCAGGGAGAAGCCCCGGCTTCAGGAGTGATTTTCTCCCAGTGTCCTGAAGGGTCTCTGCCAAAGCAGATTGCCTAGGAAGCTCCCCAGGGCCGGGCTGGAGGCCAGGCTGGAGGTAACTGCACCCGTCTCCACTCCTGGTGAGGGATGGTCCTCGGCAGCACTCCCATGACACCTTCTTTTTGTAACATACCTAACACTACTTTGGCTGCGATGCGTAAGTGGAAGTTAGGCTTAATTTTAAAACCACTCCATCCGAAAGTCAAGTCTTACACCTCAGCCTGCAAACCCCAAGGTGGGATTGGACACCTCGGGGACCCTCTGAGCACCAGCACCCCAGAGCCTTAGCCAGAGGCAGAGCACAGGCAAAGCAGCACGGAGACACATGGAAACACCAGACACTTCCACATGCCAAACCCAGGCTCTGCCCTCTCTCCCAGGCACCGTCTGGGACAGAGCAGCCTGAACCCAAAGACTTTTCAGCAGGAGGTGGCACAAGCAGGATGCACTGCCCTGGGGCAGTGCCTGTGGACATGCCACCCTGGGGGGCAACCGTGCTGCCCACCCAGCCCACACCAGCCTCTGCTCCCTGCGTGCTCGCTGAGCATCCTCAGGGTGTTCCGGGGCTGGGGCTGGTGGCAGTCCCTGAGCGGGGCAGTGTCCCAGGGCCCCTCCGCAGCCCCGCTCCCTCGGGGACTGGCCCTGCGTTTTCCCTGACAACTGCTCTCAGCATCCCCCCTTGCCTTTGTTCGGGTAAATGATGGCCTTTGCAGCCAAGATGGGAACGAACAGCAGGTAAAGCTTATTTGTAAGGATGCCGAGGCAACACTGCTATTTAACTTCATGCCATTTTTTTCCCCTCTAAATCCCCTTCAGTTCCTCATGGAGATAAATTACAGTCTGCTGTGCCCAGAAAGCCGGATCCCTGCTGCTCAGCTGCTCACCCGCTGCCTCCGTGCCCTTTCCTAGTGAAGCGAAACACCCTGCCCTGCCCCATGCAGCAGAGCTTCGATAAGGACTGATGTGTCTGGGGAGCTGCCTGGCAGATTGGTTGCACTTCTGGACTGTGATTTGAAAGCAGAGATGAGGGGCGTGCTCTTTTGCTATTATCCATAAGGTTTAATGCCAGACAGCATCATCGCATTCATCCAGGCTGCCGCCTCTGCCTCCCAGCACCCCATATCTCACACTGCCACTGGAGAGGCAGTGAATTTTTATTTGCAACCTTGAAGTTTCAGAACCCCCCCTCTTATTTCTCCCTGGGAAGAGGAAAGTCATTAAAACAAGCAGTCCCTTTGCTATGCTGCTTGTGGATCATCCCACTCCCAGATGGGATGTCTGTGTTTCAGCAGGGTTCGTTAGACTGGATTTGCATAGTCTGGGTTTATATTTGGTTTCTAGCTTTGGATGGCTTATTCCACTCCTGAGGGGTCTGATGCGCCTTTTCCCTTTGCAGGGTTTGGAGCTACACTAACTCGGTAACAACCTCAGAGAGTGCAAACGCTGAGAAGTAATTTATTAAATACAGCCAACATGAATGATATTTCCCTGGGCACAGATTTATCAGGAGCAGGAAGGGGAAGGAGCAGACAGCACAATCCCACTATCCGTACTGGTTGCAAAGCATCAGCTATTCGGCACGCACGTGACTCCTGTCCTTGTGCTCAGCTCAGCTCTGCTTTCCCACTGAGACAGAAATCCTAACTGCTGCGCTCCCCAGACTCCCGCTTTGAAGAAGGCAGAGGGAAAGGCTGTGACACAAAACCCTGCATTTGAACCCACAAGCGGAGGAACGTGTCCCGGCCCTGCCACTGCCAGCACAGAGCGGGTACCCACAGCGACTGCAGGGGCTGGCAGAGAGGGGTCCGCGCCAGCAGTGCTTACAGCCAGCTGTGCTCCTGCGGTCCCCGCTCCGAGGGCCACCACTGCCCCGCCGCCCAGGGAGGCCAGCAGTTGCTTTGTTGGTGTGATGCATCATCACCCTGCCATCTCTGCCCTTGGCTCACAGCGCTGGCCCTAAGGGGCACAGCTCCCCTGCCAGCAGCTCCACAGCCCTCATCCCAGAGCCCTGACCCCATCTGGAGCCAGCAATGCCAGATAATAATCAGGGAAGCGGAGAAATGAAGGCTGCAAGGTCACACACCCCACAGCAGTGTCTCCGCAGCCTTCATCAATCCTGACAGACGCGTACACAGCTCCTTCAGGGATGAGGACTGACATCCCCCTGCGCCCTCTCCCAGCGTGTCACTGCTCCTGCCTCAAGGATCGTTTCCAAAACTCTGGTCTGAATCCCTCTCACTGCAGATAAACCCCATCCCTGCCTGCCCTGGCCACCACAGTGCGGAGACCAGCTGCTCTCTTGCCCACACAGGTCTCCTCTTCCAGCCCCATGCCCCCGACAAGCTCCCAGCCCCAGGGCCACAGCCAGAGGGGTCCCTCTGCCTTGCAGGGGCAGGACCCGCTCCGCTCATGCTCCCATCCCACATCTGTGCTGTTGGCGATCTCCTCCCACCAGACACCTTCCTCGAGTCCCCAGGCAACAGCATCTTTTTTTGTCAGCCCACTTCTGTTCACCAAGCCTACTTTGAAATCTCAGCCTGTCCTCCAGCTCTCTTGCAACTTTCCCAGCCTGGTGGCATCTGCAAATGTCACAAGCAGCTTGTGTCCCATCACACAGACTGCTAATGGAAACACGGATGAGGCTCCAGAGCCCAGACTGACCCCTGCGCTCAGCACTGGGGGACAGGGCAGCTGCAACCTTTCATCCTACACTTTCATGGCATTTTTCAGGTCTTCTAAGGATTTCACCCGGCTGAATGTAAATGAGTCCCAGCACAGGCTCACCGGGAGCTGCCCAAGCAGAAAAAGGCAGGGCAGAGCCCTTCCCAGTCCCAGGAGAGCTGGTCCCCTCCAGCGCCAGCACAGAGGGATGCTCACCCCATCCGCCAGCTCCCTGCAGCCCATGGGGGCACGGCTGGGTGCTAACCCCATCCTCTCCAAGGTGCAAGTGGGGTACGGGGTGCTGCTGTCCACTGCTCACGGAGGGGCCACTGGGCTGACATAGTGGCACAAGGGGCTCAGCACCTTCTCCTCCTTTCCCTTCCCACCCTTGCCCTGACCAGGGCCCTCAAGCAACAGCAAGGGTGCCCACGGGGTTCACCAAAGCCCCTTTAAGGGTGCCATAGACCCCAGGACAAATGCCTGGCCAGCACCCACCCTACCAGATGCCTGCAGGGTGACGTGCCCAAAAATGAGAGCTCCAAGAGCAGCTATGCACTATTTAGGCTCATCTCAGAATAACCGCCCTTAGCCGAAGGGGAGCCCAGCCCCAAGCACAGCATTGGCCCCCAGAGCACGGGAAGCACTGGACGCTCCGTAAGCTTTTACGAGGTACCAAAGCGGGTTAGCGTCACAATAAATTTTTAAGCGTTACAAACAGCATCGATTGTGCGAGTAACAGTGAGGATCGGGAAGGCTTTCTGC
>Ga0065711_1009898_pt1 | contig 10359 bp, 4 predicted proteins | sample Hoacrofraction12_FD_59098 | JGI IMG/M metagenome (GOLD analysis project Ga0065711, IMG submission 59098) | Hoatzin crop microbial communities from Cojedes, Venezuela - Epithelial fraction 12 v2 (version 2) | ecosystem: Host-associated > Birds > Digestive system > Esophagus > Crop | place...
GGACAAGGTCCTGTGCAGCCTGCTGTAGGTGACCCTGCTTCGACAGGGGGGTTGGACTAGATGACCCACAGAGGTCCCTTCCAACCCCTACTATTCTGTGATTCTGTGATACTTCTATCTTAACTGGTGTGAATGAAGTGTGGTTCTGAAGGAGCTGACTAACTGCGATGTTCAATATGCCTGGGCACAGAGAACTCTAATCAGGGCTTTAGGTCATCTTGTACATTTCACCATGATACGAACCACGTGCAGCTGCTCTGAGAACCAAGTCTAAGATGCAAACTGTCTTCCAGTGAACAGCATTAGCCAGAAAAGCTCTCTAGCAGGCAACAAAGAATGGGGGAATATATATATGTCCTAAGGGTCCAGCAACACCGCTTTTTTTGGGGAGCTGACTCTTTTATGGGCCATCCCCTGATGACAACAGAGGATTATTTTCATGAAATATTATACTTTTTAGATTTTTCCATGGAAGAGATAATATATTTTCACATCCTAATTTGGAAATGTGTACAGGCTATAGGACAGAAGGTAAGACATGGTGGAACATTCAGGTTTGGGGATAATTCAGAGTAGCCAAACACTCTTTATAACTTTCCCCACCTTTTCCCACTGTTGAAAAAAGTGGATCTGTTTGCTGCCCTGACAGGTTGTCAAAAATGTCAGTATTTCTCTGAAATTCTCACAAAATGTGTCTTGATTTTAGAAGGGCTTCAAGAACATCCATAACATGGGTATGTGATAGTCAGTGTCCTTAGTTACTTTTGCCAGCAAGTATAAGGGGACTTTTTTGATAAGTTCATAAATTTCTTCTCCCAAGTAACTAGTGATAGGATGAGAGGAAATGGCCTCAAGTGGAATTAGGGGAGGTTTGGATTGGATATTAGGAAGAATTTTTTAACTGCAAGAGCGGTCAAGCATTGGAACAGGCTGCCAAGGGAAGTGGTGGAGTCACCTTCCCTGGAGGTGTTCAAAAAATGTGTAGACGTGGCACTTTGGGACATGGTTTAGTAGGCATGGTGGTGCTGGGTTGACGGTTGGACTTGATGATTTTAGAGGTCTTTTCCAAACTTAATGATTCTATGATTAAAATCTCTGGTGTAGCCAAGGATAGAAGCAAGAATATTGGAGTTTATGCAGTCCTAATCTGAACAAAATAGGTGTACCTACTCCTTAAATATGGAAGTTTAGCCTTTTTTTTATTTATCATTGTATCTATAGGTTGAATAGCTCAAATATATCCACCTTTTCCTACAGGATTGGAATGGTGTGGCAGAGGAAAGAACTAACAGAGAGAAAAAGAGCTTACAATGAATTTCCTTCAGCTTGCATTACAGGAGAGCTGACAAAATAAGTACATCTGTAAAAAACACTGGCTGAACCTTGAAATAGCTTGTTAGTTAGTGTCCTGCTTGGCATTTTGAGAAGAGAAAAGAAGGTGTTTGACTAATCATTATATTTACAACGGAACATGAAAATTTCAGTCTGAAGTATTAACACAAAGTTTGTTAAAACCCCAGTAAGAGAAATAAATGAACTCTGAAGGATTCTGCAGTTTGGTCTCTTTTTACTTCTATTTCCAGTTTTATTTTTGTGTGGACCCTTCCTTACATCCAGCTACCCTCAATCTTTTTACTGCTGTGCTTTGGCAGTCACAAACATCCCTGCTCTCCAACTATGCTTCCTTTTTCTGTAGCGAGTTGCAGGATTTTCTTGTGTACAAGGTGGCTGAGTGATGTGCAACACATACTTAGGTACACTGCTCTTATGCTTACTGACTCCTCATTTCTTCTAAGGATTCATCAAGGGGACATTAAGCAGCTCTTGGGCTTTGGTGATTAAGCCAGCAAGGGAGAAAGGTAAACACTGAGGTTCAATTTATTACCACAATTGTAAATTCTCATTGTATATAGAGAACTATGTTACACCACTGAGTTTTAAACATGCACATTATACTTAAGAGAAACTGCCTAGAAGCCAATTACGTTATCTTTCTAGACTCAATTTAGACCATATTCCTGCAAGAAATACAAGGACCTGAGATTTTAATGCTGATTTACATAGCATATGATTAAAACATTTCACCACCATTACTTTTATAAAAAGTTACGCGGGTAAGTCCATGCATTATCAGGAAAGGCTCGTAAAATTATTGACTTTTTTAAAAAAAGGAATTGACTGATGCTGGTTTTTTCCTTAATGTTTATTCCCTCTTTTTCAAAGATATGGATACACATCATGAAACTTTTCTATGCAAACTGAAGATTTTTTTTAATCGCTGGTCTTTGTTTTTTTAAAAAGATACTTTCAACTGCAAGATCACCTGTGTTTAGAACTGTGAGAAAACAACCCAAACAACTAATGTGTAGAAGACTTGTGATAAAATCTCAAGAACTGGCAATATGGCAAAAATATCCATTTAAAATACAAAAGGTACATAAAAATGTTTGAACAGGATGTAAAAATAAACCTATGGGTATATGCAGTATAGTAAGGATGACAGAGGTTGTCTGTGTTTCACTTACAGATTTGAAGTTGCCAGCCTGTCTCCCATCCCAGACAGCACTGGAAATTTACAAAAAGAGTATATGGAACCAGAGCAGGCATATAGACTTTTTCCCTCTAAGGTCAACCCAACTAGCATCCGAGAGTCAGCAGCTCAGGGGCTTTCTGAGATAGAGGCCTCAAAGAAACTGTTGTATTTAGTAGCTGTCAACAGACCTACATTCCATCAATTCCATTTAATGCTTTTCGGAGGCTATTTATACTTTCAACCTTTTGTGATAATGAGGGTATTAGAATATCTTTTACTCCTTCTGATAAGAGAAATGGGAGTAATAATCCCTATTTGCTTTCTTCCTGCCTTTCATGACACGATATAAATCCAGTACACCTCCTCCTAGCTGCCTCTTTTTTAGGCTGGGTGTCCTCTTGTATTTCCATTTCTGGTTTTGACACTCTGATTTAATCTTTTCTCATGTGGAAGCCATTCCTTATTTCTATCGTTGTTCTCAGTCTTCCAAGACAGAGGGACTATAATCTCAAAAGTGCTGCATACATGGGCACAATATTTCTTTTTAATTCCATTCTTTTTCTTATTGTTTCTAACATTTAGTTTACCTTTTCTACCACTGGTGGTATTTTTGGAGAACAAACACTAAGACCACAGTGACTCCAGGACCTTTCCCTGACAGGTAAGAGCTAATACAGAGCTTTATTAGAGCATCTGCTGGTTTTCACTCGGGTACACTGCTTTGCACTTATCAATATGGAAACCTACCTACTGTTCTATCACTCAGCCAGTTTCACAGTGTCAGGAGAGCCGACTGCAGTTTCTCAGGCAGCTTTGTTTTGACTATCCTGACTATTCACGTAGCAATTGCAAGCGGTGGCAACCTGCAATTGCCTGCTGTCGCAGGCGCTGACTATGCCCTGCAGCCCCAGTCCTGAGCTGTCTCAGACATCTCCCTCCTCATCCTGCTCCCCCCCATGAGAAGTGACTGCTCAGTCCCGCTCCTGCTCCCTGCCTTTTTAAAGGCATGCTTTTCCCTAAATCCTGATCAAAATTGGGACAGAAAAATACTGCAAAAGAAATATCTTCTTGTCCACTAGAGGGAAGTACCTCCGTAATTAGGATTTAATGCATGACCATACAGATCAACGAAAATAATCTTCTGTGTTTCTAAATTGAGAGGTAATACTTGTTTTGAACTTTAACACTAATAATTAAATGCACAAGTGAACAATTACTGTTTGTAAGGACATTGACACATCAGGTAGTAAGTAAACTTTTGCACCGAATTGTGTTAGGTTTACCTTAATGCAGTCTTCTCTGTTCAATAAAATCTTGCTTATCGCTTAATAAATTCACAGGAAATTGCTCTAGAAGAACTATTAAAGAAAATGAAGGTTAGATTTGTATTTGTAGCAAAATCTATATTGCATTCAACTCTCTTAAAGTAGAAGTACCATTAACCATTCATGAAACTATGTTAAATTACTTTCAAATAATTGTTACTAATTAAAGATGAGTTATAAAGAGAAGTCACCTGAATACTGTTATATTTATCTCTATACTGACACATGTAAACCCATCCTTTTTCATTCTTCTGCTATTTATATGGCACTATCAAAGAAAAATTGGTAGGGGTAGAGGTACCAATCTCTTGAAACTTTTAAGCATATCAGTTATTTCATAAATTTGAGCAGAGTATGCTCACAGCTGTACATGAATACTTAATTTCCACAAAGTTTAGGAACTTGCGTGTGAGAGGACTAGGTCATATACAGACACAGCATGACCACGTTATGTTCTCATTTTATTTTTTCTTACTGAACTCTGATAGTGACCCTACCATTTTTAGTACATTTTAGAAATGTATCAACAAAAGTAAGTACTTCAATGTCTTCAAAGACTGATCACTGAAACACTGCAACAGACTTAGTAGCTTATAAGATTTCAGGTATTAAACCATTTTGCAATGTTTCTCTACTCAAGCTGAATGAGGTTTGAGCTCCTACTTCACCGAAACCCTTCTCTATCACTATTTTGAATTTTCATGATCAAATAACAGTCTAAGAGGAATTGAATGGGAAATCAAGTATAGCAGGGAGCTAAACTCACTATTTTGAGCCAATCTCTATTGACACAATGTTGAGGATATCTGACCCAAATGCCTTAACTTTGTCACTTCACTGTCTTCTCCACAAAGTCTTTCTAATTTTGTTATATAATAAAATTATCATTTTATTATAAAGGAAAAAAAATAAATAAGTGAGAAACAGGTGACAGAGCTCTGCAGTCCATGTTTCACACAGAATCAGCCCACCAAAATTCTGACGGCTTCAGTACTCTGGATTTCATTTGAACCCTTTATGCTCTTCAGTAAGTCTCCCTACTGTTTGCTCCTATCAGTTAAAACACTTTAATATACTGCCAGAAAAGGTCAGTTTCTCTTCTCTCATCATATTGAGCCATTTGTGATTTAGGATACTGCTACGTGGGAATTACCAGCAAAATGGAAAAAAACCCAAAGGTCTAGGCTGTCCTAGCAATTCTCACTTTATGTTTCTGAAGTAGAAAGCAGGGCTGCATTTGTCCTGTTCTTCATCATCTCTTCCTTCCTCTGCGAGCGCTTCGTACCTTAGGAGGAATCAGGAGGAGAGGCAGGCAGCAGCCCAAGCCGCGTTACTGTCCCAAGGAAAGCCGAGCCTGCTGACAGCCTGTCCCCAAGCTGCCCGCACCTGGGCTGTTCTGGGAGCTCAGGAGGACTTCCCCTGCCCAAGCACACCCAGCCAAGCGGACACAGCCTTTGTACAAACACAGCCCCTGTTCAAAACAGTTCTGGAAGAAGGGTGGGTGGCAGAGGCCAGGCACTCAGCGACTCCCTCATTCTTCTGTGGGGTTGGGACCCTCCGGGTGCAAATGGGGGTACTGGCACCTTAGCTGGTGCATCCAAAACAGACCACAAAAAGGTAAACCTGCAGTATCAAGGTTTTTACAGATTATTTCCTTCAACTTCACGGTAGGAATGATTAAAAAAAAAGGCAAAACGTTGTGCTTGTGGTTTTTTTTTCTTGAAGCTTAACACAAAATGACAGTTGACTAAAACAGTTTTACATAAAATTTCCATTTGAAAGGCTTATGTTTTCAACATCCCTTCCAGGCTCCCCTCCCAAAGTCAGACTTTGCTCTGGAGAAAGCCTCACTTCTAAACTGCCTCCACCACATCACTTTCTCCTTCACAGCTCCGTCTTTTAGATAACATTACAAGCTTCAGCTTTACAAGGTGTTTTCCACTTCACACCAGCAAACTGCTAAACAAATGACTTGCCTGCAGAGTGAACTCTGCTTAATGAGGTTTTTGCTTTACATTCTGTTCTGGGAGCAGACTGAAAGAGAAGATGCTCACTTACCACAGAAGAGTCGCTGCTGAGTTTTGAGCAGCAGAACTGTGAGTGAATGGTGCACAGAAGATAGCGTTTAAATGACACAGCTTTCCCTTGAAAAATGGAGAATTTTGACCCAGCTCTCTGAAGTCTAAAGCCTGTAATTAACAGTGACTAGACTGCCTAAGGCTAATGGATTCCCTATGTAGCCAGCCTATCATTTTATTTAAACCATAATGGAAGAGAAATGCTCCCTCTGCAACCAGCAGGTTGTGGCAGCAGAGCAGAAAAGAGCACAGAGAATAGGTGGGTGTTCTTTCGCTGGGTATCAAAACCTTGCTGAAGGAAATACGTTTTTTTTGTAAGAATACAATAGAGATGGTGAAAAGAATGATGGAGGATTTCAAAAATAGAGTGCAAGAACAATGTTTCACACTGAATAGGTCAGAAAGTGGTCCCTGCTGTCTGAAGACACACAAAGCTGTGCCTAGCTTATATTTTGCTGCACGCTGCTTTTATACTGCTTCAGACATCCTCACAGGCTACCCAGCGTGGAGTGGAATGGGTGATGTGTTAGACTGCTCAGGCCTGGCTTACCCCTTAATCCTTGTCTGTCTTTGTCAAGTTTCATCCCACAGAGTGACTGAAAGGTAAAATTTCCAGGACTGGCCACTAATTTGGAGTCCTTCAAGTGCTTTTATGCATACACCTAGAACACCTAAGTGGTAAAGAGAAAGGTCGGAGCGATTTTGTTCACTGACTCCCAGGGGAAATTTTGCATTCCTGCATGCTTTGGAAGAGCACAACATCAAACAAATTGAGTAATGTCATGCTTGACATTCTTTCTAAGTCCTGGTTTCCAGCCTATAGTGTCTATCATTAGCAATCTCTTCCACATAGATATTTAGACATACGGACAAATAATCTTAAATACAAAGAATTAAGGTTGACTGGTAGTAGAGGTGACAGATTTTTTTTATAGATCCGTTATTGGTAGACCTATTCCTTGACCTTGAAAAAGAAAATGCACCATGTTCAGTTTATCTCAGGTGACAAGACATAAGCAGAACGGACATCTGCTAACACTGCAATAATTCAGGCTACAATATTATTTCCACTATAACTATCTTTCCCTGGTGATTTTCAGTCATTCATAACTTTCTGAAATATTAATAAGTGCTGAAATTTATTATGCACCTAGGGATCAGTCTTGCGATGTGCATAGCTCTGTGGCCCTAATCTGGCACTAGAGCTTGTATCCACATGCTCTTCTAGCACAGAATCAAGGCAGCAAACAATAAGGCTGGAAGGCACCTTAAGGGGTTGTCAAGTCCATCCCCTACCATTTCGACCCCATGGATGGGATGGTTTCCACAATGGTTTCCACCCCACAGTTACATTTTTCTAATATATTCTTAACAACCCTGAATGACAGAGGAGGTTACTGACATCCCCATTCTCAGGCCTCTCTGTCCTCCCTGCTGGGACTTGTTCTGTCGAACTGTGGCCTTCTGCTGGCCACCGGTTATTTTTTTCATCTTAAGTATCTTGGACAGGGAGAACAGCTAATTAAGGCTTAAGAGGGACTTAACAGCAGCCTTTGAAGACCTATGGGAAAGTTACTGAAAAGATGGAGTCAAGCTGTATACTGAGGTGCACTGAAAGGGGCAGAGGTCATAAATTGGAACAGGAGATGCTCTGGCTGGACATCAGGACAAAATTTTCACTATGAGGGTCATTATGGACTGGAAGAGGTTGCAGACTCTCCCTGCTTGGAGGTTTCCAGGACCTGCTAAGCAACCTGGTCTGAATTCAGCACTAACCCTGCTTTGAGGGAGAGGTTGGAGACCTCCTGAGGGTCCTCCCAACCTGAATTACTCTGTGACTCTAATTTTCTCTCTCTTTGCAGATGAGTCTTGCAATTAATCTGCTTTTACTTTTCTCTTGTCTAGATTAAATAATAGCAACATATTCAGCCTACCTTCAGAAGCTGTGTTTTCCACAAACCTGGCTATTGTTATTTCTCCCCTCTGGACTATCTCTGGGTTTCTTCCATCTCTCCTGAAGGGCACTGAGCCTCTGGTTTGATGTGGTGAGAACACTTTTCCAGGCTGAGGCCAGAGATAACATCAGGTGGCAGAATGGAGATTCTCAGTGCTGAACCCACCTTTGAGATGGCTACTTAAACACAGCGCAGGGCAGCATATACAGCATGGCATTTTAAAACGCATATATTCTGTAAGCAGACAGTTTGAAGCTACTCAAAGCACACTCTATACTTCCTCAGCCATGCAAGACTTCAAAATGTAAAGACTATAACTACCCTGGAATTCAGCTTTTCATGCTTCTTCTCCAAACTGTGAGATCATTTTTCTTGCTTGGAGTATTTGTGCTCTTTTCCAGGGTAGTTTCAAATACATCATTTTCCCCCAGAAACCTTCAGGTTGGCACCAGCCGTTAATGTTGTGCCCAAAGATGAATGTACTTGGAATCTGACTCTTGAACAGAACAGAAATGGGTTTGCAGNTTTAAATAATGGGTAATGCTTTGACAGCACTATTTTTTATTTCTAATTTTTGTAAACAACAGTATCCCAATAGAATTAAAAAATGTCCTGCAATAAGTCCTCTTCAAGAAAATATGGAGCAAACCGTGCCTTTCAGTTGTTTATGTAAAACAAAGAGCCAAAACTGTCAATTTTGTTCCTGACTCTTTTTCTCTGAAGACTCAGAAAAATCGTAAAGCTACATTTGAATAATAACAAGAACATATACAGTATTTTCCAGGCACCATCTAAAACTATTTCATCAGTCTGCATAAAGCTTTACTTCTCATTGCCCTATACAGCCTCAAAGCCCAAAACAATACCTCGCAGTGTCTATTGTGCCCTTCTCCCCTGTGCTCTCCCCACTAACATATGCACTTTGCCACAGCCTGAAAGAAAAAAAAAAAAAGTGGATGTTCTCTTACAGAAAGAGTTTTCTCTAGGGTCTATTTTGATGCCCGCAGTGATTTTAGGACAATGTGAAGTTTCTACAGCACCGTGGTGCTCTCTTGTTTCCAGTCTGACACACTGCTTGCTTATTCCTTACCCCTTTCAAGGGACTGATACAGACAAAAGAACATCAGGCTCAGCTTGAGTACAGGAAGTTCACAGTTTACTTCTTTCTCTCCAAATTACTCAATATATAATTTTTACAAGTGCCCATATCAATATAAGATTAAAAAAATCACTAATTATAATGGAGGCATAGTAAGAGTCTTTATTTTGGTACTCATTGTTTTGATTACTTATACAGAGTTACAAGTAATCAAACCTCAGGCACTTTGGTATCACGCTTGGATTTTAATAATTTCATTTATCACTTTTTTCTTATGCTTTTTAAGAGGTGATAACCTGCCAAAATGCATATTTAATATGTATTTGCTACAAGTAAAACTGCCTCCGAAGTACTGGACATTTATCTCTACATCTGGTTCTGAATTCAAACGCACTGATTATAAATAATTTCTGAAGCCCACGTAATATTTATAAAAGAAATCTGAAGCTTTGTGTCATGTTTTGAAAAATGAAACACAGGGAGGAGAAGTGACTTTTTCACTGAACCGGTGCAGGCTGAAGCATCCGATATGGTACTACCAGTGGGCCTACAAGAATGTGGGACTAGCAGTTGCTGCACTGCCATTGCTGAGGGACCTGAAAGTCTTCCCTTGGCAATCTATGCAGTCTGCATAATGGTTTGTAATATCCTCTCACTTCATCCCCCTCATCCCAGCCCTTTGCAAGACTGCTGGCTCTTACGTAAAGAAAAAAACTGCAACTTCTCAGACCTATTCAAATGTTTGCTTCCCTTTGACAGAATATAGAAAACCAGCTGTCTTTGATGTGTTGCTTTTGTACTAGCTTGTTTTGTGAAGGGGCTGGTTAGGCATTGTAATTGACGGCCCTGTTGGACTTGTCAATGCCAGACGAAAGACATGCTCGGACTCAGGTGTCAACAGCCGAACAGTTAACAAATGGGGCAATTTACTTGCGCTTCTCTTATCAGACAGAAGGGGGGATAGCCCATCACTGTGGGGTGCAGCGGAGGCCGCACAGCCAGAGATTGCTTCAGATAAAGAACAGATGGCCCCCAGAAGCACATACCACGATGCCCACTCCAAAGGTGTGTCAAACTGCTGAGTCTCTCTTGTGACGAAACAACATTTCCATGACAAGAGCCAATCGACACATAATAATTGACTTAGTCTCGCAAAAAAATTTTCCAATGTATCAAAATTGGCACTTGAAAACTCTCTGTGGGAGGAGCAGCCAAGTGAGAACCTTACTCGAGGGACGGGTCAACGGGCCTGAAACTCTCTTCCCCCCCAAGGGGGGGATGCCTTTGTGGTAAGAGTTGCGCCTCTGACTTTGTCAGACGTATCCCTGGGAACACGTTGTTAACTAAAGCGCTAAACCATTACCTTGAA
>Ga0065711_1051491_pt1 | contig 10359 bp, 5 predicted proteins | sample Hoacrofraction12_FD_59098 | JGI IMG/M metagenome (GOLD analysis project Ga0065711, IMG submission 59098) | Hoatzin crop microbial communities from Cojedes, Venezuela - Epithelial fraction 12 v2 (version 2) | ecosystem: Host-associated > Birds > Digestive system > Esophagus > Crop | place...
ATTTTTGCACTGAGCCCAATAGCTTGCATTTGCCTTTGAAACACAACTTCTAGGAAGGCATTGCGCCATGACTGAAAGATCCAGCAGTGCTGAAGACCTGCAACCCCTTTTGATAGGTCTTTCCTACCTAACTTGGCAGGCCTGCATCCACCATTTATTGCCCCCTTGAAGTAAAAGAAGTGTCCTGACATATAAACTCCTCCTTCTGCAGCACTTCTCACCCTGACTTCCACAGACCATTTTATTCCAGCTGCAGACACTGATCTTTATTAGCACTCTTCAGGTCAAATCTTGGGCTCTCCTGCCATGTTTTTGGCTTTCCTTTCCCTTCTAAAACATTCAAAATAGCACGGAAAAGTTTTATGCCAAACTTCCAGGTTTTGCTGTAGAAATGAATCAGAGGTAAAATCTTCAGTGCTCTCAGGAGACTGTGATCTCCTAATTCAACATGCGTCTCCGGAAGCCGCCATTCCTCTTCACAATCAGATGCTTCAAGCGCAAGTAACCAAAGTTCGCTTTTACCGGCATCAGAGTTCATTTATTCCACGAAAAATCACCATGAAAGTTCAGAAGTCCCTCTGTTTTTCCCCTCATCCTGTACCACAGGTTTTATAATGGACTGAAAGAAAAAATCTTCATCTCATACATTATGCCCGTCCCATGCAAAGTTTTCTCTTGCCTGGGTGCTTCTGTTCAGATACATAGGAACAGAAGCAGTAGAAAAAGAAATTCAAGAGCCTGGCTTTATTAAGCAGATCTTAAAACTAGATCCACAATCCAGTCTAGTCAGGGGGAAGATGTCTTATACCAAGCACAGGTAGTGGCCAAGCCTGAAGTCTATGACGATTTTGTTTATTTACTGGACTTCTCCTGACTCAAATGCTGTAAATTTTTTCAAGCATCTACATAGCCTGATGATAGAAAGTTCCTTTATGCAGATGTGTATCTTTGGAGTAATGAATTTACCACATGATGGAACTGTTGCCCTGGTTACTACAGAAATTATTCAATAACAGAGCAAATTGGTATGTAAACAGTAACACTTATCTAACCTATTGGCACAAAAAGAACTGCTGACAAGTGCATTCCACACACTCCAAAGGCCCTGTCCAGCTCAAATGTACTTCCTTTTTCAGAGTTCTCCTTTATTCAGATCTTATTCCTTATTTCAGTGAAGTACTTCTCAGCATCCTAAAAGACCCAGATAACACCAACATCAATAGTATTCAGATGCTAAAGGCATCTTTTTCCTTAGACTAGGGTTGAATGCCATCCAGACATCAAACACATGGAAACAATGTTCAAGTACCACATCCCCTATCAATCTGATGTCAACAGTAGGCTATTCCTTATCAGATTAAATGCTAAACTGAGAAGATGATTGCTCAGAAGGTCAAATAACATAAGCTTATTGCCCCTCTTGGCTGGCATTTTTAATAAAGGATTCCTGGTGTTGAAAACAATGGTCAACAGAAACACAAATTCCTTCCCTCCCGCAGATAAGACTGGAAGGGTCTCTACGTTTGAGGTTGGACCTTGTCTTCATAGAAGTTAATATGGTCCCACAATGTTCAACAAGGTAACAGTCACCATAGGAAATAAGTACGTTCGGTTGTGAATGCCTGACACTCACTTTCACAGAATAAGTTATATGGAGAAGCAACTACATAGCTGAAGACCCATCTTCCTCCACAACTCTCTGCGTAAGTACCAATGCATGCTTCTAGCACTCTACACATTGGGTTGCTGAGCAGCCATTTTCACACAACGCTGAAAATATCCACACCCTGCTATTTCTTCTTCAACTACACAGATTGTTTTTTTAATTGTACGCAAAAGCATGGCCAACTACTATCTTGGTAACTATCACATAGATTACAGAGTGCTTTTTACCTTTAAGATTGCCTGTCCTTTTGGTAAAATTTATTAGCTTTCCTTTTAAGTCATTGTCTCTAAAAACAATTAGAGTTCTTTTGTATGCTAAGCTCCAACCAAAGATTGTATAGTTTTAGTCCATTAACAGTTAGACTTGATCATCTTAAAGGTCTTTTCCAAGCCAAATGATTCTATGATTGTATAAAGAAGCTTCTCTCAACTGCTCAAACCGTGCTACATTACAGAATTCTATATGCAAATTCTTTATTAATGGACTCTAAAAGACAAAGATTTCCTCAAAAATGTACTTATCTGAATGCCCCTTTGCTCTCCACCTCGGTCTCTTTTGGAGACTTCCCTTCTACAGTTCCTTCTGGGAAGGAACATTATCTCTTTTTGTACATTTCCTTCTAAGAACTTATCTATGTAGGAACTAGTTTTATATAAAAGAGCCAGAGAAGAGAACACATTAACATCATGTTATGTTCTCTGATGACTACACTGAAATGTACAAGGCAGACGTAGTCCCAACTAGCTGGAGCAGGAAGGGACTATATACTCTCGTCAACATGACTTGACATACCATGCCAGCCACTGCCAAAGCCCATTTCAGCTGCTTTTCTATCCCTACGCCACTGAGAAGTCTGCACTTGATTTACAAAACATAAAAGCTCCCTAAAAAAACAAGGCAGCAGGAGATTTATTCTAATACACAGCATCAAAGTCATTGTGAAATTTTCCAGTGCAAGCTCCACAGAAAAACCAAAACACCCTATGAAAATTTAGCTGCTATAGATACAGGCATATTCACAGTAGGAATTTCTATAAAGGACTTACTTGTAATAGCCATTTCTGTGCAGTGACATAACTACTCCTACAAGCTGAGTCCACACGCAGCTGAGTGTTATTTCTGCATGTTGTGCTGCATGAGATAAAATTATTACGAAAATACGGGCCTTGCCTACTTTTTAACACAGCTGTGCCTACCTGGCTGTTGCTCTTGCTATAGAATGAGACTTCAAGAACGTTGTTAACTTTTTAATCTGTTAGAGGATATAAGAAATACTATGCCCTAGTTTTGGCTGGGAAGAGTTAATCTAGCATGGCAGAGTTTATTAACTATTATCTCGTGCACAGAAAAGTAGCGCAGAAAACTTAAAGGTGCAGCCCAAGTTCAGACAAACTAAGATGTTTATTTCAACTGGATAAATTTAGACTGATGGGGTAATGAAAGGGGCATTGACAACCACTTGTGAGCTCCTTTAACATATCTATTTTCAGGAAATGTAACATCTGGTGTATACCACATCCATTATCCTATCTGTCCAACTTAAGTGCACACAAATAATATATGTGCATGACTGATTTCCCTGCTGATGTCTTTATTATTACTTTGAGCAGATGAAATCTAGACCAGTCTTTTGCTGTTACGTTTTGTTTTCTGCATTCCACTGTCAAATTGCTTAATTATGTGATATTTGGTCACACTCTGTAAATGTTTCTTGCTGTCATTCTAGTGCCCGGTAGTTAGAACAACAAATAGAGAAACCAAGACAAAGTGCAGAAACAAGAATTATTTCAATTCAAAACCGTATCATTTCATAACCGCATTACTTACAAAAACCAGAAGCAAAATCATTAATGATTTGTCAGAGGCACAGTAGCTAAGACTAGAAAGGGCTTCCTGTGACTAGCGGGCTAGGAGCAGCAGGGCCCTTTCTGATCTCAGATCCCGACCTCTCGCTCCCCCGGGGCCCTGAACTCCACCTCACCGTGCCTGCCTGCAGCCCACGATTTCTGGCTGTGTTTTCACAACTCGTTTCAAAGCCATCCAAACTTGATTAAGTAACTTCACTTGCCAGAGAAACCATTCCAGCCCAGCACAGTAGACTGCTCCAGTGATGTAATATCAACGTTGGTGACCATAAACACTTCTACATCAAACTTGGTGTGCTAAAAAGTAGATGCTCCTGTAATTAGTAAGAGAGAAAATAAGTGATCCTAACTTTGTTCTCATAGGTATTTTCCTGGACTGGAAAGAGGACAGTTGTGTATAAGAACTACTGTTTTATCAAAACTGAAGGGAGCACTTGTTATTCTTTACGGAACTTTATATCCAGAGCTAAACTTCCATAGGACAGTGTTTCATATACTAATAAAACCCTTAACATGAAGAAAATAGCCCTAGGCTCATCTTACCTTCCCCAGTAGCGACACAGTTATATTTGGATAACAGCTCTTAGAAGAAGCAACTGCTTTCAAATTTTCTGATGAAAACTGTGCTTGTCAAGTTCTTCAAGCTGACGAAGCTCACATTTCATAGCAACCTGTATCAGAATGGAACATGAGAACTCTTATACCGCTTAAAATGAGAACAGAACAGTGCTGCCATAGGTACTCAGTGCTTAGGGCTGGCTAACCAAGAGCAGCAGCGCGCCGTCACTGGGATGCTCAGGACCCTGCTGCCCAGTGGGAGGCCTGCAGGCAGCCTGCTGCCCTACCAACGGCACCTCCAGCCTGCAGACAGCATTTCTGAGCAGCGTGGGAGCATCACAGCCTGACCCCTCCTCTCGACAGCTTGCGGATGACACCAGGATGCACACTGCACCTTGCGCCTGCTCTAGCACCATTAGACACTCCTGCAACAGTTCCACTCCGTGAAAACCAAACTTCTAGATTAAGACTACTCTAAAAGTGCCCTAAAGGCCACATGCAAACTTGGAAGCAGTACAACGAAAACTAAATGAGTGGGAGATGAAAGATTTCAATAAACATTGAGAGCAGTATGATTTTGAATCCGTCCCACCAGTCATTTCTTGGCCATGGAACGGAATGCCAGAAAAAGAACCAGGATCCTGAATACCAAATGTCCGTCAGACCCCTCGCATTTGCAGATAAGTATCTGGAAGCAGAGCAAGGGGAGGTGAGCTGGTAACTGCAGTGGTGAAAACGCATGTGGACAGAAGGCACTGGAGGGCTACTGGATTTGCCATCTTTTTGGTAGTCTTCACTCCCCGGACTGTTGCTTCTTCACGACTGAGGGTAGGAAAAGGAGAGAACGTGTTGGGGGGAAGGAATGAAACCCGAGAAATAATGGCTACAGCAGCTCTGCCCCTTCAATTTTATCTGAGTTTTACCACATTCCTGCTCCTGGGGGCAGCCCTCTCAGCACCTGCATCCTTTGTCCAACTCTCAGCTTGTAGGACTCCTCACTAAGGCCTCCCCTTTTGTTAGCAGGAAAAGGGAACTTACCCTTAAACAGAGAGAGACTGGAGACAGAAAGGATGCAAGCAGTGAAAGAACCATATACCAAGCCTCTCCTCTGATAGATATGGACATTGCCAAGGAACCAGAGGAGGCGGGAGGACAATACTGGGCCAAATGTACACAGATGATTTAAAATTAAGACAAGACAAAAAGTCAATACCTAATGCAATGTTCCAGTGGGGTGACTAAAAATACCGTGTCTTCCAAACACTTACAATGTGGAAGCTTGCAGTCAGGTTCACGGCAGCATAATGAAAGAGGAGCACTAACACCTGGCCTGTTCTTACTGCAGACTTACCAAAAGTTACTGCTTCCAAAAATCCTCCTAAAACATTCCCTCCACTTATCAGCTACTGGGCTAAGAGTTACATACTCTTTTTTGCCTTTCCTGACACAGGCAATGAAAGTCAGTCCAGAAACAAGATACACTTGATCTCTCAAGGTAGATACACACCTCCAACCACATCTTTCTTCACAAGGTTGAGAGAGTGAAGAAACAAGGCAGAAAAGAGAAGAACAAAAACTCTTAAAGTAAAGCAATTCCTGTAGTGCTGCCCCAAATTGTCCTTTCAGACACACCTCAACACAACAGGTGCATTGCTCATACGTTATCATCGCAAATAAATGTTTTGGAACAGCACTCAGCAGCCTTGAAGGACAGGGTTGCCACTCCTCTAGCCATAGCAGATTACAAGAACAAACCTGCTTCACAAGAGCTTTCTTACAAAGGGTCCACATTTTCCTACTGGCAAGGTAATACCACGCATTACCTACCCATTAGACTTACCATCCATGGTATCATAACCGCCTCAATGTAGTTTGGGACTGAGGGACGGTATATCTCAGCACAAGAAGGGAAAGCCCTTCTCAGAGCAAGAGGGGAAAAAGCTCCTTCACCACCACCACCAAATCACTCTACTATGCAATACAGTGTCGCTAAAGAAGCATTAAAAACCTGGAACCCATGTGGACAAAATATCGGAATTTAGATTTTCAGAATGCCAGCCAATATCTTCATGTCAGTCCTTCCTCACAAGCAGCTATTTTCACAATGCCCAGAGTGAAACACTCCGACTGACTATGCCCTCGGGACTGGGAAGACTTAGCATCATGTGGCAAACTCGCCATGTATCTTCAATCTATTTTTCTAGTTTCTCCGAAATGTTGCAGCTGTGTTACCTTAACTCTTGATTTGAGGAATTTGGAAATTTCAGTGGAGATATATTGATGTTTTGGAAAACCGTAAGTCCTCTTTATGAACTCATATAGCATAATCTTAGCTTTATGAATTATTTTCATCACTTATTTAAACCAATAAAATGGCTGTTTTGTGTGTTATATGACAAGAGTAAAACAAAAGACTAGTTTTTGAAAATGGATTACAAATGTCCAGGTTAGCTGGTATTCCTCTAAGTGTTATTTTTCATTTTAAAATAGTCTGAAAAGTGCTTTTGGAACAGCGTCATCTCTGCATAGGTGAACTCCTATTGAAAGCACAAATGAGGAAAATCAACATGCACTGAATGTTGCAAGAAATCATGAGGACAAAAGGTTTTGAAACAGCAAACGCTGGCCAAATATGTAAATAAATGTACACATATGCCATTACCAAGGCATCTAGTATAGATGCACAGCAAGCAAAAAGTCAGCTAAGTCTCCCCCACCCCCTTAATTAGTAATACCCACGGACTGTCATTTTGTCTACCTCAATGAGATGAAGGGCAGCACATGCAAAGATGCTATTCTGTGAGCCCAGATGCTTCAGACTCCGTGCTTGCAAACTCTAAATCAAAGAACGGCCCATATTAAAGTACAAGCGCATTCACAACAGTTGGATTTTTATGCTGATGCAACATTCCCCATTTCCTTACTTGCTATGGAAGCCAAAACAAACTTGGAGGATGAACATTAATATTTCAAGACACACACAGGCACACAAAAACACAATAAATGAGCACGTTGAACACCGCTCTCAAGGAACCATTCTACTCTGTCCCACCCCCAATCACTCTTTCCATATGAAGTTGCTATGGTGACGATAATTATTCTTGATCAGCAGGATACAGTAATTATTGCAATAAAAATCATGTAAAGCTTGTCACTACGTGTGTGAGACAGGAATTGTCTCTTCAATTATGCACCCTTCTCTGTCCTCCCCCACCTTTTCAGGTAGGGTGTCAGGGGGCTTTCTGTTGCAATTATGTAGCAAAAGATATGAAATTCAATTATTTCTTGCTAAGACCAACTCTGCAAGAGATGATAGGCAATTTGCTAACAGCTGTTTGGATGATTCCAATAAGGCAGTCTCTGATCATTTCCACAAATGCAGTAAACAGGATCTGATTCGAGAGAATTTATTGCAAAAATTAAATGGTTTAGTATTGCAAAACATATTCTGAAGAGTTTTAAACAGTGACCTTAAGGTTTGCAACCAATGAAGTCCCTCACTTCTCCTGTTTGATGCTCAGTTCATGGATGCGGTACCTTCAACTCTGCAGAAGAGTCCCCATACTCCCAGTTCAGACACTGGCTGTGCTTTCCTGCTGGATGCATCTGCAGTCAGGATAGTGCCAATACAGCAGAAACCCTGGTTCTAGAGCAGCCCGATGGATCCAAACTTAATGGCGGTTGCTCTTACCTGCTCAGCTCCACGGCAACTTCCCCCAAGACTTGTTTACCCCCTGTTCATTGTTTTAATTGATAGACCTTCATTTTCTAAGTAGTTGCAAAAGTGATATGATTGATGGAGAGAATAACATGATCTCAATATTCTGAAGACATTCATCATGAATACTAATCTGATATATAACTATACATTGAAGTCTTTCTAGAAATAAATCTTCTGTTTTGTGTGCCTAAGTGCACATAAAATCTTAACATATACATTTACACAAAACCACTCTACTTCAGGATATCCATTGTACTTTGAGCTGGAATAACCACCTATCAGCTGAGTCATTCTTGACTGGCTTTTGGGTATTTGATGCTTTGGGTATTGCTTACAAACTGTGTCAGAAACATTTGGACATTATGTCTGTCTCCCCTGAGACCATAAACTACGTCCCTTTCATTACCCGTGGATCAGGCAGAATCTTTCTAAATTGCATTTTACAATATCTTGTTTCATCTCTACATTTTGTAACTACTTCAAAAGTAGTAGAGGGAAAAGAATATCGCACAAATATTTTCAGCAGGTCGTACGTTGGACAATAGCATAGCAGAAATCAATCAGCATTTCAGTAATGCAAACATTTAAAAGGGCAGAAAAAGTTGTTTATGCTAGTGTAAGATCTGCTGAACCAACAGGTTTTTAAATACTGCCTTAGGAAAGTAACCGTGGTTTTTTTAGTACCAATATGACACAATCTTTTGTTATACTTCTGTATGACGTAATGTTCTGTAGTCATTAATATGGGACTAATCTTACAGGCATCTCATCTGCTCTCAGTGGAATGGAACTGGGGCCAGATTCTGAAGTATGCAAAAATCCAAGAAAAAGATTTATCTGTCTATCAGCATGTATTCATTACACTAAAATTATCATTTGCTCACCAGCAGCGTAACCAGCACTTCACAATGTATAGACAGGAGACAGCCTCTATCAAACAGGCACGGGAGGTGTAGGGGAAAAAACAACTCTGCCTCCCTTGAATACAAGTCAAGATGGAGAAGCTTGCAGTCTAGGGTCTGTACAAGGAATGCAACAGAATTTTTTCCTGTGTTATAGGAGACAACAGACCTTTGTCTTCTGGGCCAGCTGGCCACCAGGAGCTTCTGCTGTGTCTTCAAGTGACATTTCCCAACTAGTTACCTAAATCTGAACTCGTACATACAGCAGGTTTCCAAAATGAAGCCAAATATCACCTCGAGCTGAAGCCTTTCCATCATTCTGCTGTTTGTTGCTGTCTCAAGTTACACTCCGACTGCTCTGTTTTCTGATAGTCTAGTTCAAGAAAAACAATGTTTTTCTTGTCAAAGACATCTATATATCTTTTGCCCACCCACATGTGCAAATACCCTACATACTCACATACATACCATAAGACTGCCTGGCCAATTAAAAGCCACTTGGCTAATATGCCTTTTATATTTCTTCCTCTAGCACATCTTATTTTCTAAATTTTCCGTCCACCACACAGAAGGTGATCAGTGTTCGCCTTTCTATGCGAAGTATGCAGACCTCTCTGCCCCAACAAGACAATGTTTCACTTGTTCACCTTCCGATAGGGATGGCTGGAAGATGCACCAGCCTTCTGCGAGGAGATCAAAGAGCTGCTAAGACATGCTGGTCAAGTATTTCCCTTTCATCTGAATATATTGTTTGCGACCATATGCCATTCTTACAGGGTGGAGAAGGTTTCTAATCATTGCAGGAAGAGCACTCCGAGATGACAGCAAGAGAAAAGGAAAGATTAAGAATTGCTTATAAGCAGGCTGCTAATACGGGAACAGCAGGTTACGAATTTGGAGTAAGCTGGATATAGGCTTGAACAGCAACACAAACCGGAAATTCTGTGAAATTCATGGAACATAAAAGAAATAATTGTTAAGCATTGATACTTTATGATGTTACAGAGGTTGCTTTATTCCCAGTAAAAGTATTATACTTAGATATGCAATTTGTTTTGCATTTCCAAGAATTAACACAGCACTAAAATAAAGAGGACTTGAATTATTTGCAATACACTTCATAATTCTGCAGAGCCAGAGAATCACCAAATTCATAAAGCAAAGCAGTGCAAAAAAATTCATCAATGTTCTGATAAATCATATAACAGGGAAATTGCAAATGAGATGGAACTTTCTAAACTAAAAAAAAAACACCACACCAGACCACAGAAATTAAGTTGCTTCTAGCACAGCTTTTAAAACACTGAACTGAAATTTCTCTGAATTTCACTTAGTTGTTAAATCACCTCTCATAACAAAGTGGGCCAAACGCCATCTACCACTCACTTGCTATAAGGATGTGTCCTTTACCCCTGGAAAGGACCTCATAGGATTTCTGTAATAAAGACAATCAAAGGAATAAAAATGTTTTTATTTTTTATTTCCAACTTTCCACACCGCGGCAGCGCTGAAGGAAAAACCAGTGAGGAGCGGTCACCTCGCCGGAGCTCGGCGAGACTGCTAGCCACGCGCTCTCGCTGCAGCCCGGCTGGAGCCAGCGGCGAGGAGCGCGAGCAAGCCCCCGCAGAGCTCGCTGCGTCCTCCAGC
>Ga0065711_1051497_pt1 | contig 10359 bp, 8 predicted proteins | sample Hoacrofraction12_FD_59098 | JGI IMG/M metagenome (GOLD analysis project Ga0065711, IMG submission 59098) | Hoatzin crop microbial communities from Cojedes, Venezuela - Epithelial fraction 12 v2 (version 2) | ecosystem: Host-associated > Birds > Digestive system > Esophagus > Crop | place...
CTGACAGCCACATCATCCACTGTTGGTGCCTCTTTACCTTTCCAGTTTACTACTGCCAGTGAGTTGGCATATGAGGAGGGTGCGCTCTGCACAAACTTCCTCCACATAGATGCTGTGCACTGGACTTCATCTGGGTCTGTGGGTAACTGGTCGTCATCTGGTTCATTATAAACCAGCTCCCTCACAGCTAATTCCCTCAAGTACTGAATACCCCTCTCCATATTGGTCAGCCCCCACCCCCCGGCTGTGCCCCTTCCTGGAGTCTGGTGAAAATTAACCCTGTCCTGGCCAAACCCAGGACAAAGCGTTTTTTCAGAAAGAATTCTCCCATCTTCCCTGTTTCTGATGCATTTCATTTACAGTACCACGCATCTCCTGCCTCGGATGCTATTTTCAGGGCTAAACAGCTACTGCTTTTCCTTCTCTTGTCCCCACCCTTTTTCAGATAGCATGGAGCCTGGATTAACTATGAATGCACCCATCACTGATTTTTACAAAACAACTCTTGCAAAAGTGATCACCAATTTTGGAAGCCCGTTCTGAGATCCCTGTAACCTGACTTTCAGAGAGGTTAAAGATGCGTATCTCAGCTGTGCAAAGGTTTCAGTGAAGCTGGAGCACAGCAGCAACTACCAAGTGGGAGAGTGGGACACGCACAATCAAGTGGGACGTCTCCTTTCCTTAGTAACTCCTTTCCTTAGTATCTCCTTTCCTTATCTCCTGTCCTTACCTATCACTCCAGTAAAGCGAAGGGGAACTGAGTATGTGCATGTGGATAAATCCGTACATTTCTCCGTGTAAGTACTTGGCTTCTGGACCAAACATCTACGACTCACCATGCTCTCTCTTTTCACTTTCTTCTGCAAAGGTTATGTCCATCATTATCAACAGTCCACTCAGGAAAACACTAGTATCTCTTATACCCATTATTTAAAAAACTCTAATATGACTTTGATATATTCTTGCATTTTACTCTTGATTTTTTTTCCATCCATAAAGGCATTTTAGTAAATAATACCTTTTTTTGCTTTTGTTTGGGATTTTTTTGTTGTTGTAGAATATGCTTGCACTCAGACTTGTTTTGCATATGTTCAATATATTTCAGTTCACATCAATTTAATAAATGCTCCTTAATTACAGCTTTGGTAACTCAGCAATTTTGAACTAGATTAATGGACAGTCCATCTGGATAAGAATGCACATAACCCACTCAGTGTAGCTACAGAAGATGTTCCAGTGGGTGCTCTGTGACTCCTCCTTCTGTCATCAACTGCTATGTCCATGGATTTTCAATACGACATTTCTCTCTTAAGTAACAGCATGGTCCGGCTAATATATCATAACAGCACCAAGGATGCTTCACTGAAATATATACTATACAAACATTGATCAGAGACAGTCCCTGCTGCCAAATGACTGCTACTGTAGAGCTGACTTCGACATCCATACTGGCCCTGATTAAGGGATCATTACTAATTGCATAATTATGAGGAAAATAATCTGATCTACTTTTACTATGGGCTCTTCCTTCTATGAATTAATTTTGCTACAGTAGCTGGCACACCACAATAGAAGATCCATACCCCATCCTCTTTCAATCTTGCCATCCTATTGTCTGCCGCATGTATTTTCTCCCACGTCTAAAACAGATGCCTAAGAAACACAAGGGTAAGCAAACCTCCCTCTGCAGGAATTTACACAATCAAATCATGAGAAGGTACCAGATACACTGAACCATCTCAACTTGTTACTAAAGTTCTCTTTCATTTGTGCCACATTGGACAGACAAGCCCCCCCCTGATCCTTGCAGACAGTATTTGAACAGAAGCAGTGCTGCAGAAGCCTGGTTTTTGAGCACCACCCCGCCGTGCTAGGTGCTGTGTAACCAAGGTAGAGAAAGTGGGCCTGCTCCAAAGGGTTTATGATCTATCTTAGTAGCACAATCAACCAGTTCTTGCTGTCAGAAGTCTACGGACTTTTTATCTATTTCCTCCTAGACACCTGGTATAAACAAACTGTGCATAAATGTGCACATTTAACAAACTGTGGTACATTTCATGATTTCCATGAAAAGGCAGTAGATCGCATCTGCAAACAGAAGTAAAAAAGCATAGGGTTCTGATGGTAACATAACAACGCATGCTAACAGGTATTGTATCAGCCTCAGCACACTCTGTCCACAGACTTATTATTAAATGTATTCATTATTACTGATACCTAGGCAGCTGCCACACTAAAAATATACCAAAAGGATTTTTTTTAATGAGCCAGCTGCTACATTTCACCACTTCTTTGTTTGATGTCATATCTATTACATTCCTTTTCTAAATCAAGTGAGCTGGAGATGCGGGATAACAACTTTCCAATAGGAAGAAATAAACCAGGAATGTAATCAAGCTGAAGGATAATTTGAAGCTACATGCCATTCAAAGAAAAAGAAAGGGGTAAGTCATATGTTAAATGAACTCATTTGCCTCTGGCCATGGGCCACTTTCAAAAGCTTTAAAGCAGAATTATTGTGAATTCTCCTATGAGCTTTTGGCTTTTTCATTCCTTTTACAGTTATTATTTTAGTTATTCATGGAAGAGCCCTCTGCCTTGCTCTTTGTTTTCTTCTTTTTGTTTCTTGCCACACTAAAGCCTTTTATTATGATATATTTTTGATGACACGTTTTACTGAACAGCAAGCTGGACCATCAGGGCTTGACTGATTTTCCTACATGTAAAAGGAGGAGACAATGAGATCTAAAGAGAAAACGTGCAAAAGCAGATTTTGGTTGTACTGACTTTCATGTACACTACATTTTATGCTGCAGCAGCCACAGCTTAGTTCTATTACTTCCTCTAATCAAAGAGCATGTAGAATGATTCACAAAACTGGTAAGACTTGCTCCTATTCTATATAATCAAGTTGGTAATTTTTTGTGTGTGCATGCTGAAGTAATTAAAGAATTTATATAAAGATTCAATTAGTCTGGATTCAAAGACTGGTTCTGTTCCAGGCTACACATAAAGGACTTTGCAAATCCTTCAATTGCCTTTAAAGTTCTACCCTCCACTCTTTACCTTCCATGCTGACTTAATGAATGTCTTTATATTACAGAAGATCTCCCATTACAATGGGGATGCTCAACCCCATATACGACATAATCCCAATCTCAGTTGGCACTTGCAAACCATGGTAACACATATAATTAGAACATCAGAAATTAACAGATTTCTATCACTTCCAGGAAATTTAAAAAATCCATTTCCTGCTTTCCTTTTTTTAATTATACATTTTTCTTGTGAATATTAATAATGATAAACAATGGGGCTAATCTCCAGGTACACTTTACGCAAATATTTCCTGAAAATTGCTGTTTCACACTAGCGATAAGGGTAAAAATCTGAATAATTATGTCTCTTTCTTATGAACACACCTCTGGATTTATTGCTGAAAGATCAATAATATATGAACTGCAACTAGTGGCTTTACCTAATTTAGACTGTAATAAACTCCTTCCAGGAGTATCCCCTTCAAAGCTTAATTCTGAAGGCAGGTCAGTATTTGCTTCACGATCTTTTGCAAATATTTTTTAAGAGGCAAAATAGTGAGTGAACAGGCAACTCTTTTTCGCTATGAGAAGTTCATGATCAAATCAGTCAAGTTCACTGATTTGCAAGTCCTTTTGTTTTCAAAACAGATGTAGCTGTATGAAGTGTATTTTAAGAGACTCGTGTGATGACGAGACTAAGATTTTCATCCACCTCAGTGGAAACAGATTCAAGCTCTACGCCCCTTGCTAACTAGAAAGAAGCTTGATAATTATTTTCCCTTTCCTTTACTATTGGGAACCTGGTTGACCCCTGGCATATCAAAGGGCTGATGATCTTGTTACCAGTCTTACCAGTCTCTGAACTAAGTAAAAAGAGTTTGTTCTGTGTATATGAAGTGTGGTAGAAACTCCTTGCTATTACATGCCAGTAGACAAAGTGGCTGCATGCGGAATAGCTTCAGCTACCGCAAACTGAGACAGACTCAAATAATCTGCATTTTTAAGATGCTCCCTGTGGGACACATCCTAAGTCACTTAACTCTACCACCATTTTATATGCGTTAAAGTGAATATTTTTAAGAGAAGGAATCATTACCTCCCACATTTACAGCACGAAGCACATCAGAAACCTGATGAGAGTTATTACCTCAGGCCTTATTGTAATGCAAAAAATAACTACACTCAGAAATATAACAGGGAGCACATGCATCAGACAGAGACCCATCCCCATGCCACCCCATCCTGCAGGATGCAATTGGGCCTTCTGAGCAGCAGCGAGGAAGGGCAGAGGGATCTCAAGAGAATCCACGCAGACATGGGTGAATCTGCTGCAGTCATTACAGGGAAAAAGATTTTAATGTCCAATTATGCCAAATGAATTATGTAAAATATTATAAAGTTGGAGAAAAAAATGCAGATGTAGTCCATTATTAGACTGATGACTAATCAATCATCACCCATTTCTGAAATATCAGGCTTAAATCATCCCAGTTTCAAATGAAAACAGCATCTTCTTAGAAAGACATGGAATTACTTAACCCTGGCAAAAATGCAGAGCTACACCGATTACCACTTTAACAGCGTAGTGGCCTATTTTTAATAATTATTTTCATCAAGACTAGGGGAAAAGGGGTGATTAAGGGTTATTTATAGGCAGCATCAGTCTTTTCCCACCTGCTTCTTTTTATAGTTTCAACTTCTGCATCACATTCAAAGTGACACAAGACCATTTATGATTCAATCCAACTGAACACCCAGAGCTTAAGCTCCTGGGGTCTGGTCCTTGCTCCCTGTGACATTTTTTACAGCTTTGAATAGACGTGAACTGGTGAGACATCAGCTCTTCTGAAGGTGAGGTGAACCCACGATATCAATGCAGAAAGAATAATCTCTCAGTACTTCACTGTCAGTTCCTGTAAAAGAACCCTCCAACTTTATTAACACTTGTCAATGAACAACTCCTAATTTTGCACTGTGTGGAACTGGTGCAACTTGATGCAAGAATTCAGCTATTTTTGCCATACCTATTGTTATTACTGATTTACTGTAATCACTTGATACTATGGTTCAACATGTAGGTTTTGAGAGTGTACTGATTGTGAATGCTCTGGGGCAAAAACGTCCTCCTCCTCTAATCCAGCTCTGTGTGGCCTGTGAGCATTCGAACAAACAAGCAATACAGTATTTATTATTAAAAAACATTACAGATTCAAAACTATGAGAGTCTGTTCCAAGCTCTCTCTTAATCCCACTTACATGGCAATATCAGCACCTACCCCACTAGCTCAAAGGAGACTCCTCAGGATAACTGATGTTTTATGCCTGTGGGAAGCGGGCATCATTCCTGTCCCACCTCCAATCCTTTTGCTGTCTCTTTTTCCTTCAGGCGCCCCGGCAGCTGAGGTTCATTATGACTGTGTTAAGTCAAAACACACTTTACAAACATAATAGGGGAATTTTGTGTCAACGCTTTCCTCTTTCACGTGATGCTGCAGTCCAGAACACAGACACACCGATCACCTACTGTAATGAAGGTGAAAGAACGTTCGCTCATCAGAAGTGCTGTAAAAATGTAGGGTTCTTCAAATCAACCACTGAATTCTGGTACAAGATTAAATACTTTGCAGTTACTGCTGGTAGATGCTGGGAGCTGACCAGCTTCAACTGTGATGTCCGGACTTTCTGCAGGTACTAAGAAGTGTGCAGCTGGAGATGGCAAGCCCTGGTGGGAAATGCCAAGGACAGAGGGCCATGCGGAGAAGCGCTGACTGAGGGGTGAGTGCCATTAATACAAACAACCAAACACAGCAAAGGGAACAACTAGATAGTACTCAGGAGAGGTTCTGAGCAGAAGGGTAATTTATTACAGAACAGTAGAGGCACATAGATGCCTCTCTAAGGTGATCGGTGACCAAAATTCTATTGCTATTAGAAAGTGGAGGAGAAACAAATATATCAGGAAGTCGAAAAAACATATGGACAAGATATCTCTGCTGATACATGAAGAGGTATGTGGGTCACCGTATACTCAGAAGCTTAAAGATATCAAGATAAAATTTTTTTACTTCTTATCCTAATTTTCTCTGTGATGATTTTGATCGAGACGAAGAGTATCCTAAAATGATATTATTTCTAGGTTATTAATTTTATCCTTTCAGAGCATATGGACACTCATAAAGCACATCTCTTTTGTCCTCCAAAGGAGGAGCTCCATTAAAAGTAAACAAAGGAAATGGCAGAACTTAGTTGCAGCAGAATTTCTAGTTCTACTGACTTTCAAAAATGATGGATCACAGGTCTCTTGTTTGTTTATGTGCACTCTGCAGGCTTTTCTCTTGCTGTGTGAAACAGAGGGAATCTCTCTTCCCTTTGCCACATCAAGTAGTATGAAGTGCCTTGTGGTGTTTGAGGAGAATAACACATGCTAGGCTTGCAGAAGCCCTTTGCATAAATTTACATATGAAACCCAAGATCGCTGCACTCCCTGCAGAGTTACTGCTAGCCATAGTTGACATTGCACTTGAAACAGTACTGCAAAGAGAGCAATATCATTTGCAGAAAGGTTTAAAATAATCAATTTTGTTTTTCCTTTCTAACCATCAAAGAAGTGCCTTTGAATTCTGGGAGCTGTGCAGCGAGGAGATGAATGATAATTGCCATTACTGGCTTTTCTCTGTATTTTGAGAGATATCATGACCAAGTGAAGTTGGGTGCCATCATTACCTGTTTAGAGACTCCTGAGAGCAATATGCATAACAAATTCTTAGGGTTCGTGTACAGGGATTTTATTGTCATTCGGTTCTTTAAAGTCTAAATAAGTACATTTTTAAAATCTGGGTAGTATTCACTGCAATAATGTTAAAATACAGATGTAAAACTGTTTTGGTTTCGGCTGCCGCCAGCAACAAAAGCGCCACGCGGCCGCCCCTCCTCCCACCGTGGTGCGGAGGAGAATGGAAAGAAAACAGGCAGAAACCGGTGGGTCGGGATAAGGGCAGTTTAACAGAACAGCAAACAAAGGGAACAACAACAACAACGATACAGATAAGGGGAATACACAGAACAGACCGCACGACAAAAACAGACCCGCTCTTCCGGACAGGACCGGTGCCGCACGCTGCCGAGCCGCGAGTGAGTCCCCGCCGCGCCGCCCCCCCTCCACCGGAACCCAGCGTGACGGCACGTGGTATGGAATACCCGGCTCTGGCCAGGTGGGGTCAGCCCCCACCCCCCAGCTGTGCCCCTTCCTGGAGTCCGGTGAAAATTAACCCTGTCCTGGCCAAACCCAGGACAAAAACATACTTTGTAAATTCATAAATTAGTATTAGTGGCAACAGATCTGTTGCTGAAATGTGAAATTGTCCATTTTAAAATACTGTAAGAAAATAAGGATCAGTAAACTACATGGGTTTTTTTTAAACAAACTATCAAAGGAACGTGTAAAATGAAAAAGTTCAACATAATATTTGGTTCTTTATCTTGTCTTTGGGTATTTTTAAGGGAAACTAAATGCGTAAAGAAAAAATATCAACAATATAAGAGAGTTGGTGCTGTTCAGCCTGGAGAAGAGAAGGCTCCGGGGTGACCTTATAGCAGCCTTCCAGTAGCTGAAGGGGCCTACAGAAAGAATGCAGAGGGGCTTTTCACAAGGGTGTGTAGTGATAGGACAAGGGGGAATGGCTGTGAACTAAAAGAGGGCAGATTTAGATTAGATATTAAGAAGAAATTCTTCACCATGAGGGTGGTGAAACAGTGGAACAGGTTGCCCAGAGAAGCTGTGGCTGCCCCCTCCCTGGCAGTGTTCAAGGCCAGGCTGGATGGAGCTCTGAGCACCCTGGTCTAGTGGAAGATGTCTCTGCTCATGGCAGGGGGGTTGCAACCAGATGATCTTTAAGATCCTTTCCAACCCTCATCGTTCTATGATAATAAATAAAATGTATTAACAGAAGCTTGCCCAATTCTGAACTCTGGTAAGTGTATGAATGTTTCTCCCAGTTTCAAAGTATTTCAGGTGAAAGAATGATCAGTCCAACAAATCTCATCCCGCTATTTCAAGAACTTCCTCCAAGAAAACAGCTGAATACCAAAACTGAATAACCTGCATTTCTATCCCAATGGACTTCAGCTGTGCATTCTCAATTATTTTCAGATTAAATCATTCTGATATTCAAGTACCTTCTAACAGTGATATTTATTCAACTACAGATTAATTGCATTTTCATAACAGAGAGGCCTTTCCAAATTTGGCCCTACTTTCACTCTCGCATAAATTAATTTTAAATCCAACTTTGTATTGTATAAAGCCACGTACTACACAACCACGTATACAGCTCTGTTTCAAACACCCTGCTTGGCTTTGGCCATGATTTGATAAGTGATAAAGAGTTCAAGAGTCCTCTTACGAAACAACAAATCATTGATCTAAACTAAGCCCACTTCTCTAACCCAAATTAAGTTTAAGCCCTTCTGAAGAGTTAACTTTACACAAACATACTTTTTGTTGGAAGAGCTGTTACACCTCTATTTGTAACCAACGCAAAACTATACCAACAGCATCTATTTCAACAGGTAACCTGGCTAATGTAATGTCAGCCCCCACCCACACCTGATCACAGCAAACTGGGAGTGCTGGGTGAGCTGGAGGTGAGCGGATGCAGTGTGAGCAGCCATGTCTGGAGCCCTGGCTGCACAACTCAGCACCGAGCATCCACTATCACTCCCATTCTATTCAGTGATAACAATAGTACTGTGGGTAAAAGTCTCACAATTTATCAAGAAAACGACTGTCACTTGAGAGAGTTACAGGTTAGAGGGTAGGGATGGTATCCTGCTTTCTCATGTATTGTAAAACATTACTTCTGGTGAAATATCACAAAGAAGCACGTTTTACTATATTGCAGGTGGGAAACTGAATTTAAAAGAATCTAGGTGGATCTTTGTATTCTGATTTTGTTTCTGTTGCAAAACAGCAATTTTAAAAAACAGTTGTTAAAATGCAAAATTAATTATGCTGGGGCTTGGACCCACAAGAAAGTCTGGCATGCTGGGCCAGGAGATGCAATTTAAAAAAATCCTTTTTCCTTAGAATACACAAATTAATTCTTCTCCTCTGAGAAAGGGCAAAGTTTTCCATGCTGCTAGCAGTTTTGCATGCTAAGCAGTGCTTGCTTCATGTATTGTATACACAGAGGGTCACATTCACTGCAGAACACAGAATTAAGCAGACAAAATCACATCAAAGGAGATAATGTCTTTTTCTTTCAGTTATGAGCAAATGGACAAAACAATATGCTTATATTTGTAAACCTAAAGTCTGAAAACATAAAAGAAAATACTCTATGGTCATCCAATTAACAGTTTCTGCTGAGGATCTTTCCTAGGGCAAATCTGACGTAAAATATACAGTTTTTTAAAAGTTACTCAAAAGCAAATTATGTCAAAACTAGTTAAAAATGAAGCCACATATTCTCTTCTTGGGCTTTACAGAGTTGTCTAAAATCCAAATGCCTATGCATTACCCCAAACTTTTATCATGAAGAGCGGAGACACAGCTTCATCATATGCAAACAGTTAAACAGAGAAAAATCTCATTGAAAGCTTCAATTAGAAAATGTAAATATTTCATTTACTGGTCTCATAACAAAAGAATGAGGCAGTGTGACAGCAGACACCTGCCCTGTCCTGCTGCAGCCGAATGAGCTAACCTCACCTCTCATAATACAAAGCGTTGAATGCTTAAAACAAAAGAAGGTGAATTTTCTTGACCTGTGATTATTTTCAGAGTTAGTAAGACTGGGTTTAAAATCTCAAACAAATAAATTACACTGGAAAGCAAAGAAAGGCTGGTTAATTCCAAGTTTCCAAAATAAGCTTGGGCCTTGATTAAACAAACTTCAAGACTAACAGAAAATATTTTTTTTTCATAAGGAATTATATAACTCGGAAACTGGTCCAAAAATAATCCAGGAAGCCAAATTTCATCCAAGCTAAGGCGGCAAAGGAACTGCATTTTGCCTGATTTAGAAGTGCAAAGGTAAACTCTAGGGGCAGTTGGTGCATTTAAATACTGACACTAAAGTTTTCTCACTTACCATCATCTGCTGTGCATGAAAGTGTGGAATTATTAGTAAAATTAAGATTTTACATCTGAAAATTAAGGTTTATATGAAAAACGTAGCAGTGTTCACCCATTGAAGGAAAGCATGAAATCCAAAGGAGCTCTGAGGATGGGACACAGCTGCAGCAGGCATGCGAGGAATCCACTCACACAGCAACTCCCTGCAATGTACCATAGAGGACGGAACGGAGTGGAGACTCCGTG
>Ga0065711_1010170_pt1 | contig 10357 bp, 14 predicted proteins | sample Hoacrofraction12_FD_59098 | JGI IMG/M metagenome (GOLD analysis project Ga0065711, IMG submission 59098) | Hoatzin crop microbial communities from Cojedes, Venezuela - Epithelial fraction 12 v2 (version 2) | ecosystem: Host-associated > Birds > Digestive system > Esophagus > Crop | place...
GGTCACCCAGAGCAGGCTGCACAGCACCGCGGCCAGGCGGGGCTGGAATATCTCCAGAGAAGGAGACTCCACAGCCTCCCTGGGCAGCCTGGGCCAGGGCTCCGTCACCCAGCATCCAGCTGTGCAGCAGCTGCCGGAACCCAAAACCCAGCAGAGCCCGCGGCTGGCACCCCACGGCGCCATCTTCTCCCCAGCCCGCTCCTTCGCAGCGGAGGGGCCATCAGCCATGATCTGCTGGCTTTGGCCTCCTCCCTCCATAAATTTCTGGGCTGGAGAGACCCTGGTGGGGTCTGGGCAGAGGGAGGTCGCCCCGGAGCTGCAGGGAGAGCCGAGGGTTGGAGCAGAAGGGGAGGCACCCGGCAGGTAGCGGGAGAGGGTCTGCGGGGTGACGCAAAGGTGGGATCGGTGGGAAGGAGCATCGGCAGAGCCNGAGCCNCGTGGGGAGCATCGCCTCGCAGGAGCCCGGCCGTGGCACCAGCACGGTCCACGTGCAGCTCTGCCATTGCCGCTGTGCTGTACGGCGCTGACAGAGCCGGCCCTGCCTACGCCACTGCTCCAGCCCTCGTCCCGGCGCGATGCCTGGGCACCACGACGGCGGGAACCACCACGGACATGGCCCCTCCCTCGCTGGCAGCGAGCAAGGGGGTCCCCACCTCCGTCCTGCCACCCTCTGCAACCCCATCTCTGTCCCCCTGGCTTCGCCAGTCCCTCTGTCCCCGGACACCCTCGGCTGAGCCGGGTAGGGCGGCGGAGGGTCCGGCAGCGCTCTCGGTGCCTGGCAGCGCTGGCATGGCTCCCTGTGCCATTGCCATGGCTGTGCCCACGGTGCCCACCCGTGATAAGGGCTCTCGGAGAGGAGACACGGAGGGAGGGAGGGAGAGCGAGAGGGAGCAGGCAGCCTGGCCTCAGCCCAGCGGGCTTCATCCCACGCAGGGGCTGCCGTCCGCGGTCCCAGCCCCCACACCAGACCCCCCCTCCCCACCTCCCTGGGTTCTCCATTGGGGGGCACAGTGTTCGGGGGTCCCCGGGGTGGCGACGGGGGCCAAGATGCCCAGAGCATCCTCTGACCCCGTCACTCCTGATCTGCTCCAGCCACGTGGCTGAGCCAGGGAAAAGCCACCTCACCCTGGGGACACGGCCCAGGGCAGCCCCTGTCCCACGGCCGCAGCCCGGGGCCGTGCCAGGCCTGGGTGCTGAAAGGGGAAAGGGAGACTTTGGCCATTGGGGTTCTGCTTTGCCCGCCCCAGCCCGGCACGACGTGCGGCTGCCCGGGATGGTACCTTTGGAGCATGGGCATCGGCGGGCAGAGCTCCCGGGGCGGCGGATCCGCCAGCTCCAGGCAGGTCTGTGGTCACCGGCTGGGCCGGGCTCCGCTTACACCCTGTTTCCAGTTACAGCCGGAGCGGGGCCCCGTGCCACCGCACCGTGCCATGCCGGACACTGCTGCCGTGCCCCACGGGAGCTCCACGGAGCCAGCCCGGCGGCAGCACCTCTCGGCACGTCCCCTTCCCCAGCTCTGCATCACTGCGTGCCCGCTGCCCAACACCCGCAGGCAGCCCTGCCGCAGCTCTTGCTGCTCCGGCCACCAGCCCCAGCGCTGCCGGACCCTTCCAGCAACCGCCAACGCGACAGCAGCACAGACCCAGCCAGCGAAGGGGGGCTCTCTCCTTGCCCCCCTGAGCACCCACCACACCCCTGAACTGGCTAATTTCAGTTGCTCCCCCCAGATTGAGGACAGGGACCCAGCATCTCCCGGGGATGTACGCCGCGTCCCGGCCTGCCCGATGCCGAGAGCTGCCAGCGAGGGAGGCGTTACGGGGGGGAGGGAGGCCGGAGCAGACGCTGGAAGCAGAGACCAGTTGGGCTTCGAGCTGGTGGCCACCCAGCGATGCTGGCTGGTGGCCCCGGAGCCAGGTCACAGCCCCGTGCCACCACCCCGGCCCCAGAGCCAAGCCCAGAGGCCCCGCAGAGCTCAGCTGCAGGGCCAGGCAGCTTTCCTGGGATAAACCAGCCAAGGTGGAAGGAATTTGGGGAAGGGGCGGTAGGAGACATGGGGCAGAAGCTCCTGGGGAAGGAGGGGGTGCTTAGGGGAGGACGCTCTGCTCCAGGGGGCAGTGGGAAAGCTGGGATGGCAGGGAATGTGCGAGTCGGAGGCTAAGGACAGCGGGCAGACAACCAGTGACGAGCAAACACCGTACGCCCCGCCCCAGAGGAGCCGAACCCCCCGCCGCGGTGTCTGCGTAAGGACCACCGTAAGGACCACCGTCACGCACAAAGGTCCCTCCCCGGTCCGTCCCATCGTGGCCTCCGCGAGCCCCTGGGGACTCACAGCCACTCACCTGGGGTAGCCTAGCTCGCCCGCATGGCGCCGGGCTGGCTCGGTGCTGCCCGGAGCCCTCGGCTCCGCCGACGCCGTGCTCCCGGCCTGGCGCTCCGCCGGGGACCGTCACACCCCGGCAGCCACGGGACCATATTCGCCGCGCGGCTGCTGCTACCCAATGCATATTTGATGACTGCTATTATTCTCCTCTCCACTCGGGAGCGGAGGGACGGGAGCTAATCGTCCCTCTGCGGAGCCGGGGAGCGGCTGGAGGGGCGAGGGGCAGCCAGCTCTGCTCCCCCTCCCCAGGTCCCCATCCCTTCCTCCCCGGGACATGCAGCCGGACAGCCCGCAGCCCCTCTCCTCCCGGGACGTAGCTCTGTGCCACCAATCCCAGGCGTCAGCGGTTGGCCAACGGCCCCGACCCGCTCCTGCGCCCAAGCCAAGGCATGTTCAGGAGGAGAAATCGCAGTGTGGGCACACACACGCCCCCCTCACGCCCTCTCCGAAGCAGGGCTGGGACCAGCTGGCTCCCGAGGCCGGCACAGAGATGGGGTCGAGACACCCATCATCCCGACACCACCGAACCGCCCTCTCCTCCTGGGTGAGCAGGGCATCTCCGCTTGCCTTCACAGAGCACCCGAGCGGCTCAGAGCTTCACCCTGCTCCTTCCAGCACCGGATTCCTGGATCCCACCAAAGCGGGGAGCGTTGTCCCGCAGCAACGGAGCCCGCAGCTCTCCGCAGCCCAGGACTCGCAGCTCCCGAGCTGGGAAAACCTCCGCCTCTTCCTCCTCCGCGCGGACGCGTCCCTGCCGTAATGCGGTGGGTATTTATTATGCTGATTCCTCAGAAAGCGAGGGCTTAACTGCAAATTACAATCAATAGCCCCAATCCCCGAGGGGCAGCTTCATCATTTAGCAGGCGCAGCCAGAGGAATTCGAAACTATTCGGCGGCCATAAATCCTCCCCGCCGCAGCCTCCCGAGCCAGCGCCGCACGACGCGCGATGGCTGGCTGGGGTGACCCTTGTCAGCGTTGGAAACAATTAAGCTGTCACTGCGGATCGTGACTCTCGTACGCAGCCCTGAGCAGCGCTTTAAGATGTCAGCGTGACGGGGTGAGGGAAGCTGGCGGAGCCGAGCCCGCCGCAGTAACTGTCTCTCATTGAATTAAATGAATGTATTTGGAGTCAGAGTCTCTTTTTATTACCTCGCAAACAATTCCTAACTAAATTAAATCATAAGAGGAGTGTTCAGCCAATCAAACCTGCTTGATTGCCTGGAACAGGCATTTTAAACAGAGCACGCCTCGGGCCGCTGCTGTTTCCAGGAGGAGATGGAGGGCGGCCGACGGACTGCATCGGAGCCGATCCGCCCGGCTTCACGCGCGCAGCACGGCTCGGCAGCGACGTGCGGCCACGCTCCGCAGGCCAGGGCCGGGCTGGCGCGGCCCTCTGCGAGCAGGGCACGGCGCTAAGGAAACCGGAGCCGGCAGAAAGAGCGGAGCAATGGCAGGGGGCTGCGGGGCAGGAGAGCGGAGCGCCGGGCAGGCTGCTGCGGGCGGCTTTCTCCCAGCACCGTCCAGCCAAGCCTTCCCTCCAACAGCGGAGAAAACGCAGCGCGCTGCTCTCCGGGGGGCAAACCCACAGCTCCAGCCTGCAACCGTCCCCCATCCTCACGCCAACAGAAGGAAGCCCTTCTCCAAAAACGCTCAGCAAGGAGCACACCTCCCTTCGCCAGCTCCCCCACGGAGCTAACGAGGAGTCCGGCCAACTCCACAAACCTGAGGGAGCTCCGGAGCAATGCTAACGCTGCAGCGGATCTGCCCTCGACCTCCGGACCGTGCCTTCTCAGGATTCGGAGAGGTCTTCAGGCGAACCCGCTCCTGCACTGAACGGCAACGTTCACCGCTTTTCACGTTAGAGCAGAACAATTAGGGAAGCCGTCTGGAAGAACGATCGCTGCAATTAAACGCACGCATTTTCAAATACAGCTATAAAGCTCGCTTGCAAATGCTACTCCCGCTAAAAAAAGTAGTTCGCTTCTTCTGGCTTATCTATTTTTACTTCATCCTCAGTCCAGATTGAATCATGTATTGGTTCATTTTGAACAGGATAAAATGCCCAGCTTCCTAACTGAAGAGTAAGGCTAATTAGACAGAGGGGTTTTTTAATGATGGCACACTAGACTAGCCGATTTGAAACCCGAACACGCCGAGAGGTAGGCACTGACGGACCAAGGACGTGTTTTAGCAGGTAATACCGTGCATTTCAGCCCCACGCAAGCACCAGTCGTCTCCCCAGCGGCACACGCTACCCGACCTCAGGACGAAGGCCCGCCGGCACCTCTGGCTGCCTGCCCGCGTGCCGGGGCTCGGCAGGCTCCCGGGTTTGGAGTTGAAAAGTCAGAAACTCAGGGAGACGAAATGAAACCAGAAGAACTCTTTGTGCGGGCAGCTCTGCCCGTGCAACCTTCAGAGGAAATTTAAAGGGCAAGTTAATGTGCTGGAACGGCATCCCACCCAATTCACACAGAGAAGCGGCCGCTTTCTCCAGCCAGCACAGGCACAGTGCCGCTCGTTGGGAGCTCATTCTCCGCTAGCTGCCACCGCGGCCCAGATTTGCTCTGCACTCCAGCTGTGAACAGAGCCAGGGACAGGGAAGGGAACTTACACAGTTCAAAGTCACCTTCTTAGCTTGGGTATTGTGTATAATATCTATTTATTTCCCATCACACCTTATCAAGTCCCCTCAAGCCTCAGAGCCCTCTCGCAGCTGCTTCACAATCTATTCCCCCCCTACAACCTCCTGCAACAGCATCCAGGCTTTCTCAGGTGGCCGCAGGCAAAAAAGGGAGTTAGAAAACACACCAAACCGTCTACCCGCTGCAGGCAGACACCTACAGTTCCCATGAAATAGCGACTTTTATTTTCTCAAATAAAATAATCCTTCCATTTCTGCTCGATCGGTTTGTGAGGGGCGGGGAGGAGCACAAAGGAGAGGGAAGGAGCCCTGCTCAGACAAGCCTGCTATCAGACCTGTCCTCACAGTGAAGAATCCACATCAGACCGAACCCTTATTCAATGAAAGAAAATAAAAGCTATCGGCAGCTCTTGATCCCAGAAGGAAAGAGCTGTTCTCTGTCAGGCACTCTGAATTGTTCCGCATCGGTATTCAATGAAAAAGCATGATCAGAAAAATCCCAGACTTCTGATGAAAAATATCCAGACAAGCAACAAATGTTTCACAGGGCTGGGGTAAAACCCATGGCATGGGATGGTACTTTGAGCTCAAAGAGCTGTTACTGGGATTTAGGGGTGTGACTGAGAAAGGAGGAGATCCCCAGCAACGCTCTTGGGGACTAACGGGCAGGACAAGAGCACAGGAGGAAGCTCCAAGACAGCTCCTGGACGAGCGACACGCCAGACGTGAACCCTCACTGCAGCCTACGGCTCTTGGATCGTACCCTGGTGCAGCTGGCCAGGTTAATCACTCGTTTACACAGTTTCATTTCTCATCTCTCTCAGTACCAGTTGGACCAGGATGTCCTACAAACCCTACCGCAGAGCTAAGGAGAGGCACAGAGCGCCACGTTTTAATGTTAATGGAGGCGAGACCATTACAAACTCACCAGGGGTTGTCTCGGATGCAGAGACTGAAGTCTCCGACAGTGAAAGCTGCAGAGACAACGTGTCCAGCGAGCAGGGGCGGGAGCACTTCGTTTCTGTTTCAGATCAATGCTTACATTAAGCAAAGGGATAAGCAGCAAAGCATCAGCAATGTTCTCTCAGCCCTGGCTTCCCTGTCCCAAAGCCCAGGGCCAGATCTGTTCACGCAAACCTATAAACTTCCCACTGGTAGGTTAACACGCGGATCCACGTGCAAACGCTACCGGGGTGGGACATTGCTGGCTGTGGGAACTGTGTCCTGGAAGAATTGGCTCCTTTTTCAGAAACATTACTTTGCCTGAAATGCTGCAAGATGGAAACCCATCCTCCCCATCCCCACCTGCAAGTACAGTAGCCTCGTTTTCTGCCTTTCTCCAAGAGAAGGAGCTTCACGGAAGCTTTCTTGCTTTCTTGGCTGTAGAACACGTCTCCCTTTTTCTTTTTTTTTTTTTCTTTTTCTTTTTCTTTTTTTTTGTTTTGTTTTGCTTTTATGTGGTCAGTTCCAATTCTAGTGATCAAAGACCAGGCCAGGCACCAGCAAAGAGGGTTACTTCTTTACGATCTGAATGACATCTTCATGCTCCATCATATGGGTTAAGCCCACTCTTTGAGGGCTGTATTTTGTGCTTGTCCCCTTTAAAGCAAAAGCGGGACAAGGGTTAGGAGAAGGCCAGCCAGAGACACCCGAGGACAGGGATTTCATCAGCTGGAAAACACTTACCCACACCAAGGCATATTTGAACTGGCTGGCTAACGATCTGTGAATTCGATGGCACTGCAAGACAGACAGACATCACGTGAGGCAGCTCAACGACACCACGGTGCAAACAACTTGCTCAATACCCAGGAACTAGAAGCAGCTCAGGTCTATGTCAGAACTGAAAATCGTGGCTTCAGCAGCCAGTTAACAGCACTTGAAACCATACAGAACAGACACACAGGCATCACCAGTCCAAGCCCCAGTCCACCACTTCCATGTGCTTTTTCACTGGACTGCATTAAGTAATTTTCTTCAAACTTTCATAGCAGCTAGGAAAGCAACCTGAGGCAGACAGAACCAGTAAGGGTTACAAAAGGAGAAGCCCTTTCCTGGGGGCTTCTAACTAACATGCCCCGAGCTTTACGAATCACAGCAGGCTCCAGGCTCCAAGAGCAACCTGCCTTCTACAGACAAGGAAACGTAAAAGATGCAGAGAATTTACCACGTGCTCCACAGAGGCCCCTTTCCGTAGAATAATGGCATCTGTAAAGTCTGGTCTCTCTGTGGAGAAGCAGGAGAGGGGGGGAAAATAAGCACTGGATTTCCATCAAGTGTGTTCTAATGTGCTGACACCATCTCCCATTGCCTTGTGCTCACTACTCCCAAACTCCTCCTCCCGCTACATCTGGCAGCTCCCAGACAGAACAGGTAACCGGGTACCTGCGAAAGCATCAGATCAGTTCTGCAGACGCTCCAGTACCCACAAGTACAGTGACGCCCCCTCACCCAGCCAACAGCCTGCTCCAACTCCACTCCAAATACTCCACTTAGGACAAACAAAGCCACCCAGGGCAAACCACACCCGCCCAAGCAAAACCAAACCACTCTGCAGCTTGCTGTAAAATCTCCAAGATCTCATAGGTTAACAAGCTCATGGAAAGTTCTTTAATCTCCTCACATCCACCCAAGTTCAGAGTCGCAGGCTCCAACCAGGAGCAAGTTATAGACGTGCCTTCATCACTGGGAGAAGCTGGAAGTAAATTGTAAAGCAAAAGGAGGATCAAAGGCACTCCTGCGCCTCAGGAGCCTGGCACGGGAATCACCAAACCTCTCACCGCGGGAACCGGAGACCTCTCCCGGGTAGCGACGGGCTGAACACTTCATCACAGAGCGTGTGGAATAAGGAAGAAAGCTGCGAAATCGCACACTTTATTTCCTTATCTCACCATGCAAAGTCTTATGAAAATTCAGCTCTTCTAGCGCAGAGAGAATAGGAGGGCCGCGGTGGGATATACGCACGGCTGCATCAGATGGAGCAGAAAGCCCTTCCCAAGAGCTGAAAGCTGGTTAGGGCAGAGCGTAACTGCAGCATCTCCACGACACAAGAGATCGCCGACAGCCAGGCACCCAAGCCCTGCTGGCAGCTGGTCTGCCTTTGATAAGCAGCAGCTTTTTGTGCCTTTTAAACCTCCTTTTCAGCTAATGGTCACTTACGTCCTCGTTTCTTGGTGTAGATGCAGGTGAGTGCCAGGTATTCCCAGAGCTTCTCCAGCAAGTAGTCCAGGTTCAGTTTCATGCCACAGCTGCAAAATACCAGGAACATCTCCGTGTTTACTGCTGTTGTGATTTAGAGATCCAGAAGAACAAGGTGAAATGTCTTATTAAAGTGCTAAGGAACAAGGGGAAAAGTCTTTTATGTGGCCAGGAAAGGAAATAAACAAGGTGAAATAAATGGGGCTTTCAGAAGGGCAAGCAGCTTTGAAGCAGCAAGCCCCAGTCAAATATATCACCACTCGCAAAGAAACAAGCTCGACTGGCTTACTCTGGCTTGCAGACAGCATGGAGAAGGCGAGCAGCCTGCCTCTCCAGGGGAAGGAAGCCTGGAAGAAGCCACACGGCGGCTCTGCTTCTCACCGAAGCGGCTGCGGGCAGCCCTGGGAGAAGCCCCTTCTCGGGAGAAACTGGAGAAAGGGCTGTGAAATGAACCACACCACCCGGGCCAGCGCGACACGCGCCTACCTGATGACAACACTGTGGGGCCTCCGAGCAAGACGATCCACTTCCTCCATGGATATCTGGTCAATCTTGTTATAAACCTAAGCCAAAGGAAAAACAACACACCCTTTAGGAAGTCAGTTCAGCAACACTGCAAGGAAGTAAGACATGCACACGTAGGTGTAACCAGGTAGCTCCAGCATCTGAAACAGAAACTCACATCCTGTCAGCCAGAGGACAAGCCAAGGCTTTTAGTAAAACAAACTGTGAAAATTCAGAAGCCTAAATATAAGTTTGGGCCTTTTAAAGTCCTCCCGCTGGGATGACTTGCAACGCATTCTCCAGTATCTTGGATTTCCCCGTAGGCCCAGCCGCTGTCAGAGCTGTTAGGTGACCTGGGGCACAGGGGAAAACCCAAGCGCAGAGCCTGCCGCACAGGAACCGCAGGCTCCGCGCCGCGGGAGCAAGCCCCACGGCACCAGGCCCCGCAGCCTGCGCTGCTCCACGGGAGCCAGCCACAAGAGGGCACAGGGAACACACGCAGAGCACAGCCAGGCACATCAAGCTTAGCCAAAGCTCCCTGTCGAGCTGCTAAATCCCAAATCGTTACTGCTTTAGGGACCAGGAAGACCCCGTGTCTCCTTCAGCACAGAATGGAGGTGCTCGGTGCTGCAGAAGGCAGGCTCTTCCCGAGATACTCACGTAGAGGCACGGCATGTAGACCCTGTTGCCTACAATCACGTCGATGAACTCATCAGGGGAACAATCCTCTCTGAAGAGGACCTCAGCGTTGAAGATTTCTGAGGTGAACATCGTCAAGGCCCAAATCCCAACACATCCACACGCCACTGCGCGCCAAGGGGCTGAGCTTGCTGCTGCAAGGCTGTTCTCAACCCAGCAGGCACCAAAGACAAGGCTGTCCCGCAGCAGGCACCGCTCGACTCACGAGCTGCTGACGGCTCCGAGGTCTCCCGTTTTAGGAAAGGATACTGTATTCATGGAGGATGAGCTGCACCAGCTTCTCGGAGCACTGAGTCAATGTGACAGTTGAGTTGAAGGAGATACCCCCACCCTTCTTCGGCTGCAGGGAGGCAATAAAGCAACTTAAGAACTGTCCGCAAAATCCGCAACCTGCCTTCAGTCTGTCCGGCACGAGGGGCAGCACACAGTGACCTCGGCTTTGGGCGGGCAGCCAGACACAAGCTGCGCTCACAGCAGCCCAGGAAACCTCACCTTGAAGTAGATATTTGGTTTGCTTTTGTTCAGCCGGATTCCTACAGATTCCAGTTCTTTCTCCAGCAAGGCCCTGCAGGAAAACTGCACGTTAGTACCTTGAGACTGGGCCAGACAGGTCACATCCATACCTTTCCTTTTTGACTATCGTAGACCCAGCCTCACCAGCAGCTTTCACTGCAACCCAAAAACCACAGCTAACGCAGGACAGAGCCTGTGGCAGAAATCTAGGTTAAGCTCCCCATCTCTGAACGGCCATCCTGCGGGAGCGATCCTTCAGCTGAGAAATCCAAGTGGCGATCTGGAGAGAGCTCTGTCAATGCTGCTCCCAGTCAGCTAGCGTGCTGCTAGTGGAGCACAACCTCCATCTCACACTCAGTAGCTTAAATACTGGTTCCCCAGCACGCACAGGACACACAGGGAGCGGGCACGCTTCCTGGGC
>Ga0065711_1013594_pt1 | contig 10357 bp, 8 predicted proteins | sample Hoacrofraction12_FD_59098 | JGI IMG/M metagenome (GOLD analysis project Ga0065711, IMG submission 59098) | Hoatzin crop microbial communities from Cojedes, Venezuela - Epithelial fraction 12 v2 (version 2) | ecosystem: Host-associated > Birds > Digestive system > Esophagus > Crop | place...
TGAAAAGAGCTTGGCCCCATCCTCCTGACACCCACCCTGCAGATATTTGTAGGCATTTATAAGGTCCCCTCGCAGCCTTCTCTTCTTCAGGCTGAACAAGCCCAGCTCCCCCAGCCTCTCCTCGTAGTGGAGATGCTCCAGTCCCCTCCTCATCCTCGTAGCCCTCCGCTGGAAGAAGAAAAGGAGCAAAATTCAGTATTTCTCGTCAAAGTCTGTTCCTAACGAAAAGTATTAATTATTACACATAAAAGCGGTCTTAGAGTATTTTTCTGTACAAGCTTTTCTTTCATTTCCCAAATTGCTGCCAGCTCCTCCTTCGTCCCGCAGAAGCATCGTGTGGACGATGCAAGCTCCGCAAGCCGCAGCCGTCGAGTCCCGGGGCGGCACTTTGATTTCTCTGACGCTGCAGTACAAGCCATAACGCTCTCTGACGTCGCCGGTCAGGGGGTGAAAGCAAATCTTGGATTCCTGCTCAGGTGTCACTAGGAAAGAGGCGTTACCTGGGGGGAAGGAGCACTTTCGCTTTTGCTGTGTCCTTCTGGCCATTAATGTGACGAATCAAATCAGCGGAAGAAGGATTCTATCATTTTGTACTAAGGCTGAACACTGTGATACAAAAAGATGGGGGTGAGAAAGGCTGGCGAGGCGCTGTCAGGGGACGAGTGGAGCTCGAGCCCAGGGAGAGCGCTTACTCCTCTTCCGAGATGCTGGAGCGAAAGGGAGAGCTTACGCCGACGTACCCGAGATGCGGGGTTTGCGGTGCGTGCTACCCTCCAGGTCAACTAGAATAAATTTGCTTTTACTTTAGAATTGACCGAAAATGAATATTCTAGATCCTTTCAATTGTGGTAGTTGTTGGTAGTTTCAATAAGCAAAGTATCAAAGTTAGCAATGTCAATAAACCTTGTAATATAATTATAGTTGCACAGTTTATTGTTCTATTGGACGTGATAGCCAGCAATTAAGGTGTTTTTCATCTTTGTGAAATTCATGGGCAAATTATGACTCTAACATGGCACAGTTTTAATGAAATCTTTGAGATCAATCTGTAAATATATACTGTACATGACTGCTAGTAGGTATGAACACATTTTCAGAATTGAAAATCCATGCAACATGTTTCTGTGTTTGCATAAGGGATGTGACGTTTCTGTCCTATCGCGGCTCAACGACTGGGAGGAAAGACTCAAGCGATGCCATTGTGACCATTTCTGTTCTCATTCCCAGGGGAGGAAAACAGGCTTAGGGAACAGCCTGTCGCAGAGATCTTCGGAGAGCTTTTACCTTCTGATACGAAGGACACAAAGTGTGTAAGGTACCAAAGCACAACGGGCAGAGAAAGGAGTGGTGGTCTTACACCTGGGGAACAAATCCTCTTTTTTTCAGACAAATATGCATTAAATGAAAGCTCAGTTCATTTTCAGTGTAATTATTAGACTGTGTTCCAGTTCTGTACTGTGACACAGTACTAAACATAAGTGAACAGATGTTAAACATTATACAGCTATATGTGCATATGGACGTACAGCTGACCGTCCCTATGGACATACGTGTGTGCCTATATACACGTGCTGGGTGTATATGTGCACACACGTTCACATGTTGGCGTGTTAAAGGAATAAGCTAATAATAGTTTTGTTTCTACCATCAACAAGTGTATGACTATATTTTTGAGAAAAAAAAAAAAGATTAATGTATTTACAAAAACCAACTTACTCTACAGGGTAACGGGGCATTTCCGTATCAGCAGATCGGTCCCTAGGAGTCATGCGGAGCGTTGTCCCTTGGCGGGGCGGCACTGCTGTACCTCCTAGCGTCTGCAGTTAGGCCAGTCCTCCCATCGCTTGCCTACGTCTGCTCTCTCTTTTTATAACAGCATTGTCCACTAGTAAGTTTTCAAAAACCAACAAATTCCTTAGGGCACCGAGAAAAAAAGGCAAAAGCATTAACGATTTCTAGACATTAATCTAGGGTGGGATGGCCAGGGTACAATACGATCTCAGTAGTGACCATAACATTTTGCTCTGTGTACATAGAACATACAATGTGAGCAACCATAACTTAAGCTGAACGTGTGTAAATATTATCAGATTTCTTAAACATTTTTAACTTCTAATTTGTACTTTACGGTAAGGCAAAAAGCTAATTCTACTTATGGTTTAGGTTAATGTGTCCTAAAATCATGTAAATAATTAAAGAAGCTGTAAATGAGCGGTCGATAGATACAGTAATTGTTCAGTGGCTTTTTTTTTTACCAAGTACAATAATTGCAGTGCTCTAGCAGAGTAATTTAAACACCCTTTTGCATAAGCAGATTTGGATTCCAGATACAAAGGAGCAGAGGAAGCACTGTAGTGTTAAACAGCCGTTGCAGCAATGCTGCCGCCGGCAGAGTCGATCCTTCCGCGTGGTTAAAATGTCCGGGCAAGGGGAGAGCGCGGCTCGGCGCAGCGCGCCCGGCCGGGGCCGGGCTCCAGCGAGCCAGAGGTGGAGGAAGCCGGGTAAGTGAGCACGCAGCTGCTGATGCCTTGCAGAAAGCCTGCGTATTGCGTCTGTCTGTCTCTGAAATCTGTATCTCTCACGGGACCGAACAGCAGGGATATATGTCTTTACGAAAAAACAAAAAGGATGTTTGACTGTCGTTAGATAGCGTAGTCCCCAAAGCCAAAGAATCTTCACTCCGGAAATGGTTTGAAAGGGAGATCTCGTAAGTCACTGCTGAACACCAAAGGTAAAGCTTAATAAAATGCACTAGGAACTTTGTCTAAATTTTTAAGAAGCAAATGGAATGTCGATCAAAAATACTGCCCTCTCCTACTTTGTAAAAAGAGTAATAATTTCAGTATCCATTAATATAAAATTGAAATAGGTCATCTCTACCAGAATATGCAACACGAACATTACATAAGTATAAAATTATTTTCTTTGTAAGTGCTTTGAGAAAAAATGAAACTTCAGCGATGAAAAAGCTCACCTCTACTTTCATACTAAGGGTTGTATTTTTTTAATGCTTTCCAGACATGAGGTCATCTGTTCCGGTTTGATAATGCTTTGTGTGTTTTCGCTGTTCCCGTCGCGCGACGGGTACTCACCGGGCTGTGTTGTTCGTGGTCTGTCCTGTTCCTTTCAGTTGAAGACAGAACATCTGAGACATGATTAATTCTAGCAAGCTGACTATGATTTCACTTCTCTCACGTTTTTATTCGCATGGGTGTTTAAATGGTTCTGTTAGTACTGTCTTTGCACAGTTCTGATTTCTCTTTTTTTACTTAGTACTATTTACTTCATAACGTAGTAATCATCAGCCTTACTAATGACCTTGTAGCCTTTCTTATATGCACATAATGCACATTTTCCAACGGCTAGAAAATGCAAAATACTAGTGGATATCATTGCATCCGATCTTCATGTCTTTCTCAAAAGGACTGCTAACCTCTGGGATACATGAGGTAGTAAAACGATGATTGTAAATGAGTAGCACATAAGAGATATTTTCTTGAATTTAAAATTATTGCAGCCAGTTTCAGCATGTAAATATATAATAATGTTGGCTAGTGTGTAATTCTTGAACTAAAAAAATATAAATAAAGAAAACCTAAAAGATGTACACGGCGTTGTGTTCTGTTGGGCAGGCGCTTATCCCAGAGCTCCGGAAGATGACGCTTCTCCCCTGAAGTGAGTATGGATGCGCCGGGTCGGGAAGGGACGGCGGGCAGGTGGGCACCTGCCCCTAGGCCGGAGGGGCAGCCGTGGCGCGGTGACCGTCTGCCCGGGCGGCGGCTCCGGGGGTGCAGGCGCCGCGCGGCGCATGGCGCTGGGCGGTGAGAGAACGCCGAGGGAACGGCTGGAACGCCCCAGGAGGTCGGTGGCTTCTGCTCGGAGTCAGCGCTTGTGGATCTGTCACTGGTGGCAGGCTGCTGGTGTCCTCCTGGTAGAAATGCGATGGGGTGGCATTGCCTTTCACAGAAAAAGGGCTGAGCAGCCCCAAGTCTGTCTGCGTGGACTTCAGATATGGAAATCCCAAGTTCAGTTCCTTCCTCTTCCTGCTTCACATCTAACAGGAGACATCCTGGATGACCACGTGTTCTGACCCTTCCAGCATGGTGGCTTTAGCACATTCTCCTCGTGGAGTGGTTGCGTTGCGTAAGCAGCAGTTCCAGAGGAGCAGAGCAGGAGGGCAGCGCAGCCAGGCGTGGTTGTGAGAGGCGGCTGCATGCTGTACACCATCTGGTTTGGACAAAGCTTCACTGGCGGTGGCAGGGACCAGGAGCTGGGTCTCTTCTTGCACTTCCAAGATGTAAAATGTCCTCCAATACAGTTCTGTTCTTGCTGCTTCTTTCCATCCTAGTAGATCGTGAGTGCTAAGCAGACTTCAGAAACAGGCTTGCTTGCTCTGCTGAGGGAACAGGTCTCGTCTGTTCGTTTCTCTTGCCCAGCTCTAATAAAAGGGATTTTAGAGTTGTGGTACCACTGCGTGGGGGAGATGGTGGGGCATCATTGGTACATGGGGGACAGCCTTGGTTGCCTGTACCCCCAGGTTCTGCCGCAGCGTCGTTCCTTGGCTGATCCCGCCCGGGGGAGCAGATGGGGCACCAGGAAGGCGTACAGACGGCTGCCAGCTCCTCGGCGTTGTCTGGAAACGCAGGCGGCAGCTGGTAACTCCTTTGAAGTTCTCCACCNGGCTGCTCTCGGTTCCCAGCCCTGCGGCAGCACTGCCTCAGCGACCGACCTGCGCTGTCTCGCTGCGCTGCTGACACCGAGCGCCGGTGCCGCGGGAACTGAGGGTGGGAGGACCCCCGAGTCCTGCGCCGCTGGTTGTGGGACGCTGGCTCTGTCGGGAGACGCAGAACGCGAGAGGTAAAATATTCCCGACTGTTAAGGGAGACTCGAGTCTGACTTCAGCTCTTCGCTGTTTGAAGTAGATCACATCTCCCTCTGACGCTCCTGGAGAGTAGCTCCGGGTTCTGAAAAAGGCGAAAACTTCAGCGCAGTTGCTCTCTTGCAAGCGTGTGATGTGCTGTTGGTGCTGATCTTCAGGGATTGTTACAAGCTAGAAAGCAAAGTATTTCAACTTTAAGACTGGTCCATGATTTTAGGGTCCAAAAGTAGTTATGCTTATTGGTAAGTGTCATTTCCAAATCAAAACAGAGCAAATTGTCTCTCTACATTTTCACCTGTCTGTACCCATGAATGTGTTTAATGTTACCACATCCTAATGGGTGTTACAGCAAGTCCCCTGGCACGAAAACGAGATGTGCTGCGGAGTATTTCAATTATTTGCTCCCTTTGTTCTGTTCTGAGCTCCAACACTTACAGCATGACTTGTCCAACATGGCCTTTCCTTCACACAGTTTACTTGGTGGCACATTAGAAACGTTAATATCAGCTTCTTACTGGTAAATCCTGCTGTTGAACGTATCTGGATAACCTAGAATTAAGAAAACGTGAGAAATTATCGAACAACACAGTTCTCAACTTCTAAAAGGAAAATCAATATTTTAAAGAATGCAAGTATGCATCTATCAAATATTGAAGAGCTGTGAAAGAATCAAATCAGGGGAACTGGCTTTTAACGACTCGTAACTGTTGCATATTAAATAAATGTAACATTAACAACCACATGGCAAGTACGTTCACTAATGCAAATTCTTTGGTTATCAAAATTAATGACCAGCGTGACATTATTAATTCGTAATGCTTGTTACTCTTGAAGGATATTTGGAGTGACTGATTTATTGTGATGCTGGTAGGAGTCCAGGCAAGCAAGAAATGAAACAGCCCGAGGGCTCTGTCCGGGAATGGGTGCTGGGTGTCCCGGGGGTGCGCAGCGCCCGTATGAACAGGGTTGAGCTTGCGCTGACGGAGACTCTGGCGCAGGCAGCGGGGTGGGGGGGGTGTTTTGATTTGGGGTTTTAGTTCTTAGTTTTAATTTCAGGGGAAAGCTTTTGAATGCATCTTTTTGTGTGGCCTTTGAGGTCTCCTTGTCAAATGTTTGCGAAGGTCTTTGGTGAGGAGTCTGATCGCACCAGTTGCAAGTCTTCAACTCTTGGTTGAAGTTTTACGGCGTTTGTGTTTGTGGAAGTACCGCAGGGAGGGGTCACCAGCAGGCCCAGGAGCGGGGTCTCGTGCGGGTTACGGGGCGCGAGGTCCCGTCGTGCGCCCTCTGACAGCGGCACAAAGGGCAAGGGGCGCAGGGATGGACCCGCGGCACCGGGGCTCGTCTGCTCGGGGCGGGGGTAGTCAGCGCGGTGCTGTCACCGCCGGTGACCGCTCCCCTCCCAGGTCACGCAGAGAAACGGTTCCTTCAGGCACGAGGAGGAACTTGGAGAGTGAGCAGACTGGAACCTGCCGGATCTGCGGACACGTTGAATTGGTTTTGTGCTCTTCTGTATTTGATGATGTGAAAGATTGAGGCTTTTTATTCTTGTCGTTTTTAGTCACCATTCAAAAGATGTCGGAAGGAGACACGTGTGCCAAACAGACAGAAAAAAAAAAATCACAGGAAATTAAAACAAAAAAAAAACAAAAAACAAAAAAAGAAAAAGAACCCCAGCATGGGGAAATCCAGGTAATACCCTCCCAACCTGCCAAGCAGCAACAGAGCGTAATCTGCATTGCCCATTTTATTTTATTTTATTTTATTTTATTTTATTTTATTTTATTTTATTTTATTTTATTTTATTTTATTTTATTTTATTTTATTTTCCCTCACTCATAACAGACTTTAAAATTAGAAGGGGTGAAGACTGTAGGAAGGACAAATTTCTTTTTCCGTCTCCCCCACTTAATTTTAACGTTTTCTTTCTTACACAAGTTTGGAAACTCAGCGTGAAGACCTTGGCTAATTCCAGTGAAGCACATGAGCCTTAATTGGTTTCAGAAGGGTCTCCAGATCTCTCTAAGAAAGGTTAAGCATTATTTATTTGCCTTCATTATTACCCAAAGCTACGTGATTACTGAACAGGTTTGACATTCAAACTAATTAAGGATGAGGGAAAGAGGGAAAAAAATCCTTTATGAGATCCAAACAAAAATTTACAAAAGGAAGAAATAAAAAAATGGCACGGACGGGCAGGTGAGAAGTGCAGGCTGTTTTCTGACTCGCTGTCGGATTCTGAAGTCGGTGCAAGCTGCTCTCCTGGCCCAGCGGGTTCCCGTGTCGCTGAGCCGCAGCCCGGCCGGCCATCCCCTGGGTTCGCCGCTTCGCGCCGCGTGCAGGGTGATGTCTGCCGGTGCTGGCGAAGGGAGAGGACGTCCAGTGAAGGTCCGTGCTGCTTCCCCACGTCTGTGGTTTCCACCTGGCCACGCTCGGTAACAAGCAGCAAGTCCCGCTCGCTTTGCTGCGGCGGGCAGGCTCGGGGCCAGCGGCGGGAGCACCCTGCTGCGCAACGGGCATCGGCACCCGGAGGGGGTGGCTCAGACGAGGGGCGACGGGGGGAAGGTCGCGGAGACAGTGAGTCAGGTCTGTTGGGCTGTAAAGGCAAACGGTTTGCTCGGATTTTGCAAGCACTTAGGCATATTGCTGAAGCAGTAACTACTCCGTGTGTGAAATCGGTGCGCTGCTGGGGCCGGAGCTGGCTTCGCTCCTTTGTGCCAGGATTAAAGTGAATTATTTATTTCTAATGAAATAGAGTGATATGGACATTGGAAAATAAAGCAAGCCATACTATAACGGCCCTGCACCATTGCTCCTCAGAGAGAGGAGATGCAGGATGCCCCTTGCTATCTCCTGTGCTGATGTGACCCATCTCTGAAGGAGGAGGAGGAGGAGCAGAATTACGTGCCGGCGCTTTTCTAGCTGAAAAGCGTGTGGTAAGCATGTCCGTGTCAGTAAGTCACAACGCATAAAGTAATAGGTGAGGTCTTTGTTTCATTAGCAGAACACCTAAATTTGAACTTTCCAGGCACTTCTTGGCTTTTTGAAGACAGTAAATGGTTTTCTTGTGTGTGCTTCGTGTCCCCGTTGATGGCTGGACTGCTCCATTGTGACTGCGTGGGCAAAATCAGTGTTCTCCTTACCGAGAGAGGAGACCAGCTCTATCCAAAATACGGATGGAAGAAATAGATGCAGTGTGGGTATTTACTGGCCAAAATGTGGTGTTTGGTTTGTGTGGGTGTTTTCTACTGTTGTAAACTCTTGCAGTGTGTTTGGATGTAAATTTGTATATTTGTTTGAATCAAATCTTCAAAAAACAAAATTATATTTTCCTCAATGCAAAAGGGATCTTATCATGCTAGTACATTATTTAACACTTTTTTTTAAATGCTGTTTTAATATCCGGCTGGAATTGGTTTTCTTTTCTGGGAGATTTTATTCTTCCTTTCAACTAAAATATTATTCATGTTAAATGTTGGAGGTTGAGTTAAAAATTTAAGTTTTTATTTTCCATCAAGATGTCTGGAAAAACAAAATCCAAACCCATCAGCTCAGCAGTCAGCTGACCTCCGAAATACTTGGGTGGCACGATGAGGAATCAGGGTAGTAGAGAAGAAAATTCTAGCAATGATTTGACCTATTTTTGGGCCTTCAAAGTTTGCATGCTCTGATCGTACTCTTAAAGTTTCTGATTCATTATATAGGATTTATAATTGACTTAGCTGATGTTTCATTTATAAGCTTAGAATTCTTTCTATGATTCTATGATTCTAATTCCTACGTGAGAGGTATGAAGGTACAGCTCCGAGACCTGGCAGCGGGTGGGTGCTGGGCTCCGGCGTGGTGGTATCTCTGCAGGCTTGGCCTCCTCAGCTCTGCTTGCTGCAGCAGGTAGGACCCGTGAATGTGCGTGTCTGGCAAACAACCGCTTTGCGCTCAGTTTGTCGTGCTCAGGTCGCTTTGCTTCGGGGAGTTAAGTTATGGTCACCACAGCTTTGGCGTGCTGTGCATACAGAAGGGTGCGCTGGGATGTCCAAACACCTTTGTCAGAGCATGGATGAGGCTGCTGTCAGGGAGGGTCTGGCCTCAGGTCTGCATCCCCCTGCTCTCCGTGGAGAGGGGAACGCGGCTCTGCGGTCCCAGAACGGCTGGGTGCCGCGGCGGGGCGAGGGCAGCAGGTGCCATGGTCAGGGCTGCAGGACGTGGCACTGCCCGTCCCTGCCAAGGCTCTGCCACGGGGCGGGCCGGCCAGGCTTACTGCGGCCTCTGCCTCTCCCCTGGTGTTCAGTTAGGCGTGAGGTATCACGCTGGCAGGATTGCCATACCTGCGCCTGAATTAAACCATTAACTGACAACTGGAAAGCACGGTGTGGCGGGAGCACTTTTTTGCTGTTATTTTGAAGGACCGAGTGACAGAACGGGAGAACGGTGACACTTTCCCTTCAGCGATCCGACCTAACCACATCTGCAATAGTTTCTCAGGTCATCAAAGAAGTTAGGATCTAGAAATGAAGTTTCTGGGCCTTAAACAGCAATGGGTTAACCCAGTTTTTTCGTTACTTTTAGCGTGTGTAGCCCCCTGCACTGGACATGCTCAATACCCCAGGCGTTTGCTGGGCACCTGGAGGACAGGGATGCTGGTTATTAGTCAACGGAAGCACTGTGCTGCCATCCTTCCTATTTCTTTCTTTTCATTTCTTACTCTCTGAAAGACAAGGAGAGCTGCCATTTATTTTGGCTTTTTTTTTTTCACCAGCCAAGCTCGCCGTTGTTTCTCAGAGAAGTTAGATCTTCCGCGGGACGTTCGTGTGAGACAAACAGACCACCTTGCCTTATTTCATCGGAACCAGCTCCTCTTCTGCCTGCTGCAGTTTATTGTGGTTAGTCCATCACAAATTACGTGGCGTCTCCAGGGACCGGTTCTGCACTTGAAGTATCACAAGACTGCCGTCTGCATAGTGCTGCAGAGCGCTGCTAAATTTATATCCCCTAAAAATGTGCTTTACGTTGCAGTGACCCACTTTAACTTCGATGCATAAACGGGCTGCTTTTCTTTTTCTTGTAAGTATTATCCACTACTTTCTGTTTGTCCCCAGCTCCAACTTGCTCAGAACAGGCCCTTGGAAAATCTGTTACTTGTGCTCGGGGTGTAGCGTGATTGTCATGATTTCGTAAAGCTTGCACACGCTTCCAAACCGCCCCAGAGACAACGCCTGCGCTGTGAAGCACAAGTTGCCCTAACGCCTAGAGCAGGGCAGGTTACCCGTGCAGTTCCAAAACGCGCCCTACGAGACACTTCTAAAAGCTTTCTCTTTTTTTTTTTTTTGGAGTTATGCTGAGAATAAGAATCCTTCCAACTTCCAGGTGTTTTTAACCAGATTTTAAAAACAAAGCAGAACTCTCAGATTCCGTGTCAAATTTTCACCTTCTTAGAGGGGAGAAAGAGAGCAGACTTCGGCTGAAAATGCCGGCAGGGTGCTG
>Ga0065711_1051499_pt1 | contig 10357 bp, 11 predicted proteins | sample Hoacrofraction12_FD_59098 | JGI IMG/M metagenome (GOLD analysis project Ga0065711, IMG submission 59098) | Hoatzin crop microbial communities from Cojedes, Venezuela - Epithelial fraction 12 v2 (version 2) | ecosystem: Host-associated > Birds > Digestive system > Esophagus > Crop | place...
CATTTATAAGGTCCCCTCGCAGCCTTCTCTTCTTCAGGCTGAACAAGCCCAGTTCCCTCAACCTCTCCTCGTAGGGGAGATGCTCCAGTCCCCTCACCATCCTTGTAGCCCTTGTATCCCAAGAATAGGTATTAAAGATAAAAATATTATTCAAATCTTGCCCAAGGTCCAAATAACAGAAAAATGAACTTCTTAGCGTGCAAGTCAGAGCCAGAAATTTAGCTGTTTCAAGCAAATGTTTTCCGCTGAATCTAGATTGCACATTGACACGGTATTGTTACTGAAGTAGGAAGCAATTAACCACTGGGTTATGGCCACAAACTGAGACTTGATGATTGCATATGGGACCCTCTATTCAGTGTAGACAGCTCACCAGATTACAATTTGATGTAAAATTTGAATGTCATTAGTTTTCCATACTCAAATACCTCTGAACAGTTCATTATAATCTTGCCATTAGCAATGGAACTCCAACCTTAGACGCTTATATGAAGCGTACTCCTCTGGGTTGTATTCACCAAGTGGGAGCTGAAATTTATTATCCCTCCAAGTAAAGCGTAGGGCTGCCCAGCTGCACTTTGCTATTTCATTGACTGCTGCAAGAAAACATGCTTTTATTTCCCCTTCTCGTGTGTCTACAGTACAGGAAGGAGGAATATACGATTAATTTGGAATAAGGTTTATTTAGAACAAGCTCAAGATAATGCTCTTCCTCTAGCGGCTGAAAACCTACTCTTCCATGGTCTTCAAAAAAAGCAGGGCTGAGGCATGTGTTATAGACAGGTTCGCACCTACAGAAAGGCAGTTTTTATCGCTTTGATGAAAAACCAGGCCAGACATATAGAAGTTTTGACAGCTCCACTGTCAAGAGACCAGAATCTGCAGATTTATAGTATAGATAGGAATGCAGAATCTGCACAGAGGACATGCAGTGCTGTAGAACAAAATAAGTTTCTACAATACATTATTTTATAAAAGATTTCTATACAGAAGCACTTATTGTGAAGGCTCCATTTTCCTCAGCTTCTATTTTTCTCGTTCATAACAGAAAATACTTCTTTAAAAAGTCACTATTCATTTCTTTCTCCGATTTTATGCTGCCACGATGGTTCTCCATGAGCTTTCACAATCAGCAGTCAACAACTCATGTCAGAGCTTTCTCAGTGTGCCTCAAGTCCTGCTGCATCCATTCCCGCCACTGCTTTGTCACCAGCACTGTCCCCAGGACCCAGAAGCTTGTCATCTCCCACCTAATGTGTTCATGCGGTTCAATTCAATGCCAACCACCTCATTACCCTCTCCCCAAACCACAGTCGCATCTGAGACACCCACCCCTCCACCACAGCCCACCAGTGCTTCCCAGCACCAAGGACCCTCTCAGCTGGTCTCGCCTCTCGCCCTCAGCTCCAAACTCAAGGTTATGTCCTACATCTGCAGCTCATTTGGGGAATGAACTCACCTGTCTTCCACTTCCCTGCTACCAGTACTCAGACCTGGTTTAAACCCCTGGCTCCCTTGGCTAGACACTTGCCCCCATCTAGCACCTCACCTCTTTCCTTTGGGGTCTCACTGCACGTCTTATCCCAAACATCAGGAGAGCTCGTTGAGCTCCTAACACCTTCTGCCCGATGCCAGGAGGTGGCTTGCAGCAGCCCCCCAGCCCAGCTCCACGCACATTACCTTACTCTCCACCACAGAGATGAGAATCTGCTCCATGATGCTGCTGGTTGCTGGGACGGAGGTCTGGATGTGGCCGATGACCACACCGATGGCCACGCGGGACAGCTCGTAGCTGAGGTGGGTGTTCCTGCGCACCAGCTCGATCAGTTCGGCACCTATCGTCTTGGGCACGGACGCCACCAGACCACTGGGTTCTGCTGGCACCGGATCCACTGCAGCCACCTTCTTATCCTCCAGGCACAGGGAGCTGAAGGCATCCAGGCTTGCAGCGGCCACTGGGGCAGCTTTTTTCACCTGCGAAGCCTTCTCACCATCCACAGTGTGGGACCTCTGGACCCCCGCTTCAGCCGGCGGTGCTGGGGCAGCCCTCTTGGTCTGGGGAGATTTGCTGGCCCCGTCCTTCGGGGAAGTCCCGTAGCGGGAGTGGGCCACCGAGCCGGTGTCCAGATTGCGTGTTATGGTGGTGTGGACGCTCCGGCTTGGGACAGGGGGTGGGGTGTTGGCAGGACTGGAGGTGGCCGTCGGGAGAGCGGTCTCCGACGCAGAAGAAGCGGTGTACAAGGTATCCAGGGATGTCGTGCTTATAGAGGAGGCACTAGAGGCTGACCCAGGGATAATTTCAACAGCGTCTGAAAGGGAACAATTAAAAATGCCTTAGCAACAGCATCAAAGGAAAAAAGAAAAAAACCAAATTGCTACAGCGCAGTCCATTAAAAGGCTCATTGTGCATGCGACCAGAGCAGTTTAACTCCTCTTCCTGCCTCACTTATCTCAAAGGGGGATTGTACCAGTTCTCTCTGGAGCATTCTCACACAATCACCTCTTTGGAACCGGGAAAACTACTCTATTGAGATGAATACCCTTCAAAGGGCTTAGTGTTTTATGCAGGGGAAGAGAGGGAGGGGGGAAGAGGACTAGGGGACAGAAGAGTCTTCTGCCCTGGCTTAGCGAGGGCCTTTCTCTGCGTTCAGGATCTAAGCTCTCACTTCTGAATGATGGTGCCTGAGAACTGCAAGACACCGAAGGCTTCACACGCCAGCCCGCACCTCCCTCTCACACAAACCTCGCTGACTGCACACCACGGATTGCACCAACAGTGGAGGAAACATTTGGCTGCCAACACTTCTAGGCTCTCCCTTTCAGCACTCTTCAACACTCGGTCATGAGCCCTGTAGCCCTGCTAGCGTATCCTGCTTTCACAAGCCTCCACGTCATCCGCTCTGCTGTATTTCTCCCCCCACCTCTAGTTTTGACTAGCTCTAGCAGTGGTAGCTGTCCCACCTTCCAAGCAAAAAACCCACTACAAGCAAAGAGATGTTAAGATTTTTCTTTCCTTTAACCTATTCTAGTATATAATTTTGGTAAACCTTATCCATTCCTTTCTAGGGAGCAGGGACGCATCCAAGTCCTTCCCTGACCATGAAGACAGTTACTTGGGCAAACACTGGGCTGCCTTCACCTAGAGCTTCACGAGGGCAGCTGGTGTTAGTGCTGAAAGAGAAGGATGCACCTCACGGGGAGCCCGGCTCTCAGGAAAGGCCGTTTCCCCCACACCAAAGGAAGGACCAGCGGGACAGACACGTGAAATGCCTTTGCTGTACCTCTGCAGGCCCTGCTGGTCCTGGGAGCCCTCCACTACTCCATCCACCACTCCAGCCCCAGGCAAGCACAAGCTAGGCAGAAAAACATGGCCCTTCACTCCCACGGGGGTTCAGCATCCCTCTTTTTCCCTCCTCTTACTCACAAAGGAGCATTCACAAATCGTATCTCCCACTATGCTTGTTAAATCAAGATAAGTTGAAGGAAGCTGACCTTTGCGAATTCCCACTACCACAGTGAAAAATGGCTCAATACCATTAAAATAAGATGGTGCCAGCCTCAACTTTCAATTAACTACCTGCAAGTCAACAGCTCTGACCTGCTCCTCACAAGAGGACACGAGTGGGCTTGAAATGGGCTGCATCACACACAGCATGACCGTCAGCACAGGAGAGCGCTGGGGCAAGCTGACAGCAACTCAGCAGGATGACCACTGCCTCTGCCAGCCCAACCATACTGAAGATGGAGAAGCTCCTGCCTTGGCCCCATGGTCCTGCTCTTCTCTGAAGTGCTCACAACCAGCAGCTCCCCTGCCTGTGGGCAGCATAGACTTAGCCGTGCCCCTGGTATTATTTCTGCTCCTTACAGACACCAGACGCTAATTTTATGGAAATCTGAACCAAGTGCTGTACAAAGAAGGTACCCAACAGACCGAGAGGCAAAAGCAGACTTGGCCTTGTCCGAAAAGCGCTACCAGTGAGCTCCCCCGGTGAAGTACCACACTCTGCACTGCCAGGGAAACCTCCCTTTGCCTTGGTGGGAGACGGCCATGGTGTATGGGGGACAAAAACACCCACGAGAATCTTAAATCACCAAGGTTGTGTGCTGGCAAGATCAGCCACGTGAGCAGGCAGAGAGTTTGGTCCCCGGAGAGCACCACATTTCCCAGGGCTACCAGCACCGGAGGACCAGGAGGGTGCTGTGCCTGGCATCCATCTGCAGGTGCCAGGCAGCCCAAGCCCTCCCGGATCAGAGAGGACATGAAGGAGCACTGGCCACCAGCTCATGATTGTTAGCATCAAAACCTATATGAATTTAGGAGATCCCTATTTACACAGATATATACAAAAAAAAAGGATATAAAACCTAGAGGAATTTAGGAGATAGAGATACATATATAAGGATGCCCTTCTAGGCATAAAGCAAAAGTGTCTAGGCACCATGACTTATGTCGCCCAGTGTCCGTTTCGTGCCCAAGATCTGGAGAGCAGTTTGTCCTTACTTTTAACGGGAGCAGCAATCTGCGCGTTCTTGCGTTTCTCTGGAGGTGGGGGGGTGATAGGAGCAGCACGCCGGGGCTGTGGTGGGATCTATAAGGAAAGATTTCAGAGCAATCAAAGGAGGTTGACAATAGAGACATTCCTTCTTTCTCGCGTGTGCGCGTAGATTTGTCCTTACATCTCTCTCATCATTAGGGGAAGTTTTCTCAGGAGGACAGATATTAATAGGCGGCTTCCTAGAAGAACAAAGCAGGACTCAAGCCTGCTTCATCCCCTCCCTGTGACAGGCAAAGCAGCCCTTGTTTAATTGCTGTGTTCAGCAGCACACAGCGCACACGTTGTGTAGACCTGTCAAGCATTTACTCCTCCTTTATTCCAAACGCAATCCCACACACTCACCGTGACTCCACATTACTCTCAATAGCTCCACAGAGGCTGCAAACAGAGCGCATATTTAGAGACTCTTCTGGAGAGATCCATTACATCAGCTACAAATACCCTTGCAGAAAGACAAAGCCAAGGACTGGAGACATGTAAATGCCTTTTCCATGCTTTCAGAGCTATTCCTGCTCACGCAGTGAGAAAATAGGGCTGGACCCTCTGTGCAATGCTACGCTACCTATAGCAAGACCCACTGGGCAAAGCTTTTGCCAGGGAGTTGCATTAACTCTCCACTTCTGGGGTTTCTCCCCTCAGTCTCTTCAGCTACAAACGCTGAGCCAGCAGCGTGTGAGCCCCAGACCCTCATCTTTTCCTGTCAGATCCCAACACCGTCATCACCAACATCACTTTCACCCACAGAATTACTCTGGTGAGGTACAACCTCAGGGTTAACCTCTGATCAGTAGGACGCTGCTGAACACGCCGGCCAAGCTAGGTGGGAGCACATTGCATCAACACCTTAATCCTCACATCCCAGCGGCTCAGGGCCAGGAGACTCGGTTCAGGGTCTCTCGGGACTTCTGTGGTTTGGAGCCTGCTGCCTGAAGTACACCTCGGTATTTATGGGGTATTGCAATTGCTGCCTGGAGCAAAACCTCCCAGGGCAGCACGGGAAGGGACGGGAGGTGATCGCCTGAATGCCTCAGCTAACCCACATTGAAGGCAGCTGAAATCTACAGTGACATTCAGGCCTTCCCACTGTGCCAGTTCTCCAGGTTTGTTTAGCCCTGGAAGAGAAGCTTTTCTGTGACCTGTCAGCGCTCAACAGCCCTGTGACACCGCACAGGGCACAGGCACAGAGTCTTGCCAGGCCCCGCAGTGAAAAACTGAGACGGGCCCCTGAAAAGTCTCTGTTTTAAATAGCTCAGAACAAGGAGAATGAAAAATGTACTTTTTTTCCCCCCTGGATCCAGGAAGAGCAGAAACCTCCTCTGAAATGGGAGCAGAGGTCTTCCTGGAAATAAGACGCCTTCAGGAGCCACCTTAAATTATCAAGACTCGATGCCAAAAGCTGACAATGTGGTGCTCACAGCCCGTGTCTGGAGCCCACCAGACAAGTGAAGACACAGCAGTCTGCACAGCTCACAAAGGCTTTTAAAAAGGGAGCTCGTGGTGCGCTTCTCCCACCCAACACCTAATATATCCAACCTTTCACTGTCACACAACCAGCTACTCCTTTACAAGCGCCTTTAGCTGGTGGATTAGTACGAGATGCTGCTGCAGACTCCCAGCCTGAGCTCTTCTGCTCTTGTCAATCCATCCCACATTGTTCTCTGGGTAAAACGCTATATGATACTTGCACACAGCTTCAAAAATGATCCGTGTCGGTCCAAAAAGAGACTGTACAGCTGAGAGAGGGCAAACAGTTCAGAGGGGTCTCTGCACCGCATAGTTGGAAGGCTGATCCCAAATCCGGGAAGCTCAGCTGTGCTAAAAGCAGAGCCCTCTCTGCAGCGCAGCGGAGCTCTCAGCACGGCCACGCTGACAGAAGCGGTGGGATTTAGCAGACAGGCAGGCTCAGAGCTTAGAGCAGCAGCGTGACGTTATTTGGAGACAGCTAGGGCTGGGTCATTCTGGAGTATTTCCACGGCTTCATTAGCCCTTCCAAATTTACCATGCAAGTTTAACACAGCTATTGCAGACTAGTGTTTAAATTAATAGATGTACAGCTAATGCTAGCTCGGAGCCCTGCCAGCCGCATTTAGACGTGAAGCATCACATGAATTTCCCCGTGCTGACGCCTGTCTGAGCTGCAAGCTGCTGCACGGTCAGGAGTCGCAAGGGGTGACCGATGGCCATCCCTCTCCCTCCGCCCCACATCCCAGGTACAACATCGAACACCCAAGGGAAGGGGAGCAAAAAGGAGGAAACATCCTCCATGCAGCTGCCACGGGGAAGGTGACCATGCAGGGGTCTCTGCAGCTCAGATCCCTCCTGTCAGAGGAGAGACCTTATCAAGGGTCCAGAGAGAGGCACCTACACATGTTGAAAGCCGCCCTTTCCCCGGGTCTCTACAAGGGAGCTGTGAAATTCCCCTAATCCATGGATTTTACACGTGTGCTGCTTCTCCTTTTCCATTTTGCAGGGACTTCTTGCAGAGGCTCTGCTCCCAGCGCTGCTCGAGACAAGAGCTGATTCAACCACAACGCTCCCATCCCCTTCCCAGCCAGGCAGAGACCACTACCACTCCTTCAACCCCAACTCCTGGGAATTATGCTATTATAATAGAAACATTTGAAAAACAAGCGAAAAACCACCCAATGGAAAAAAAAACCAAAACAAAACAAAACGACAATCCCCTGCCCACCACCTCCTCTAGGCAAACTCTGCCAAGCCAGACACACTGGTCTACAGCAAAGGCTTCTGGAGACGAGCATCACAAGCCCACTGAGCATTCACAACTGCAGCAGGCTGACTAAAACACTCTGAGAGCCCAACCTCCTCTCTTGGTAGCTGGTATGTAACTGCCCCAGCTTCCCATCTCATGCTAACCATGGAGGAGTTGAAGAGAGGCTCAGCACGGGTGTCATCACCAAGTTCTTCAGCCAGTTCAGCCCTGGGAGCAAAGCCACCCACAGGAAATTTGCAGTTCAAATTTTGCGTAAGTTTTCAGATGCAAACATTGAAGGCACCTAAAACCCCCAAGCAGTGAAAAGCACATCCCAAGACCGCTGCTTCTCTGGAGCTAGCGAGAAAGTTTAGATTTCAGTAGATCTCCTCTTAGGCAGCTGCATAACCAGTGGAAGAAAGCAACGCTGCTTCCTCCGTTTCTTATTTTCCAGGCATACAGGAAATCCCTCGGCTGAACTGTCAAAGCCTGAGGGAGCCCTTTCAGCACAGGTCAAAGCTGGAAGCCCTTCACCCGCATCCTCAGTGCCACCCAGACAGAAACTGTTCTTTGTCAGCCAAGGAATCTGTCTTGTTCCTTTTTGGCAAGCAACCAAACCACAGACCAGATAAAGACGGGGAATCGGCATGAAGAATGGGCTGTGAAGTGCTCCATCCTCTTAGCCCATAATGCACAGGCTCAAGAATGGAGCTGGCTTGGCTACCAAGGAGAAAAATGGCGTTTGTAAGGATTGTCGTGTTCTGCATGAGCCAGAGCTACCTTTCATCTCTGCAGAGTCGCAATTCTTCAAGTGTAAAACAAGCCTCATCTGCTAGGAGTGACAGTGTATCAGTACCTTATCAACACTGCCTCCGAACACTTGTCCCTGACAGATGAAGAAAAACTACAGTGCACGTGTTCATCTGTAGCAGAAAAAAAATCCCCGTGCTCATCCTTGCTTGGCGCCTTTAGCCCCAACACTCAGCGATACCCGCACAGCGTAATCGGCCACGTCTTTCACCCCCAACAGCTGCTGCATCCGTTCGGGGCTACTTCTCTGCGGCCTCGCTGGCGCCGCACAGTAACCTTGGAACCGTGTGCCGCCGAGGTAAAAAAAAATCTGCTCTAAATCACATTTCCTGCAATTTACCTTTAATTCATCATGACAAGGAACATTCAAAGCAAGGTCTTTGGGGTTTTTATGATTCAAGCTGTAAAAAAAGGCAGCCACAGTGATAAAATGCTTAAGGACCAAAGATCCGGTTGTGCAGATTTAACAAAGGGGAAACAAAGCAGTGCTGAGTACTTGGAGGGAGCTCTGCTGCTCACGTCAAAACTGTTTTTCAAAGTATTCTCTGCGGAGCTTGCAACTCTTTTAGAAAGCTGTCCAGAGACAGTCACACAATCTAGAGCGGATCTTGCACGCCACCATAAAACCATGGACCCTCAAGGATCCCTAAAAGCCTCACGAGCGTAATGGCAGAGTGACTGTTCCGGACTTCTTGGATAGAGACAGCATCAGTCGACATTGCAGTAACCCCAGGTAAGCAGCACAAACACTTGATTTGTCACTTCAGCCGCAAAGGCATTCCATTAAACAGGACAAGCGATGCCATACCACTAAAGGAGGAACCTAGAAAGCGTCCAGCTGCTGTTACCTGATAGAGACCTTCATCCTCCTCCTCAAACTCAGTGTTTGGAAGGCTGTGATGGCGCTCGTATCCCGTCCGGCAGACCCCGTTGGGCTGCCGAGCCACATCCAGATGGTGATCGCTGGAGGACTGCGTCATAACCATCCCCTGCGGGGTGGGAGAGTGACCTTTGCGAGACACGGTCTCCTTCCGGTGATGGATCAGTTTTCTGAAACGGCACGACGAAATCAGGAACAGCACCGCTAAAGGGAGGAAGCGACCGCGCCGCAACATTTAAATGATATTTTAAAACTATTTATTGCATTTGGGCTATATATACCAGAATGGGTTACATTAGTCTGAACAGCAACTCCAGTTTCATTAACAACTAAGGAAGCACTTCTGGGGGAGGAAGGAAGAGGCTTTGCAAGAGCCCATGATTTATTCATCAGTTTGCTGGAGAAAAATGCTGCTTCCTCAGGGGGAGAGTCACATATTGCACTGCAAGCTTCAGAAATTGCCTGCACTTTGGAATCGCTGTTCAACTGAGATTAAACCAGCATGCCTCAGCACCGAGTGCGAGGTGTCAGAGAAAACAAAAATTCTCCTCACAAGCAATTATTTGAGAACATATTAAGGACTTGTACCCCGTGCCAACAACCTCTACAATTCCTGGCTCGTAGAGAGAAGAAAAGGCATCCAGAAAGGTTTTAGATGTCTCCTCTAAGCCTACAATGCAGCTGAGAGTTTTCTCTTCTTTGCACGTGCAGGGACAGAGAGGGGAGAGCAAAGCACTGCTTTGCGGGACACGTTTGACTGGAGGAGCAGCACTGGCTACCAGCTCAAACACTGGGAAGCTCTCTGACTGCATCAGCACTTTGCAGCACAGGGACTCAAATCAACGATGTCCGCTGTGACCCCCAAGGACAGAAAAGACACAAGCACCACACGCTGACCACCCTCCATCCACCCGCTCTCCCAGACGCCCATCATACTTACTGGAGGACATCTCTCTGCTCCAGGTTGTACTTTCCCCCATTCTTCATTGCCGCGTTGTGCACAGCCTCAATGGCACGGTCAATAGACTGGAGAACCACATCTTGCTCCAGCACCTGAGAGACACAACATCCCACACGTTACTGCACTGCTTCAGCTGCAGTTCTTTTGCACCAGAGCTTAGGGCAGGAGAGACCGCAGGGCAGGGAACCCGCAGAGCAGGCACCGCACAAGCCACACTGCCAGCAAACAGCTCCTAGCGCCAGAACCCCATCTCGGCACCATCGCGCTTCCCCCTCCTTCCTCCAAAGGAATCACAGAATGTTAGGGGTTGGAAGAGACCTCTGTGGGTCATCTAGTCCAACCCTCCTGCCAAAGCAGGGTCACCTACAGCAGGCTGCACAGGACCTTGTCCAGGCAGGTCTTGAATATCTCCAGAGAAGGAGACTCCACAGCCTCCC
>Ga0065711_1051500_pt1 | contig 10357 bp, 5 predicted proteins | sample Hoacrofraction12_FD_59098 | JGI IMG/M metagenome (GOLD analysis project Ga0065711, IMG submission 59098) | Hoatzin crop microbial communities from Cojedes, Venezuela - Epithelial fraction 12 v2 (version 2) | ecosystem: Host-associated > Birds > Digestive system > Esophagus > Crop | place...
TGGCCCCATCCTCCTGACACCCACCCTGCAGATATTTAGAGGCATTTCTAAGGTCCCCTCTCAGCCTTCTCTTCTCCAGGCTGAACAAGCCCAGCTCCCTCAGCCTTTCCTTGTAGGAGAGATGCTCCAGTCCCTCCTCATCTTCGTAGCCCTGCGCTGGACTCTCTTCAGTAGCTCCTCATCTTTCTTGAAGTGGGGAGCCCAGAACTGGATGCAGTACTCCAGATGGGGCCTCACTAGGGGGAGAAGAACCTTCCTTGACCTGCTGGCCACACTCCTCTTGATGCACCCCAGGATCCCACTGGCCTTCTTGGCAACCAGGGCACGCTGCTGGCTCATGGTCAACTTGTTGTCCACCAGCACTCCCATGTCCCTCCCTGCAGAGCTAGATCATTGCCTTCTTGCAAAGAAAGCTTCACCTGGCTGTCCTTCACACCCTGTAGCTCCTGGCTGTTCTCTCCACCATGGTTCATGAAGCTGTGGCCCATGCCAGACGCTTCTGCAGTTCCTCATTGCTCATTGCCCTCCACGGCATGGGGAGGGCAACTTCTGGTGAGCCTAGAGACGGGAATGTCCCCGTTAAATCTGCGCTTTCTCACCCTTTGCTGCTGATGTTTGCTGGGCTTATGCCAGAACAAAAGGGTTCAGGTGACACCTATGGCTTGGTTAGCCTCACTTGGGTGAACCTTGGCTGAAAGACAGAGATTTGTAGAACCTTTGTGATCCTGTATGGACTTGTTTTCTTTCTTTTCTTCTGGGAAACCTTTAGTGCACGTTGAGGTTTTTGAAACTTTCACAAGTCCCATTCCAAGTTGTAATATGGTTTTTCAGAAATGCAGCACATTTCTGGACTGTTCCTGTTTCTTGGCGTCGCCTGTGTAAGGGAGAGGATGCTAGAGAGTTTGGAGAAGGAAAAATTGGAAAGTGTGCCTGCTTATTTAATAATAAAAGAAAGGGAAGAAAAATAAGCCACATGCAAAAAAATCCAGTAACCATGTCTGCCGATGACCTTTGGGGTTGGAAATAGTTTGATAATAGCAGTGTAGGGATGAGAAGGAAACTCTGTGAAGTCACTTTAGCAAGAACAAAAGGAAAAAAACAGGAGAGTGTTTCCAGTTTCTGGCTTGCTGGGAGCTGGGTGCCCTCCTGCCCAGCTCTGGACCTCCGTGCCTGGTGCTGCCCCAGCACACCCATCGGAAAAGGGCATCAGCCCGAGAGGAGCAGAGGTTGCCAGGTTGGAGATGAAGTGAAAGGGCCGGTATGTGGGAAAGCACCGCGAGGGACTCTCTGGGAGGCTCCAGGTCTTAAATTGTCGGCTTTGGCTGGGCATGCACGAATTTACCCCCGAAGACAGCGGGTGCTCCAGCAGGGCTTCCTTTCAGCCTGCCTCTGGCGTTGTCAGCGAGTTGGAGAGAAGCTGCTGCCAGGTTAATACTGCTCGGTAAATACAGCTGATCTCTTCTTTCGGTACGGCAGCCAGCACAAAGGGTCCAGTTAGCGCTGGGGGGTTTGGGTGGGGAGTAGCCTGGGTAAGCTGTTGCCTCTCAATCTATTCTTTGTGCGATGGCGAGTCAAGTAAACAATTTTATTATCAAGTATTTTTGCAGAAAGATATTATTCAGGTATGTGTAGAAATGGCTTTAAAGCTCCTTGGCTCAGTAATTCTGTCTCAAAGGTACATTGAACCATTTCTCCCAGTTTGTCTTCTGTGAGCTACCTTCTGCTATTTAAAGTGGATACAAATTTAGCTCCAAGTGTTCCCTTTCCTGCAGGCTTCTCTGAAAGTTAAAGCTTGTGACAGTTTAGTTCTTGCTGTGCTCTCAACTTGTCTTCAGATCCAGGCAAATGTCTTGCCTGTCTCTAAGCTTCGCTTCTGGTGGCTTAGAAGGTAAAATGTATTTATATTGCTTAATTTCCTTAGGAAACCTTCCGGTCTTTTAACGGCCCTGCTTCTAGACTGCTTCTCGGATCAGCGCGAGAGGTTAACGAATTGTGTAGGCTGAGACCTACAGTCAAATGTATATTTATGAGGCATCTTAAACTGTTGGATCGCAACCTTCCCACCGCTGCCAAAGGTAGGAGGTTACCCTCGCGCAGCCCAGCTGAGCACAGGAGATGTCGAAACGTGAGCGGCGGTTGAAGGCTGTGACCAGATTCATCTGAGCTGTTCCTCCGACTGTTGCGGTTCACGTGAGGTTGGGTTTGTGCAGCCTGTATCGCTCTTCGAAAGAATTTGGGATTTCTCTGCAGTTGTGCTTGGAAGTAGTTCACTATGCTATCTGGCGAGCATTTGTAATTTGAAAAATAGATTAAAAAAGAAGCAAATTGAGGTACAACAATAATGGATTAAGAGAAACACTTATCTCACTTCCTTGCATTCAGCCGGGCCGTGCATGTGGTTTGGGACCCCGGCGCTCGGGATTACTCGACCGCTGAAGCAATAAACGTTTTGGATGTAAACTCGCTCCACGCTGCTTCTGGGACTGACTCTGACATTTGTTTTCCGACAGTGGTGCTTTTTATCTTGCTGTTATTTAGCCACAGCTTGTTTGCCAGCGGGTCTTGCTGTCAGTAACGTCAGGAATCTCCGTGTCCTGATGAAAGTCTTGTATTAACAAACTCGTCTGGGTGCCCAAGAGGGAAGCGTAGCTCCGACCTGACGTGACCAAAAAACACAAAAATGCCATTTTTTTAGTATGTGAAATAATGTTGACTGAGGAGTTAATGTGTATAAACAAAGCCTCTACCTTTGACTCGGATAACTTGTTTCTTCAGGTTAATCTAGTGTTGCATCAATAGCTCCAAATGTGGAATAACTCATAAAATGAGAGTTTTTGCATCTTACATAGGAATGACCTAGGTCTGTCTTTCTTCCAAATAAGGAATTAATAACGCGATAGTTGTTGTTTCCAAAGAGCTCGGCTTTTTTGAGAAGTGGGGTTTTTTTTTTTGCCCTCCTCTAGACGCAGGGAAACACATGGGCGTTTGGAGCCTTTAATAACTGGTCGCAGAACCTGGTCTTGATTTCTCTGAGAACTGCCGATGATTTTGATGTCGCGGGTGAGAGGTACAACTGCAGCGTTCGATTTCTCGAGTCAGACCAGTTGACAAGGAAGGTCAAAAGCAATAAGGGCCGGGTTCCGCTGGGCGGGCGGGGGCGGGGGATAACGCGCGGTCGCAGCGTTTCACACAGACGTATCGCCCCAGAAAGAGTTTGGCTGTCACAAAACTAATAAAGAGCAAAGCCTCGGGAGAGATGGTTTCAATGATGCAGGTGTAGGAAGCGGGGAGTGTATTTACATACAAGCCAGCTTCATCGCGTGGGATTTATGCGAAAGTGGTTCTTAATGCGATACAAATTGAATACCCCGTCTTGCTCAAAATGAGGAAAAGGTTAGAAGGAAAGATTTTTTTTTTTTTTTAATAGCTTTTGGGGGAGAAAGTGTTTGGCATTTTTAAGGGAGCGTAAAGGACTGCAAGATGGATTTCTTCAGGCGCTTGCCATGTTAAACTTGCGCTTTAGGTATGCGCGTCGGACTCGGAGCCAGCCCGCCAAGCTGGTTCTCAGCTGCCTTGAAAATCAGGGGTTTGAACCGCTTTGGGCAGGGTTTCTGCCAGATAGCTGGCAACACAGACTTAAAATTAACTTACTGAAAAAGCAGATAAAGTTTGTTTGTTTGTTTTTAATCTGTGACATTCAATAGAAGTCCGTAAAGAAAGCAGCCGTGCCTCTACAGCCTCTTGCTGAAACTCCCGTCTTTTCCCTGCTGCTCTCCTACCCTATAAACCAGCTATTACGTGTTTATAAGTTAGCGCTCCGTGTCACTTGTAAAAGAAGACTTATTCATAAACTTCTGGATAGGCAGTTCTGTGGGAATAGAACTTTCTTGGCATAAAACAAGCCACTTTTTCCAGATAATGTAATGCTATACCAGGTTTTTAAAGTCATAGCACGCTATTTATTATTATTTTATAATCTATAAAAGACACCAGTGCTGACCCTTCAGCGTTACTGAGAATGACACCATACCCAAATCAGCCGAAAAGACAGGGAAAACCCCAAGCAGAACTCCCGTTCCCAGAAATCGTCGCCAGCCGGGTGCTGGGGGATGCTCGGGGCTGGGCGCAGGGCTGCTGCCCTGGCCCCCCCTCTGCAGGCGGCGACCGCCGGGGGAGATCCCAGATGGGCCCCTCTCGGGTTTTGGGTGGGATTGGCCAGCTGTGGGTTAGAAGTTCTTGAAGCAGACTTGGATGGAACATTGCAGCTTTGGAAGTTGGGGCAGGTGACTTGGACACATAGACACAGGCCTTTGATGTTTTTTTCATGGGCTGAAATCGGTATTTGCTTCAATACCCAGGAACCAGCAAGCAGCCAACACGTGGCTGGGTTTGCTTTCTGAAGATGCTCAATGTTTGGGAGGGGCACCGAGGGCTCACCCACAGGACAGCCGCTTCCCGAATCTCCAGGTTTCCAGCGAGCATGGGTTTGGGGGGGACGGACAGGGATCGCGTTGGTCAAGTCTGTGTCCGAAAGACCATTGCTGCTCCCCAGTCTGCTTCCAACTGGAGAGAGAACCTGTGGCTATGCAGCCCCATGGAAAGGAGCCATCACCCCTTAGCAAGTGCTCATATTTACTTGTCCTGTTTGTAAGGACCATCCAGTACTCTGTGCAAAAGTTACAGCAGCAGGGACTGGAAGAGATTTCCTTGCTCGTTGAGTCCAGACCTGAGCTGTCACAGGCAAATTCCCTCTGCGCTTGCTTTCATAACCCCTCCTAGTATGCTTTGAGAGCATTTGGGGTGTTCTCCCTGGTGACTGGGTGTTGGCAGCCCAAGCTGGGATGATGCTCAGAGAGACAGCAGTGGCTGGATATCTTGATGTGGTTATCATATGTCCATTACTGATGGGCTTGGGGTTGAACGAAGAGTAGCAGAGTGAACCTGGTGTTCAGCTGGAAGACACGTCCAAGGCAGAAGGACAGATCGGCATTGCCACCGGAGAGCTCTGATGTGACCTGCAAAGCCCTGGGTGCATCAGCCACTTCCTGCTCCTCTCACATCCCTACCAGGAGCTGGATGGGGCTGCTGGGGTGAGTGTAGACATCGCCCTTGGATGTCGGGGTGGTGGCTGGGGCGTGTTGGTGGTGACCCACCTGCTGCACTCACCTGGGGTGCTGGGCAGCCGTAGGCAAGCGCCTGCTCCTTGGGCGCAGGAGCGCCTGGCTGAAAGATGAGAGCTGAAGCGTTGCTGACATTACTTGTGCCCTTAAACAAGGGTGTCCTCAGTCCCTGGAGCGTACCTGGCCAGTCTGCATTTATCAAAATGAAACCAGTATCTCGTTACTGGTGCAGGTGATGCCAAGGAGGAAGGTGCAACTGTCTCCTCTGCCGGGGCTGCCCCGTCTGAAGTTGTAACTCAAGACACCTTGTAGAGACCTGCGTGCTCTAATTGATAACACGTTAAATCTCCGTGGCCGGCGCTCCGTGGCTACGGAGCGGTTTTAATGGTAAATCAATAGTCCGATAGAAGCAGACCAGAAATCTTTTGACACTTATTCAAGAGGGACTTGTCAAAACACGATGTATTTATGACCAAGTTCCTGCCTGCCTGTTCAAAGGCGCTTGAACCGCTGCCAGGTCCGAAACACGCTCAGATTCCCAGGAGTTATATTCCGCACAATGAGTGGATATTTCACAGTAAATATTGCCTTGTCAGAAAGCTGGCATGAGCACCCGGTTGACAAGCAACAATTGGCCGCTTTGTGTGGGTGCTGCGAGGGCTGGTCTCTCCGGCGGCGGCGGGGCTCGCGAGCAGAAATTTCAGCCGGGCTCCAGCCGTCGTTAGCGTTAGGAATTAAAAAATGCTCTAAAGAGAACAGCAGATCGTGGAGTCTCAGCTGCCTCCATCTGAAGGAGTTGGAAAGTCTCGATGGTTAATCACAAACACAAAAGCTGGCTGCTGGCTGGCAGAAGGTATCCGCTCTTCTCCAAGGAAACCAATTCATCAGCGTTATTTGGGATTCATAACAGTTATCTGAGGCAAATAGACTTACGGAGGACACGGCACCCTGCGCTTGCGTGAGGCTACAAACCAGAATCGTTAATGATTCTCTGTCCTCTTGCAGCTCCGCGGTGCGGCGTAGACTGGGACACGTGTCCAGTGCCTGCGGCGTGGGCTGCGTACCGAGAGCGGAGGGATGCCCGAGAGGAGAGGGATGCTCTGGAGGGCAGGGGTGTGCCGTGTCCTCGGTCTGCGCGGTGCTCAGCGTGGTGCGGCTCCAGGCCACGTCTGGGGTCTCTGCGATGGGGAAAAGGCAAAGGCCGGGATGAAGAGAGGGTAATGAAATGATTAATTGGACTTGTCGTCAGTGTGACTGGTATTTGTCATCGCTGAGGGCAGCTGGGAGTGCACCGGAGAGCTTGGACTTGAAGCAGGGCCTTGTTTCTAACGAGAACTGACACCCTGGAGTTACACGGTCCTGACCGGGCAGGCGTAGTTACTGCCTGGCCGGCTGGACCCGAGGGGATACAGTCCTGAGCCATCACCTGTATCCACGCAGATCAGCAACCCCTGGGAAACTGAGGTGCAGACTTGGGGTGGAAAAACATCTCCTGGATGCCCAAACCCCTCCAGGCAGATGCAGGCTGTGGTTGCTTTTCCATGTGAGCCCCAGCTGGGAAGTTGGCAGAGGAGTAAATCGGGTACGGTGGGAACGGTGTCCACGAGGAACCCAAACCAGTGACCCTCAAAGCTGATAAATCCTGGGGAGAAGGAGTGGATTTGGGACTCGGAGAAGGGCTGCCCCGGGTGACCCCAGGGAGGGGGGTATGGCCTGAACCCCAGATCCTCCGGGCCCGCGGCTGGGCAGATAGCAGCTGAGAGAGGCTAACGAGCTGTCTTCACTGAGAGGTGAATTACATCTGCTGTAACCTCTGCTTTCCAGCTTGGATCTGAAACTTCCATCTCAACTTTTTTCTTGGAAAAGGCTTTGCTAGGCTGGAGCATCGACCCCCCCGGCTGCCCAGGGACGGGGTGTCGGGAGCGGGGTGACGAGCAGAGGTGCAGCTGATCTGGGCAGTGGGATTAAAACCCAGCGAAGCAGCGTGAGTGCCGGGGACGGCGGGGTGACCCCGTGTCCTGCCAGCACGCGTGCACTGAAGAGACCGTGCCCTCCGCATTTCTGCCCTGCTCTTCCAGGCTGGGACAGCAGCACCATCCCGTGCTCCTTAGCAGATGGAGCTTCAAGAGCATTGCACTTTCTCCAGCCTGGCTTAATTAATTGCTCTGTAATTGCACACAGACTTCTGCTTGCACTTCCTACCTTTCCCTGAGAAATGCAATTCAAATTTCTACTCTTGTCACGGTTTTCTTTTGCGCAGGAAGCTTTGCTTTTTTTCTTCCCTGACTCCTGTTGACTGTGTTGGTGGCTTTGATTCCTGCACTTCTCTTTGAGAAGTTCTTCTCTAGGGGAGTATTTATATTTCACAGGACTTGAGCAAAAAAAGGCAAAGCAGGCAGGAAAGCTAGAAAGCGTAATTGCCGTCAGACCCCATCCGCAGTTTTAGGTAGGAAAGCATCTTGTACTCCGTGAAACACCCGGGTCTGAAAGCTGCAGATCCTTCTAACGTGCTGTTCCGTAGCGTGGCGGGGGGAAATGCACGTAGCATCTGGTCTCTACCACGCAAGAGGTACTTTGAAAGTTGTGTGCTATTGCCCATTTATGCCGTCCTGTTCTCCTTGAGCCTGTCGCACGGGTCGGAGAAGCCTTCCGTGCTGGCAGGTCGCTGATTTATGTTGCACCGACACGTGCTGTCTCTGCTGCTCCGGCGCTCGCATCGGGAGCAAGCGCTTGACCGCTGCTTTTGGAAACTGAAAAGTGGCTCCAGGTTTTTAATACCAGTCTCTTTCCAGGAATAAAAGGAAATTTATTTCATTCTGCTGTCCCGCTCTTGTTGCCCTGAACATTCGCTGAAGTTTCTTACTCATTCTGTTGCCCATTAGCAATACTTTATTAGTCCCCCATTAGCAATGCTTTATTAGTCCCCCACCTTCCCCTGTTCCTGCTGTGCAATAGTTCTGGTTTTATGTGCAGTTTTTCTTGGGAGTTGTCAAAGAATAATTACGCCCCATTAACTCCACTTTGTATCATTACTAATTCACACCTGTAGAGTATTTTCCAAGCAACTGATCTCGGTTGTCTCTTAATTGCTGAAGTCCATAAACTCTGTTACACTGAGACTGTGCTAAGGATTTGCACCTTCTAAAACTTTTCCCTCCAGTGCGAAACAGAACAGAGAAGCTGAACGCGGCAGCTTTATCAGATCTGATTTCTTCCGGATTTAAGCAAATTATTTGCTTCTGGCTCTGCTGAAGAACACAAGATGTATATTAAGATTATAAAAAGCATGGGATCAGAAAGCTGGTAAAAGCGCAGTTGGTGTTCCCAGCGGTAGGAGCATCCTCAGGGATGCTTCCCGAAGGACTTCACCAGCAAGGGAAGCTGGTGAGCGCTGCCGGGACAAACCCGGCTTCCCGGCTGCGCCGGCACGGCCCCTGGCCGCCAGCGCGGCGGTTGCTGGCTGGAAGGGCAGCGTGGTGCGGCGTGGCCCTGGTGGCTGCTGGCACCAGAGCCAGACCCAAGCCCTTGCCAGGGGTGGAAAGAGAGCGGCAGGAACAGACAGATGCGTTTTTACTAGTTTATTTCTTTTAACGTGATTAGTAAAGCAGTTTCATCCAGGTTTAACTTGAAATGCTAAAAAATCACTCCGGAATCATCCTACCCCAAAGGACACGGTAACTGTGCACCGTTCAGCGCCTGTCCCCACGCCGCGGGGCCGAGCCCTGCCGCGGTCCTCGGGCATCCCGGGCCGAGCGTGCGGAGCTGCTCCTGCGAGGAAGGGAAAGCCGAGACCTGCGTGAGCCGGCGCAGGGGAGCGCTGCTCGGGCTCGCTCCAGGGAACAAACAGTTTCTGCTGAGCGTAAAAGAAAAAAATACTGTTGGTGGCAACTCTTATTTCCCTGGAAAAAAATCCTGGACCCCTGGCAGAGAAACAGTTTCTGCACAGAAAACATGACACTATTTACAAAAAGTGATGTCTAATATCCTTTTCCAGCTTGGAAAGAGGAGTTTGTTTTAATACATCCTTTTTTAATTGCCGTGAGCAGGACTTGTAAATACTGTAAGTGGTTGAGTAATCTGTGAGCAGACCAAATGAAGGGACATTTTTTCCGCTCTCGGAGCCCTAACATATTCCCACTGCTCTGACAGGGGGATAGCATGGAGCAGATACTAAACCAAAACAAAAGCCTCCTAATTAAAAGCTCATTTAGCCCCAGGGGATGCCCGTGTGCAGGATGCTGGTGCCCGACACGCAGTGGTCCAGCTGGCTGTGGGAGGAGGGGATGGGATGGGATCCAGGGATGCAGGGATCCAGTCCATTTTCAGTAAACCGCATCTTCCTCTCCTCTAAGACAGGGGAGAGCTCTCCCTAAGAAAGGGGAAAGCAAGGAGCAGCAGTTCCCTCTAGCAGGCGTCTGCCAGTCCCGTTACCTTATCGCTATCGTTTAGTTCAGAGAGAAAATCTGCTGTGCTGGTTTTCTGGGTCAGCCTTGGAAATGCTCCGTGTCTTAGAGGTGTTTGACGCTGTCCTGCTGCAGAGCAGCGCGGTGCACCCGGGCTAGAAAGCCATCGTGAGGTTGGGTCAGGCCCGATCCGTCCTTGGCTCGGCGCCTCGGGCGGCTGGGCTGCGGGGCAGGGCGCAGCACCCAGAGCCCGCGTGCCCCACGGGGGCCAGAGCGCGCTGAGACTCTGTAATGCTGGATGATCTTCATTATCCCGAGTCACCGACGTACCCGAAAGCCTTGCTTTTGCTCTGCACACCGTTTTGTCTGAAAGCAGGAGTACTTTCTTTTGGAAACAATTTCCTGATGCAATCTGGATTTCCTGTTGAATAATCCTTCGCCCCAGTGGGACGGTACAGAGGGATTCTAGAGAAGCTTAACTGGCCTTGCCAGGAGTTAAACATGTCCCTTAATCTTCGCAAGGCGGGGGTTGAAGTAGGAGGATACCCTGCAGGCACTGTTAAAAAAAAAAATCAATTTGAAGGGTCAGGAAGAGAAAGAAATCATAGAATCATAGAATGGTTTGGGTTGGAAGGGACCTTAAAGCTCATCTGGCTCCATCTCCCCTGCCATCAGCAGGGACGTCTTCCACCAGTCCAGGGTGCTCAGAGCTCCATCCAACCTGGCCTTGAACCCTGACAGGGAGGGGGCAGCCACAGCTTCTCTGGGCAGCCTGGGCCAGTGTTTCACCACCCTCATGGGGAAGAATTTCTTCCTAATCTCTAATCTAAATCT
>Ga0065711_1051496_pt1 | contig 10356 bp, 1 predicted proteins | sample Hoacrofraction12_FD_59098 | JGI IMG/M metagenome (GOLD analysis project Ga0065711, IMG submission 59098) | Hoatzin crop microbial communities from Cojedes, Venezuela - Epithelial fraction 12 v2 (version 2) | ecosystem: Host-associated > Birds > Digestive system > Esophagus > Crop | place...
AAAAAAAAAAAAAAAAAAAAAGATGAAGGTGGATGGGTGGTTGCCACTCTCTGGCTGAAAGGCAGCTCGTGCAGAAAGCGAAGCCCCGTGCTGTGCCCCGGCGCTGGGAGCTGCTGCCGATGCTGCGGGGAGCGAACCCAGCGAGGATGCTCCCGCGGCCGAGCGCCACAGGACCGTGGGGCAGCACCTGAAGGGCTTTGCAGAGAGGCTGAAAGCAAGCTACTGGTCGCTGGGGAGTTCAGTCTTTGTGACAGTCAGGACAGGCTTGTTTATTTTAGCCTCTGTGTTGCGAAAAAAAAAGAAAAATGAAGAGGAAAAAAAAATACGCAGCTGCTAAGCACAGGTCTGACACTGCTTTGTCGAACCGTCCCAGATCTGAAGTTTCGCTCTTGGCTCGCGCCCAGTTGCCTTCGCTGCTCCGGCCTTGCCTTTCATCATCCTTCACTTGGCAGATGAAATTGTGAACAGTTGAGACTTCCTTTTCTCCCTAAACAACAGTTTCTCTCTGTGGCGGTGCGAACATCCCATTCGGAGTTAGTTCCCAAGTTGCAAAGCGTATTTTCTCCCGGGGGTCGTAGCTGTGTCTTTGTGCTCCAGTTCATTCGGGGCGGACGTAGAAAGCATCCTTTGAAAGATCCAGGGTGTGAACGGGGCAGGAAGATCTCTCTGTGGAGCTGGTTGACAGCGAGGTGGTGGTGTTACACCAAGTGTGAGTTTGGCCTCAGAAGAGGGTGGGTGACGACTGAGCTTCTGCTTTTTTGATAATCCCGCTGCGAGCAGAAGCCAGATGCTTTGTCCCCACTTGTAGCTCGCTCTGGTTAAGTATTATTATTTATATTATGTAGTAGCTATACACAGTGTTTTATGGCAGCAAAGACACATAAATCAGCAACCAGAAGACGAGGGCTTTGCTCTAAAGAGCTTATAAATCTAACAGCTTGAGCAGCACCGGTAATGGACACAGTAAGCAGGCAGTCAAGTTGCATGTAGACGTGAGCTAAGATGGGTCTCCCAAAGCAGATGGCGGTTTAGGAGCGATTTGAAAGAGAAGCAAACTGCTCCATCCTCGAGACCAGATCCTGCTGGAGAATTAGTCAGGCCATGACCCATATAAGCTTGTCCGGGTGGAGAGGTGAAAGCGTCCATTTGAGAAAAGCAGCTCGCAAAGAGGGCACGGGCAGGGGGTGGCGAGGGCTCGTGGCGGGGCTGCCTTTTGGGGGGCTCTGCAGGTGCAGCCCCCCGGGGCCGAAGCATCTATTCTTCTCCTAACTGATTTCTTCCTCTCAAGCCTGAGACTCCTGATGAAAATAAGTGGCATGGTGTCTTCCTAAATAAACCAAGGCTCTGCCTCGCTCCGAGACACAGTAAAGCATCATAAACCTTAAAATGCAAGAAAACTGCCAGTGCAGGTACACCCTGCTCTGGATCGAGCGATGCCGTGGGGACAGGCTGCCCGCAGAGCAGAGCCGAGGCCAGCGTCCCTGCCGCGGCGGCAGAGCAGTGCTCCAACCCTTCGAACCTTCCCTCTCTGATCCTGGGTATCAAACCAGCTTTTTTTTTCTTCTTTTTTTATTTAAATTTCTTCCTGTGCTGGCACCGGCCCGGGAAGAACCTGGTCTGGGCTGGAGCGAGATGTGCTGTGTCTGGCCGGGCACGCTGGCTCCGGGTGTCTGCATTCTTCTGGCCGCTTTCAGCTCTTGCACAAATTGAGGCTTCACGCTAAATGCATTACGCTGTATAACAATTAATCCCGCGCTACATATAGAAAGTCCTTACTCATCAATAATGCATGTGGGAGGAGTGATTTTCACTCTTAGTAATAAGGCTAAGACAATGGAAACAAGCAGGTAATGGAGAACATTTATAACGATGTTAATCTAATAATGAGTCTAACGCTGTTAAAAGTAAGACTGCAAACTGGACGCATCCAAAGATAAATTATTTCAAGCATTCATTAACTGACGCCTAATTAATGCCCAATTAGAGAGACGCTACATGGGAAATGGTTTGGACAGTCGGACGAATTCATTCCAATCACTGAAACCTCAGTCAAAAGCAGGAGGCGGCAGAAGGACACGGCGAGCAGAAGCCGGAGTGACACAGCGCATCAGTGGGAGAAAGCCAGGAGATAAACACCCCCTTGCTGGTTTTACCCGTGTCAGCAGGGCTTTGTTTTTATTCACTTCACCGGCAGGTTTCTGTAGGATTTTTCTGTGCCGCTTTTGAAGCTCTCCCTCCCTGGTGAGCTCCAACACACGTGCTGGTGACCCTCCATCTGCCTCGCAATCTTTACAAGATGAAGTCGAAAGGGCTTTGTCGGGAGTAACGAGTTCAACAATTTAGGCAGGGTCTAACTCTCAGGGACCTCTCGGGAAGCTCCCACAGTGCTTGCCAGCCTGGGAAGCCCAGCGAGACGCAAGTGCTCTCAGCTGTCTCGTCCTGGTGGGGCTGGGCTGCTGGCCATCGCAGTGCTGGTGTTACCAGCCTCAGGAGCTCATGGCTCCATGACCACAGCCTCTTTGTTTCTTGGGGGGTCTCATTCTCAGATGTAAACTGTGACCAAGCCCAGGGCATCCCAGGGGCAGCTGCTCACAGCACTAGGCAATCAGCAGCTTTTATGGACTTGGAGGGAAGGCATCCTTGATGAGACTGTGTGCCTTGAGTGCATCCACTGGGGAGTCCATACGTTTCCTCTTTCCAAGTCCTCCTTCCCGCCTATTTATTATTTTTTCTAAGCATCCATCCTTCTGCTTCCCCGTTCTCCTTACCCCCAGATTGCAGCACGTGGGTAGAAAGACATCCCCGCCTTTTCTTCCTACCCTCATACTCTTGGGAAGCTGAGAATCAGTAACACCCTAAACTATCCCCATTGCCATCGACAACCATGCAAGTCACATCTTCCTCTCCATAGGAACTCCAACTGTTAACTCACAAATGCCTGTTAGTTATAGAGATGGACTCAGCTCCCTCTGACCTTTACCTCCGGAGTCATCCCTGTAGGCAGGGAGCCGTTAAACACCGTGCTCCCTTTCGGCAGGAGCCTCTACCTTGGCCATGCTCCAGGGAGACCCAGGCTGCCTTCGTCCATCGCCGCGCGTTGCTAACAGCCGCCTGTCATCACCATCGCTATACGTGAAATCGTGTATGCTCCCAGATCCCTGCCCGGCTCCACCTCCCATCAGTAATCCAGTTAGCCTGGCAACTGGCGTGTCACGGAAGAGCGCATAAAACTGTTGTTTGGAAGCAATATGTAATCTTCCAACCTGCTGCTTATAGCTGGGAGATGGTTTATTGATTCAGACCCTTGTGATTTGGTATTTGCAATAACAGACTCCGCATGTGGGAGATCGTCACAGTGCTTGTGCCTGGCAGGATTTTGCTAATAAACATAAGACCTACAGAAGGTTTTGTACTTCAGTGTCACTGAGGTAAGACGGGGAATGTGAAGCTGTCCCTCCTTGGTGAAGCACATCCGTGGGTAAAAAAACCCAGCAGAACGTATCTGCAAACGTAGAATTATCTTTACCATCGTTCTCTGGCACTCGGATAATCACAATATCCTCAGGATACCGCTGTTTCCCAGGCTGCGCTTGCACGGCGAGTTGCAGCGAGGGCTCCCGTTTTGGCAGGGAGCGCTGGGTAGTCAGCGCCGGCACGATGCTCCCACCAGCACAGCCCCTCTCTCATCGCAGAGGCACAATAGCAAAGCCAAAATGGCACGGCGGTGACTTGGAGAACGTTCCTTTTCCTACACAGCCGTAGGAGTTGTCGCACATTAAACGTTCCCGACTTACAGCCCCTTTCTGGCAGCGGCGCAAGAATGAGACATCCCTTCTGGTAGCCGATGCTTAATTTCTGAAGGGCAGCGCCTGGAAGAAGTCCCCCCCTTCTCTTCGCAGCCAAGGCTTGGTCCAATGCTTTGCCCAGAGATGCTATTCTTTTTTGCTCTTAACAGCCCACTCAGAGATGACTGCCTCTTACTGGTGATTTATGGAGAGTCTGAATAACCCAGTTTATCTAAAAAGGTGACAACTTTGCCCTGACAGGATGGGTCCAGATGGACGGGTCACCTGCTGTTAACCATACGGTAATAGATCTCCATACCAGGCAAAAGGCAACGGTAACCACGGAGTTATACTTCAAACACAATTAACAAGAAAACAGTGATTTTTTTTTATTATTATTTTTTTTCCTCCCACTTGTATTCAGCTGTAGGCACTGAAAAGAGGGACTGTGAAAGCCCAAGGGGTCCAGGCTCATGGACTGGCTGGTGATAACGACATGGAGTAATTAGAGATGAACTCCACTTCCACTCCTGTTTTTCAGATTATTACAAGCTGAGTGCAAGGCGAGGACTCGTAGGCAGGATGGCACCGGCAGCTGTACGCTGCTCCTATGTTACTCCTTTCCCCTGTAAAGTCCAGAGGCAGAATTCATTAGACATGAGCAAATTTTGCATGTAAGAGGAAAAAAGCCAAATCTAGGAGGAAAATCTGAATGAGAAATGACAAGTCTGGTGCAATGAGTCTGAAAAGCCACTCGGCGCAGAAGGAATAGCCTGAAAGCAAGCCTGGTGCGAGGAGTGGGAGCGAGATGGGAACGGGGCGGCAAAAGCGGCACTCTGAGAGCTGAGCAGAGGGAGGGGATGATTACTGCCTTGCTCACCACTTCTGCTCTGCAGCGAGAAAGCCCCGGTCACAGGCACATACTGTAGCACTGGAAGATGCAATATGCTTTGCCACAGGATATCCATTTAAAAATATGTCTGAGCATCCCACTTCCAAACGGAGTTTTCAGCTCAGCCTTTTCCACCAACTGCTGACAACATGTTTCCCTGTAAATCACTTGGTTTTCAGGGTGAACGGTGGTGTCTAACAACTGTAGTAGAAAGAGACGGTGGGGATGGGTCTGCGCCTTCGGGGGAGCTGGGCGTGCTGTGCCGATGCGCTGCACACGCGTAATTTGAGGTGATTCACTGGGAATTACTAAAGCTTTTTCCCTCCAGTACGTAAGCGCGGGTGATTTAAGCGATGCATTACAGGAGGGGTGGGCACCTGTGAGGGTTTGCATCTCCCCTGTTTGCTCTCACGCGTTTGTACAACCGCCTTTCGCCCGACCACGCTGCCTGCAGGCAGAGCTTTGCTGCCTGCGCTGCCAGCGTGAATTCCCCTCGAGAAAGTTTCTCCTGCCCGGCTGTGCCTGGGAACGCAACCGCCCGCCTGTTGCAAGCAGGGCGAGGAGGCAGGGAATACTCCATACGTCACGTTTAAACCACCGTGGGTGACGAGCCCACTCATCACAGCCGCAGTTGTCTCCGTGGGTAATTCATGAGCAGAGAGGAGGGCTGAGTTAATTGGGGACGTTTTTCACTTGGAATAGTCTCCACGGCGGCGATGGGTGGGCAGGGGGGGTGTCCAAGTCCCCGCTGACGCCGCTCTCCCCTCTCTCCGCACAGGGGGATTTGCAGAGCTGCTGCTGGTACTGCTGGGGCTGAAGGTGCCCGGCGCCCTGGGCTGCCCCACAGATTGTGTGTGCTACCCCTCCCCAATGACCGTCAGCTGCCAGGCTCACAACTTCGTCACCATCCCTGAGGGCATCCCCGAGGACAGCGAGAGGATCTTCCTCCAGAACAACCAGATCACCTTGCTGCTGCGGGGCCACTTCAGCCCCTCCATGGTCACCCTCTGGATCTACTCCAACAACATCACCTTCATCGACCCAAACACCTTCGACGGGTTTGTCAACCTGGAAGAGCTGGACCTAGGGGACAACCGCTACCTAAGGGCTTTAGCTGCAGACACTTTCCAAGGGCTGGTAAAACTCCATGCCTTGTATCTGTACAAGTGTGGGCTGAGCTCCCTTCCCAGCGGGATATTCGGTGGCCTCCACAACCTGCAATACCTTTACTTGCAAGACAACCACATCGAGTTCCTTCAGGATGATATTTTTGTTGACTTGGTTAACCTCAGCCATCTTTTTCTCCATGGAAACAAGCTTTGGAGCCTCCATCAGAACACGTTCAGAGGACTAATAAACCTGGATCGGCTGCTCATCCATCAAAATCAGCTGCAGTGGATTCACAGGCGGGCTTTTCACGACCTCCGAAGATTGACCACCCTTTTCCTATTCAATAACAGCCTCTCGGAGCTGCAGGGGGACTGCCTGGCCCACCTGGGAGCCCTGGAGTTTCTCAGGCTGAACGGGAACCCGTGGAGCTGCGACTGCAAAGCCCGTTCGCTCTGGGAATGGCTGCACAGGTTCAGAGGCTCCAGCTCCAGCGTCATCTGCGAATCCCCCGAGCAGATGCACGGCAAGGACCTCAAGGTGCTAAGAGCAGAAGACTTTAGGAACTGTTCGGGGTCCGAGTCGCTCCATCAGATAAAAACACATACTTTCTCCACGGCGGACAGAGGAGCCTCCAAAACCCACCACCCTCACCACTCCTCCAAGGAGAAGGGGAAGGAGAGAGGGGCTGAGAACGGTTTGCACAGCAGCCAGCCCGCCGCCCCCCCCGGCTCCCGGCCGGGCTATCGCAAACCCGGCAAGAACTGCACCAGCCACAAAAGCCGTAACCGAACCTCTAAACCGGTATCCTTGGGGCCACGGAAAAACGGGCAGGAGTTTCCAGACTATGTGCCTGATTATCAGCACAAATTCAGTTTCGGGGTGATGCCAACGCTCCCCCCCAAACGCAAGGGTAAGTGCACCCGGCGGACCCCCATCCGCCCCCCCAGCGGGGTGCAGCAGGCAGCCGGCTGCTCGGGGCTCAGGGCATCGCTCCTGGTTTTTATGATGGTGTTAGCGGCCGTCATACGCTGAGCCCCCGGCTGCGGACGGAGCGAATCTGTACTGCCACCAATCTACAAAGGACCAGAGTTTCTTTTCTTCTTCTTTTTTTGTACGTGGCGAGCGTTGGCCTGGCGAAGGGAAGAACGTTGTCTCGGCTTCTGACGGTCTCTCCGTGGCTGGCCAGGCTGCCAACGCGGACTGTGCCGAATGCAGCGGGAGCGGATTCAAAGGCATTATCACAACTTGTCACAAACAGCCTAACCGAGCACCTACAACAAAAGCCAACCTTACGAAAACCCAGATAACAGGGATGGCAGCCAATTTGTTGGTGACAACAACCGGACAAATGGACTGTATCCATGCTCTTGTGAAATCCCGTTCATTTGAGAGTGCTCTGAAGGACCCCTCCAATTACCGAAAGGAACATAATTGCTGTAAAAACGATCACCGACTAAGCCTACACTGTTTCTCTGAAAGTGAGTGCAAGGACACTGATACTGATGTAGTAAGGACATTGGTTCTCCCACGTTTTAGCCCTTTTGGCTCCAAACCCAGAGGCCAAAGTTGGCTGGGAATCTCTTTGAAGACAATCTCAAACCCCTGAATATCTCAGGCACTACAGCAGAACAGGGCTTGCCTGCTGGGCTTGGAGTAGCCAACAACCAAAGGAAAGACTGATTAGAGGTGGAATCAAAAAAAACCCAACAAACCCAACACTTAAAGAAATGAGGTACCTGCAGGAGGTGCATTTTTTTTGTAACCATGTTCACACATCTGAAAAAGCCAACCCCAACAAATGCACAGGCTCCCCCCTTCCCCTCAATTATCCATATGTATGTCTCATAATGTTTATAAACTGTATGGAAACTATATCTTCAGAACTAAGGATTGTATTGTTGAATTTATAGCAGACCAGTATATGATTTTTTTCCTCAAGAAAACAAACCGGCAGCAGTGCCTACAGATGCTGAAAGCCACCAGGCGGGCTCAGTACATGTGGGGGAACCACAGCAGACCAATGTTCTCAGCAATTCAGAGCACTAAACTTTGGGAGGGGTGGTGGGGGGGTGGTTATACGCAATGCAGCAAAGTCCATATCCAGAGAGCCAAAACTCACCCTTACATCCTAATTTCTAACTGGGGGGAGAGAGAGATTAATTAGTCCAAATAAATAGAGCCATAGAGCACTGTCTCCAGAGAGCGCTGCGAGGCCCCGGGGAGGAGAGGGGCTTCCCAGCCATGTCGGTGGCGTGAGGACCTTTATAGCTGGACTAAGGTTTTCACTTGGGGCAGCAAGGAGCAGTTCCCAGGCTGCAGCTATTCCTGACAGCGTCAGGAGAGGTTTTGTTTCTTAAAAGGAACAGGTTGTGTCACGGGAAGAGTCAGAGAAGGGGGAAACTACAGCTTGTAGGGGACCAGCGATGCCCAGTGCAATGCCCAGGCTTTCTGGTCCGCCATAGGAGAGAAAAATAAATGGTCCAAGAGAGCCGTACGAAGGGGGTTGTGGCTAGGTGGAGGAGAGGGAGCAGATCTGCTTGTTCCCCTCATCCTGAATTAAACCCCACAGCGGAGGGATGTGTTTGCTGGTCGGGGGCATGGCGGAGCTGGCGGCATCACCGATGGCAGCCCATGGGCTTGGGGAGGTGTTGCCCAGATTCTGGAGTCGGTGTGAATTCCCTGTCAGCGTGGATATGTGAGACCAAAAAGACACTGAAGTTAATGAAACAAAGGAAATAAAAGTGATCTTGGACAAGAAAAGGCTGCTGTTCATTTCACAATAATATCCCAGCCCTGTCGGCACGTTTCTAGCCCATAGCTCACATGTGGGGCTGGAAAGCCCAAAGGCAACGCCTCGTGTTTTCCATCAGACATGTCACTAGCTTCAAGAAGAAAGGGGCAGCTCGGGAAATCCACTCTCCTAACTGCTGTGGGGATGGGGAGAGGGTATTTACACAGCAGCAGATCCCCTGAAGGTATCTGGAAATGAAAAGAGAAACTCCCAAGCAAAAAATAAAGAAGAAAAATCCCCGAAGCACTTATATTTAAGAGCAGTTGGGTGCTGGGAGTGAGCAGCTGTGGGGGCACTACTTCCTCTGTCCATCTCGCAAGCAAGGAAGGGCAGGGGCTTGGATGCTTCACTTTTAAATACTCTGCTTGGGGAATAGCAGGAGTAACTCAGGGAGGAGAAAGGAAGAGGTTACTTCATCAAGCTCTCTGCCTTCCAGCTCCTACCCAAACTTTTCTGTCTACAGGGCTCTAAAGCTCCACTAAAGGGATGTCCAATGCAGCCAGAACAAATAATCCGTGATCTGAAATAGCTCCCTCATGTCCTACTCTCTATAACCAATAGCAACTGAATGAGTCTGGCACTGTCCCTTAGAAGTGGAGAATGTTGTTATGTTGGTTATTTCGTTTCATACTCTGGAAATCAAAGCTCTCAGTGGGAGAATGAAGAAGAGAAGCACTTTATTAATTTTTTTTAAGTCTGTGTGTAACTCCTGTAATATAGGAGTGAAATGTCAGCACAGGAGATGCTAATGTTTTATAAATGATTTGGGTGCAGCAGGCACAATGGATAGTCTTTGAGATGAATTATATTAGAATAGACTACGCCTGGCTCAAAACCATAATTGTATTTTTAGTATCTTTTCCTTTAACTTGTAGGAAAAATAAAGGCAACTCCACGGTGTATTACAAGCCTTGTCAATCAAGTGCTCTAACTCCTAGCAATAAAAGCTGCTGTTTAAAAACCAGAAGGGAGACATGATACACTGCTAAATAGGAGGTGTCGCTTGACATGAACTATTGGTTTCTGATGTTCCTCCTGCCTTCCCCTCAGCTGCCGTCCCTCCCCACGCCCATCCTTCCTCCACAACCACAGCTCTTTGAGGATAAACTAAATTTTTATGGCATGCTCTGACACTTAGCCTCAATAACTAACTCCCCATCTGCATGGTTCAGCTCTACCATGGCCCCTGGTTCACTCGTGCATTTTTTTCCCCAATCCCTTCATACCGCGTGTCTTCATGCATTTTGAATGTTGGTCTGAGGGCTGGCATAAATCCCCTCCTCTCCAAAGCAGTGCTCGCACAACCTCAAAGCAAGCAGTCGAGCAGACACAGGTATAACCACAACTTGCCAGAGCTAGTCTGGCTCAGGCTGGAGATAGGAACAGTTGCAGAAATTTAGGACTGACTTAGAATCACTCCAAGAAATGAAGGTTGGACAGGGAGGTCCCTGGGGTGAATGGCTGAACCCCCAGAATGGTGTTCAACACCATGGCCCCTTTGAGGCAATGCTGGGCAGTGGTCCACGTGCTCCCATTTGGACAGGCTGGATCAATGGGTGGACACCAAACGTATGAGGTTCAACAAGGCTCAGTGCTGGGTCCTGCACTCAGGTCACAACAACCCCATGCATGCTACAGGCTGGGGGAAGACTGGCTGGAAAGCTGCCCGGTGGAAAAGGACCTTGGGGTGTTGGTCGACAGCCGGCTGAACATGAGCCAGCAGTGTGCCCAGGTGGCCAAGCAGGCCAACGGCATCCTGGCTTGTGTCAGGAACAGTG
>Ga0065711_1051501_pt1 | contig 10356 bp, 4 predicted proteins | sample Hoacrofraction12_FD_59098 | JGI IMG/M metagenome (GOLD analysis project Ga0065711, IMG submission 59098) | Hoatzin crop microbial communities from Cojedes, Venezuela - Epithelial fraction 12 v2 (version 2) | ecosystem: Host-associated > Birds > Digestive system > Esophagus > Crop | place...
GTCAGATATCATAGATATCCACAAAAAAAAAAAAAAAATCCCACAACAAACCCAAATGTATTAATCACAAACTAATTAGCCTTACTTACTGTACATGCTCTGTTACTGCCCTCGCGAGCGAAAAGATACCGGCACTAAGCTAAGGCACTATTTGTAGGCTCACCCACACATACGGCATTTCCTTAAAACTGTTCCTAGGGCTTGGCCCTCTAGGAACTGTTGTATTTGTTTATTTTGATTAATTTTGAAGCTCTTTACATTTTAGGTATATTGGGGTGGCAGACTTTTGGGCAATCTGGTAATGAGCTGAATTTATGCTGGGGGTCTAGTTTTTAAACTGTAAGGCCTGAATACTTCACACTTGAGTCTACCCCGTTGTCACTGACCCATCGTCCTACATGGGCCACTCAACTTTCCTGTGCATCATGTATTCTTTATTTCAAAGATGGTGCACGACGCTTTCCCATCTTTGTAAAACATTTAGGGAGATACAAGTGAAGTGTACTATGTGTGCAGAGTATTACTGGTCTAATAACATTCTCTTCCCGCAGCAAGCATGCCTTGTTACTTGGTACTAACGAGTTACACACTCTGAATTAAAACATCTTGCCTACCTTGTCTGGTATACTCATCTGCTTCTCTGTGGACCAAGTCTTTTACCCGGTTTCCATACAGCAACCTAGAGGAATCATGATCAAAAGCTTTCAAGGTTTCACTGGAGCTGTAAGACTTCTGCGTAGGCACTCGGCACTCCTCATTTTCTGCGGAAGAATTTGTATAGCGCCGTTCCTTGTCCCGCCTGCTCTTTGTCAGGGAGCAGTAAGGCCTACGTTCCTTCACATCCATACTTCATTCCTTCTCTGCGCACATCAGTCCAGCTTATGGGGAAGTCTTCTCTACATTCAGTTTACATTCACCTATAACAAAATGAGAAAGACAACCGCTGATGTGTTACAACGCTCTCTAATTGCTGGGATTGCTTCCTAACTGTCTGAAAGAGAAAGCTGTGATCAACGACGGGCGAGACGCGCTTCTGTAACGTTTGCAAGACTTCCCAGAGTTTCATGCACGAGCTACCCTGATCAAAAAAAATTAGCAAAGAAATTGTTGTGAACGACAACCCAATACTTCTCATTTCTATACAACAGATTACAAGATCAAAATCAGACTGAGAACTGGGTGGAAAAACGCAGCTTTTCAGCTGTAAAAACCTGTTCATCACCTAAAGTCTCTCTGTAGGTATGTTCTTTTTTCTCTTTTTCTGAGAAGGATGCATGCTTTAATGGCAAGTCTGACTTCCTTCTGCTTGTCAGAAACTTCTGGTTTTAACGTCTGTGTTTTATATACAGACTTCTACAACTTCTTATTGTCATTTCTATTCTAGGAAAATTGCTCTCATCAAGAACATATACATGTAATTTCACAGCAAGCTACAAAAACACTATAGGTGATACGCAGAAAGACTTCTCCAAGGCAGTATATTCCACTTAACTTTAGCTAGAAAGCAAGCAACTAGCTGATCTGTAAATGACAGTGAGAAATATTTTTTTTCCTTCCCTCAAGATTTTAGGGAATATTACAGTAATAATCTTATTTCTATTACTATTTAGTCTTCTTTACTGTTTCATTCCACTTCGTTTTCAAAACAAGGCTTCTGAGTTTCATCTCTTGGGTCCTGCACACTGAACTACAACATCTACCTTTCTGACAGAGTAAGAAATACTTCGGAAATTTTTCCTGTGTTTTTTAAAGAAAAATGCTACGATGAAACAAATAATAGAATTTGTATCTTATAAACAGCTGACAAAACATCCAAACGTAGAACAGTTTGGATGATTTTAGTACTTTGCAACTGTACCTGTTAACTGAGGCCTTGGTATTTCTTGTTTGACACCTTGTATATTAGAGTTCTCTCCTTTGTCTCAAGGAGAACTTTCCCCTGGGTTCATCCTTCAATTTAAAATACTTAAATATCACAACTGATTATTTTACAAAGTCCTACCAGTCAAGCCTTTTGTGATGTAGAATGAAAATGACAGTTTACAGTACACATCGCTAAGCAGCAGCCAACTCCATTCGCACTCTGCTCAACAAAAACAGTTGCTTTAGAACTCTTCACCTACTTCATTTTAAACATTTGATATCAAACAAACTAATTAGTTGTCACTCCCGAAAAGATTTTTAGAGATTATTTAATTTACTACAGCACTGCAATTCAAATGCGTGAGTGGCAGCCGGTCTTCTATTATTCTGGTTTGAAATTCTCCAAAAAGCTCTTGCATTTCTTGACCTGTGTGAATCTCAATTTAGACTAAGCGACAAAGCTCCAAAGCCTTCCATTTACGCTCTCTTCTGTATTTATTAAATTTTCAAACGTTACGTGGTTAAAAAGAAACTGAAATACTTGTACAAGATCAGAAAAACCGAAGCTTTATAACAGAAGAGTTTATTAAATTTACGACTGTTTAGATGTCTGCATGCCCATGTAGCACGTCTTTTTAATTTACATGAAACATTCGGATTTTACAATATTTGGTTGACTAATGAATGCAAGTTCTCTCTATGTAAAAACAACATTCTAGACGTTTTATAACTTTGTGTTTTATTAACATTAATATGAAACGTGATTTTAAATATCTTTATTAACAGATACACACAGGTATTCTTCTGCAGTGTAAAGACATCACGTGGAACCATATCTCCCCTTTCATCTCAGCGTTTCAAGACTTTAAAGGGCCACTAATTCCCAACGTCTCTAAATTATGCCATGGGAAAACTCACATATGCTATTCATCAAACACGAAATAATTTCGGTATTTTTTCAAGTTTCCAAGCTCCTTTATGATGTAAAAAACAAAAAACCCAAACCCTTCTTTGCACAATACTTTGCTACTATACCACGCTAAAATCCTCAAAGATTTTAATCTGTGCTGTAGCATGACGAAGTACTGATCAGCTTCCCACGGAAGTCAATGAATTCAATCAAACTTCAAAAGGCAGTATTCTGGGTTATCTATTGCCTCTCCGGGCAATGAATGAAAAGGTTAAAAAAATACATGCTGTTTAATAGCACCACATTATGGAGACACTTTCACAGTGATCACAGTGCCACAATAATGAAGAAAAAATCCTGTAAGATTTAGAAATCTGATCTTTTAGAATCCTGCATTATACAAAACACCTGTTTACCTTCAATAACCTTTAACTTTAAAAATTAATAGTATCTCTCCGTGAGTTTTAGGAAACACTTAACATCCTCAGGCTCATGCCTTTGAAATGATTTCATCAGCAAATTAATATACATAGTTCAAAGCAGGAAACAGAATAAAAGCTATCTTAAAGAGCTGTCTACAAATAAATATTCTCTACCATGACCAGAATACAAACAGAAAGAGAGCACACAAGGTATCTGCGGAACGCAGAAACAGATCTCGGTGTTAACGTTGAAGCAGTGAGCCAGCAACGACAAGTCAGACAAAGGAAGACTTGCAGACGGCTTCACAAGAGCCGCACCGTAAGTCTTCTTATTGCGACGAGACGTTCTACGGTCTCAGGACTGCGCAGGAATTACCTGTCCCATCACGAATTCTCCCTTCCCCCCTTTTAAAAAAGCACCCCTCACCCCCAACTTCAGAGAAATATTTTTAATTATTGAGCAAAACATTTTAAGGAAAAAACCCAAACTGTCAGTTGCTGCATATGTTCAGCTCCTTTCTTATAAAGATCACTAGTTAAAATATTAACAAGTTTTCCCACTCAAATCTTCGGATTTAAATGAACCACTGTTTCACAAATTGGAACATATTCCAATCTTTCTTCTCCTCTGTTTCCTCTAACACAACAGCAGCATCCCACGGGGAGTTACCCCAACGCACTGACTAGCTTTCTTTTCCTACGCCTTAGAAGAAGCTCAGATGAAATACCGGTAATGAGTACAACACCAACTCAAGGGAACGCAGCAACTAATTTGACGCATGAATAGTTTTTTTGACAAATCAGATTAAAATTTTAAACCAAATAAAATTAAATTTATTTTGTGACATGTTACAGAAACACTTGCCTTCATCTGCAAGTAATTTTTGCCCATATGTCAGAATTTATGGTCTATCGAATAGCTTTCTCCAATTAAATGAAAGAATTCTCCTAGAGCAATATTTACAAAGCTATTGAACTACTAACTCACCCAGTCACAAAAGGATGTCAAAAGAGCCATGCTAAATACTGTTACACGTTGTATTACCATGCTAACGTGAAATGGCCTGCGTATACTGAAGAAAATCAAAGAAGATTTCACTGGTGCAGGTCACTACTTCAAGTCTCCATCTACTGCTTTTCTAAGTATAAAAACGGAGGATGCTCATCTGTGTCACCGAGCGGGGGGATCTCCCGCGACCTTTGCAGAGGTCTGTGCGGAGTTCCAGGCTCCTAGCTGGATTGAAGAGGAGCATTAGGGTAATCACCAGACCGACAAGTCAGCGTTCATACAGTCATGGCCGCCCCGCTCGTGTACACAGCTTAGCTGATGGCAGCCTCGCTCAGACTGCACCTCCCCAGTGTCACTCCACATCTTAAAAACAGTTCAAAAGCATAGGAAGGGGATGCCTGTTTTTAAATTAATACTTACATATTTTTTTTAACCTTACTCCAGAGGGAAACAGGAGAACCAGAGAAGCATTTCTTGTACGTGACCCGGTCATTGGAACCACAGAGCTCATTTCTTACATGTCAGGCTACTTTGAAGACCTCTGACATCATTGGGACATTTAACACAATATTTAATTGCCAAGTCAGATATGGTATGTACAAATAATAATTAAAACAAGTAAATTATCAAAATTCTTTGTTTCACTCTAAGTGTTGCAGAGAGCCAAGCGTAAACACCAAAAGACAGCAGCAGGCGTATTCACACACCAGTGTCCAAGCTACCATGGGAGCTCTGATGACTGAAGTCTCAGATACAGACAAAGCTGACTGATGCAGTGTAGATGTTTTACACTGTATTTAAAATTCCCCGGGACAATCTTTCAGCAGTTTCTCTTAACCACATACTGTAACATGAAATACAGTCACTGTAGTGAAAAAGAAAAAAACCAGTTACCTTTTTTACAATAAAAAAGCCTCAACATTAAAGCCCTACACTGTGATACAGGAAAAATACAACAGACATAAAATGTAGTATATATTTTAATTGCCAAGATGTAAACGAGGCTTTAGGGTCATGCTACAAAGTGTTATCTACAACAGCCAGCCACAACCTTAGCATGCCTGCAGGCCTTTTACACTGTTATGGGAAATTATTGCATTTAATTCAGCAGCTTCAACTCCAAGTTCCCCAAAGAGTTACTACAGTTTGGCAACAGGATGGCAATCCTGCCCAGTGTACACAGTGCTCCCCTCCCATCTCTCGCTCCGAGAGCCTTCTTCCAGCATTAAAACTAGTTCAGTGAGCACTAAGCTAACTGATTAAGACGTCTAAATATACCTCAATATTTTATGAATTTCGGTATCAGAAAAGCTACACAGGTGCAAAGTAGTAAAAAGGTAAGAAATAGGACATTTGTTACTAAAACAGAGATAATTGTGTAGAAAAGATTATGTCACTGCTTGGGTTGATTTATGGATCTACTGTAGTACATATTATACTCCCTTTCAACATGTATAGCCATTTTAGACATCTCCAAACATGCAAAGCAAAAATGGAACTAGTTCTGAGAATAACAAGAGTCATTATCTTAATATACACAGTGCTGGAACAGAAAAAGTTTCAAAAATGAGAGGATAAAACTATTAGACCTCTTTGCTACAGCAGGAGAGTAACGGATATGAAATCCTGCTAGGAGGAAGGCCAGCCATGGCCTCTCCTACTCGGCCTCACGAGGAGAAGGAACAGTAAGGAAGGCAGCACAGCACCGTGGGCACAGACCTTCCTCTCCCCCCCCTCCCCGAGGCCAGCACAGCTGAGCCAGGGCAAGAACTTAGATATTCCATACCACAACCTGCCCTCCCCACACCCAAATCTAACAATTTAGGCATTCCTGAGAACAACAGTCTTGCCAGTTGCATTCAAAAGCCTGCATTATTACTACTGAAATACTATTATTTTTATTACCAATTACCATTATTACGAATTAAGAATCATTGATCCTTCCACATTGATCCCTTAAAACAAGCACAGTCTGAATGCTTGCTTAGATCAGGAACAAGTTTCCTTTCATGACACGCCACTACATAAACATAGGCAGTAAAAGAATCGTAAGACTTTTGGGAGAAGCAGCAGGCTTGAACTTCTGTCTGAAACAAGAGCAGAGGAGTTTACGGGCTGCAAGTCAAGACGGTGCCTATTCTCAGCATTAACAACAGCTGCTGAAAATAACATCTAAGTAGTACTGCTGAATAGATATGTTACTGCAAGAATCATTATTTTAATTTCATCATCATTTCCTTTTAATCTGTAATTGTTTACTAATGTAAATATTACATTAGTTGTAATTTACACTAGGTATAGTACTTGCACGCCTCTTAATAGCAAAACAATAAAGCAAATTAGCTGCTACATGTAACAAGTAGATTAAAAAGCCTAAGTACCACATGCAGAAATTAGGAAAATCTCCTGTCCACAAAAATATTTACAATTCACACAACTAATCACCCATAAAACCTATTACAAACAAATACTAAGAAAAACTCAAAAGGCATAAAAGAGTGATGAAATTTCCACTTCGATGGCTGATAAAGTGAGATATGTCAGAAATCAACTGAGCTGGAAAAATGACAATTTGAAGAGGTGCTTAGGATGATCTGTAGCCATGGTGTGCCATTAGTCAAACTGATGACTCCTAATACATGGACATTTCAGGTCATCATATCTAGAAACTCACTTCTTAATATTAAAAGTCTGTCTTCCAGCACAGAAACTAAAGAGGATGCATCCGAAGTCAGCATTCTTAAGAAGGAGTGGGAAACCGATGGCCTGTTGGACAGGCAGTTCACAAACTAAAATTTAAAAAAGCCTCCTTAAGTCACTGACTAACCTTACGTTTTAGAATTAAATTACAAATGAAAAAGAAGGAAAAAATAAAAAAAGAAGAAAGAAGACGACCAGTAAAGAATATTGCGTCCTCTTCAAGCATTTTTCTGCATCAGTCAGGGGAACAGAACACTCCTATCTACCATCACTACAGGATGTAATGTTCATAAAAAGTTACTTTAGATAGTCTGTCTAAAAACCTCAACTTCATTAGAGACGGAATAAACAACAAATATACGTACTCTATGTTCATTATAAAAGTTTCTTGTAGTAAGGGTCAGGAAAATTAGCAAGATAAAGAGTTCTGTAGGGTCCTGGTTAGTCACAGACATTGATGTTTGTGTAACAATTTTGTTGCCGTTACTCAAAATTGAAACCCTTGATGGCGGGAAACAAAAAAAAAAAAGAGGGAAAGAACACCTCATGCCACCCTTCATATGGGCAGAAAGGGATGAGGCACTCTCTATAACGACGGAGGTGGAGGGAGTACTTCTCCGATGGCGTTCTCCTGTGAGGGTATGAAGACCATACAGCAGTGTTTGAGATGGAGCTACAGCTACTTCTGCTTGCTGGAAGCCCTCCACACAGCAAGGCTGCAAACCTGCCAAAGAATAAAAACCCTGAAAACAGCCATAAGTTGGCTATGCACGCATACGGCTTGGGGCTGTGCTGGCCATTAAAGTGCAAACAGGCCCTGAGAAAACCCTGCCTTGCAAGGAGGGAGGGCCGAGACACTGGATAAACCGCTCTGGGAACAAGAACAGCCTCTTCGGCAGAACTCGGTATAGGGTTACACCGGCAATTTCTGTCCCTCCTTGGGTTTGCAGGAACTGTCACGAACTCTGCTCCTGAGAGGAAGTGTCTGCCTCCAGTGTGGAGGATCCGAGTCAGACGTGTTTCAACCTGAAGGGCCGAGAGAGCTAAGTGAGAACAAGAACACTAAGACCGACAGAGTGAAATAATGTGGCGTGCTCCTGTAGAAAGAATGAGGGTGAGAATACGCGATGAAAAGATGGAGAGGCAAAGGAAGTTAAGAGAACAGAAATGCCACAGTCTACAGAAAAAATGAACACCAAAATGAGCCCAGGACAGAAAGTGGAGGGAGACAACCATTAGCACTCAGTATGGCAACACTGGGGAGAAGTGGTGACACGGCAAGCCTAGAACGAGAGGAGAGTTTAAGAAGAAAAATCAAGCAGAGGAAGAGAACAAAGAAAACTTCAGAAGGGAGAAACTGTGCCTCATTTACTGCAGAGCAAAGTAATAACTGAGAGAGTCAGCACTGGGTAATTCATTATTCAGCAGCAACTAAAAAGGCCTAAATACGTTCCTCCATTCCTTGAAATTCATCCTTTACGCCATCATCTCCTTCCCCCTCTGTCTTTTACACATGATTTCCGCCCCCCATCCCGTTGTTCTTATTCCGCCTGTCTCAATGCTCCCCTGATTTATGGGAGTATAATTCCTTCTTGAACAGCATCTCCCAAGTTTACTTTTGCACCTGCTCAGAGCTCTTCCACGCATTCATTCCACTTTTCTTCTGGAACAAAGCCACAGAAATCTAGGGATTTTTAAAACTAAAACAAGTGGGATGGAGAATCCGACACAGGAACACCACGTAACAAGCCATGAGCATCAGAAAGGTGCAACAGTCCCCGAATCCCCATGCAGAGAGCACAGCGCAATGGTTTCTGCGTTTCTGTTTGGAGAACAAAGCTATCAGTATGTCAGCTTCACCATCTGAACAGGCTGTCGATCATTCAACTCCCCTTTCAACAACTCCAAGTTAATTTCAAACAATTTGACAGTAGCAAAGTTTCAAAAATAATACATCTCTCAAGTCACTCTCAGGGAAATGAAGTATATTACATGTGACATGCAAGAGCTGGGCATACAGTCAACAAGGCTGAGCTGAAAATGTCACTGTGAAGGTGTCTGAAAATGAAGGGAGAACCCTAAGAAACTGCAACGAGGATGTCACTCAGGACACGGCGGAGAGGGAAGAAAGACTAGTGAAGGGTAGGTGCTGAAGCTGTTGCTGAGGTCGCACGACATGGGGTACACATGCACCATCAGTCTTCGTTTCCACCTACAGCTTCTCATAGTGAAAGCTAAAGTTCCACATAAACAGGAGACACTCACAAGATTTTTGTTTTCACAGTGATCTGACAGGTAACTAGATTTTTTTGGTCCCAGTCCCACTATAATTAGGATACTGTCGCAGCCTGAAACGTGGAGAATTATTTAGTGAGTCACCTCAATAGAGAGTGACTAGTAAGATGTATAAGCCATGCTGCTAGTTTTATTTATGCTCAAGAACTCTGTTTTGTTTAAACTTATCCCCTTGCCCCACCACCCCCCAACTTTCTTCCTCAAAACAGCAACAAATCAAAAACACAAACAAGAGGAGTCCCAAACACGATGAGAATCCCCCACAGAAACATAAGTACCATACACTCCTGCCGTCACAACATTCATTTATCACTAACACAGAAGTGCGAAAAATTATCAGCTAATGTCTATGTAACACATAGTGAAGCACTGTTCAACCTGATTAAGTTTACATTAGCAGTCCCCACTACTGTATTTCACTATGCCATCTATTCAGACTGTATCAGCTGTCATGTCTTCCTCTGTGCTCACCAGGTTCCTGCTTCCCTCTCCGCACAAGCTGTGTCCTCTTGTCACAACCTCTAATCGTCTCCTCTTCAGCACTGTCCAACGCCAGCAGACAGCAAAGGCTGGAGGTTGTTTGCCCTGCTGGATCGCTTCCTTTCTGTAATCCCTGGTTTACCTCTCTTTCAAACCATCCCTTTCACGGCATCACAGTTTTAGACTTACGTCAAAGGTCATACAAATACTTTTTGTCCTGTAGTCACCCCATTCCTCTCCTACCTCCCAGATTTTGTCTCCAGCTTCAACAGAACTAAGACTCTGATTAGGGCAAACAAAAGAATAATGTGTTTTAAATAATCTTTGGCTAGCTCCACGAGAGACAGAATTTCCCATAGGACTTAGAAATTCTGCTCAAAGGACCGTGTTTCTCTCAGAAAGTGTCCACACAGCCTACTCCGGCACGGCCCTACCTGACTACCAACCAAGATCCTCTCTGCTAGCAGTACTTAAAGAACAAACAATGAACCTCTAGCAACGCAAAGCCTCCTTCAGGCAGCCGGGAGGCAGGACGAAGAACTACCTCGTGCTGACCTCCTCCTCCGCTGGCACGTGCTACCGGTGGGCGAGGCGCCCAGTGTCCTGACACGTGCTGCCAAATTCCTACCACGGGGATGCAGCCGAGCCGCTGCTGGCAGAGCCCCATGGCAGCACCT
>Ga0065711_1051504_pt1 | contig 10355 bp, 2 predicted proteins | sample Hoacrofraction12_FD_59098 | JGI IMG/M metagenome (GOLD analysis project Ga0065711, IMG submission 59098) | Hoatzin crop microbial communities from Cojedes, Venezuela - Epithelial fraction 12 v2 (version 2) | ecosystem: Host-associated > Birds > Digestive system > Esophagus > Crop | place...
GTCCCTCTGGATGGCATCCCGTCCTTCTGGTGTCTCGACCGTACCACTCAGCTTGGTGTCATCTGCAAACTTGCTGAGGGTACACTCGATGTCGCTGTCCATGTCATTGATAAATATATTGAACAGCACCTGTCCCAGTATGGACCCCTGAGGGACTCTACTCGTCACTGGTCTCCATCTGGACATTGAGCTGTTGACCACTACCCTTTGGCTGCGACCATCCAACCAATTCCTTGTCCACCAAACAGTCCACCCATCAAATCCATGGCTCTCCAATTTAGAGAGAAGAATGTTGTGGGGGACCGTGACAAAGGCTTTACAAAAATCCAGATGGATGACATCCATAGGTTTTCCCTTGTCCAGTCTTGTTGTTACACCACCATAGAAAGCCAATAGGTTGGTGAGGCAGGACTTGCCCTTGGTGAAGCCATGCTGGCTGTCTCAAATCACCTCCCCGGCCTCCATCTGCCTTAGCATATCTTCTAGGAGATATGGTAATTCATATTCATATTTTCTAAATTTAAAATTAACTCCATCTGACAATCTTTCATTAAACTTTTGTGTGTTGTCTGAAGATCTCAATTTATGGAAATGATCACTGAGTATATTTTTCTTCTTTTCCAATAATATAATTCAAAAGCCATTCTGAAAAATTCTGCAACACCTTTGCACCTCAGGAACTTAACTGCTTTTTAACTCATCTTGTTACTTACCATGCTGTTCAATGCTGAATGCAAAATAACACCATATTGCCAAAATTTTGTTAGGCTCATATGAATAATACAAGATTAACCACAGAAAATTTAGACCTAGTGTTGTTCCAGCAATGTAAGTGACCTGAGAATAGAAATTATGGGCAGTTGCCTGGGGTTGGTTTATAACAGCTGAGGATCTTGTTCTTACATTTCTGAGTAATGCTGAGGATCATTTCAGCAGTATATTTCACTTGTTGACGTAAGCTATGATGTTTTAATTCTGTCCTACAAATTTCCTCATTTGTAGTGTGAAGAACTTCAACAGATCTGTACTCTAGTTTCACCCTAAGAGAATTTACTTGCTGAATTTTTTCTAATGAAACATCTAGAACCAGTTCAATAAAAATATTACAATTAGCAAAAGGCCATGGGACAGTTCCACTGCAAAGTCAACTCTGTATTCTAATTCCAGTGTTGTATTTCAGTGGACTAGAAAGCACACTGATGAAATATAGTGAGAAGATTATTTTAAAGAAAATGGGGACAGAGGATGGGGAAGAGTAGAGGAAAAGGACTGAGAAAATCATTCCTTAAGAAAAAAGTCACTCATCAGGGACCCTACTGAAAGCCCATAAAAGCCAATGGCAAGCCCTGCAGTAACGTATCAATTTGCTTCAGATCAATATTTGGTTTTGTCTCAAAAATGAAAGAGTTGGAGCTCTGTGAATGTCCCCCTATTCTGTTTCACAGACAACATGTTTATTTCTTTCCTTGGTATTGAAGATTTATCCAAGATGTACAGTATAATAGCTTATAAGATAATAAGAACTGATAATCGTTGACAGACAAAAACATTGAGTTACAGATCTCCTTCCTGAGTAGAATAAATAAAGGTTTGCTTCCTTTGGTGACTGAAGTACTTGGTTCTGATTAGTTTATTCATCTTTCCTGACCTTTTTTTATCCTTATGTCTTGTTTTCCAGCACACTTCTCTCCTCAAGCTTCAGAACGCCAGAGCTGAACTAGCCCAGCAGGCAGCCTTTTAGTTTCAACAGACATAGAAACAAGGAGGATGCATTGCAGCAGAAAATTAGGTGAACTTTATTCACACCCCCTGTAATAAAATAGATTACCCGCCATGAAGACTAAAATGTGTGGACCAGACCTCCCACAAAGAAAACACATACATCTCCAAAAGGAACTAAGTATTCTCTTCCAGAGAAACTCCCACTCTCCCAGTTCTTGTGTCAAGGATGAGAAAATATATCACACAGATTTATTGAGACTAGCTCTACACTTGTGCGTAAGGAAAGGAAAAGGACACAAAAAGTCATCCCTCTGCACTTGCCTTGCAGCAGCATTACCATACTTACACTGGTTAAGATTGCAAACACTGCTGGGAGCTAATGTTGGCATTAGTTAGCCTCATCAGACTGAGCCAGGAAGAAAAGGGCGATGGCCACTTTGCCTGACAACTTCTGGGAAGATGTTTAGGGCCAAACAAGCTTTCTGTAATCTTTGCAGTTGCCTGGAAGTCAGTAAAAATACTATTCTTATATTCCCACTAAAGATTTAACATGAGCCTGACATGGGGTGGTATTATGGTACTACTTGTCTAGAAATGCTGAATAGATTCAATAAGAGAAAGCCCTGGAAACTTAGTAAGTGCAGTGAAGCTTCTGAAATAGTGTCAATGGTTTGGTTCTGTTTAATTTTCTGTTTCTATACAGCAGGCATTTCAAAAAGTTAGGCATGTATAGGGAGCTATTTTGGAAACCTGAAATAGTATATCAAATAACACACATTGAAAATGGATCCTAAAAAATGATTTTCCATTGTGTTGTGGTATCTTACTCTTACTAAACTTGTTCTCAACATTCCCCAAAGTTAATTGAACTTAAAAGTTTACAATTGCATTTAATGAAAAACGTACCTTCACGCTTCATACCTTTTTTTGAAAATACTAGCCAACAAATTTCTCTCCCAGAACATAGGTTGGATATTATACAATAGGAGGACTTTTCTTATAAATCAGATTAAGAAGTGTTTTTTCTTATGGAATCACGGGATCAGAAACTATCTCTAGGTTCATATGGAAAATACCATATCAAAGTAAGAGTAATGATGATGGTGAAGAAGATGATTAAGAAAAGTTGATGTGCAATCCCAGAAGGTAGGTGGAAGTTTAGCAATGCTATCTGAAGTTCTTTTTTCTCCATTGAAGTCAGTAATTGTGAGCCATTATCATGTGCTGATTGTGAAAGCCTATGTGCTCGTATTCTGTTTAGTTCTTCCATTCCGTGTGGAATGTGTTATGCTCACATAACATTGTAATGTTTTCTGGGTTGATTCAGCAAACTATACATAGAATTAAATGGTAATGAAGAATGATATATACTCTCTGTCTTTCATGGTAATCCATCGGGGGACTGATGAATCTTAAGTTGCTTTTGTCTTAGGTGAAATGGTTTTGTAGTTAAACAAAGGAATCCAATCCATAGAGTATTTACATAGAAGCTTTTACCAGTGCTCTGTTTCTTTGAACAGACAAGGAAATAACTGCAATATTATTTCATCTGTACAATCTCCCTCTGTTCTGAGATGGCATGTCCATGTCTACTCTAGCACTTGTGTTCTGAGCACTGCAATATTATGTTGTAAAAGAAGCCATAATAGGATATTAGGAGAAGCATGTATTTTCATATTCGTAAAATATGACTATTATATTTGTTGTTAGTTCTCAAATTTTAAAAGTAACTAAAGGCTACAGTGATGATGAGTCTTTTATGCTGGATACTGCATGAATATCTAATAAATTTCATAAAACTTCTACCATCTTCCAAATTTCAATTAGAGCAGGAGATAAAACCTTCATAACTACATATTTCAGACAGCTTGCAAGAGACAAGTTGCATCAGACAGTTTGGGCACTGTGACACTGCAGATCATGCAAAGTGGCAGTTGTTTCTTCCAAGATTTTGAGTCCATTTTCAAAAGAAAGCTATAGGAATATATTGCTAATCAAGATGCAGCATTTCAATGAGTATGTGAGCTGAACCATTATATCTTTGTGGTTCACCCATCACCACATGACATCTGACACCTTGATAAATCATCATTTATTTCTAACTTAGTTTATGCATGATTTTTCTGCAGTGTAGCTGATTATACTTTGTTACAGATGCTAATTTTCAAAGGTTTGCAAAAAAGCAGACAACTTTCTGGAGGCCGAGTCAGAGAAGATATTGGTAATGAGACATTTGTAGCTTTTCACCTCGAAGATACCAGTTCAACCTGGGATCAAATTAGAAGAAACTGAAGTTATGCCTCTCTGAAGTTTTTCAATCATCTACACGGAGTGACTTTATTGTCTCCTTTCAATTCCCAGTGTCTCATGCATCAAAGAAACATATGCAACTTTCTCACCCAATTGCTGGCATAATTTCAGGGAAATGACATTCTTTCATAGGCGTAAAAGTTTCTGTAAGTAAGAACAAATGTAATAGAGAAAAACTGAAGGCATTTTTTTCCCCAGAATTCACATGCAACATATTCCAGACATTTAGTTTATATTGCAATCCATGCTTTATTTGTGGGTATGTTCATAGTCATAGCAATGACTGTATCTAAAACACTAGGTATGTATGACCCCTGATCTCTAAGCACTGTAAGATTTAAGATTTTTATATAAATGAAGTAATTAAAAGCAAGACATCAGTGATGGAATGTCTACAAGGATAAAACTCCTATCATACTCATGTAGAAAACATGTGTGTGTAGGTTCGAAACACTGATATATTGCATAGGAGTAAGTTCTAGGGCATCATAAAACCCCACATGCTGCTTGTTTCAGCCAATACTGTTTGACTGATTTTCTGGTGGGAACTGGACAAGAAATAAAACCTGAATACAAGAAAATAGGAGTGTCCCTTTGGTCAGGGAAGGCATGGCATGATTATCTGTGAAAAGGAAAATTTCACCAGCATAAAACTAAACAGACAAGAGTTAGCCTGCATCTTGAAACTAAAAGGGGAGGAAATCCATTACATCCTTAAGGCTACAGGGAAAAAGCTGATCTGAGCAGTTAGGTTTTGTACATGGGAGTAAAATGTGTTTTGAGGAACACGAAGAGGAGGGTGCGATAATAAGAACAGGAATTGATTGGTAAAAGGTAGTGCTGGTGGGTTGGATGGACATTTTTCATGAAGCTGTAGAGGAAAAAGTAACACAAAAGTAGAAGAAGTATGGGTATTAACTAAAAATAACTGGGCCTGTCATTCTATCACTCTCTAAAGTATTTACACATGCAAAAATAGCTTCTATACAAAGTATGCTATGCTGGAATTTCCAAGCATATGCCATATAATCTTTTCATAAGACTGGTCTGGCTTACCAGTGTGGAGAGGCTGACAGAAAAAGCTTGCAATGCACACAGAGAATAAGGTTTGTTTCATGATGCAGAGTATACCCAAATAACAGTAAATATGTATTTAGTCATTCAGATGCACTTTAAAATACACTGAAGAGTTCCTACACATACTGTAGCTTGTTTTTAAACCTTTGTATCATAAAAATCAATACATTTCATGAATTGCCTGTAGGTTCAAACCAGCCTAGTAGCAGCATATGTTTTCATTATGCCAGTCTAACATAATCACTGCTATAACACCTATTCCCAAAATAATTCTCCTTCCCCCTCTCCCTTCTCCCCCACAGGTTAAAACTAGTAGCAAATCTCAGTTTCTGCCTACCAAAAAGAAAGCGTTTCAAAGGGTGATGGCTCTCTTAGGCAAAGGGAAAAGAATAAAGAGGAAGCTGCAAGTGAGCTGACAGAATCAAGTGAGTACATGACGCTTGATCAATGCTTGCCATTGTCAGAGACACTCTTTAGGGAAATTTTCCATTACAGATGTCATACAGTAAATGAAGTGGAACGGAATTAATACAGAACCTGCAAGACTAATAATGAAATTATGGGGGCTGCAGTTCCTTGTTGATTTTCCCCTTCTGCAACTGCTCTTTAAATTGACTACATTTAGAGGTGAATTGATATACCCTAGCTTTAAGCCTTTGATATTTAAACTGCTTATGATCTCAAATACACATCACAACATTGATTTGCTTTTAATAAAAAAAACCTTTTAAACATATTCATAGAGAACATTGATATCAATGTATAATCACAGTATATCGTTTATTATTACAGTTTAAATAATAAAAGTGTTGAAATATTTTTGTAACCAACTAGTATGGCAACAAGACAAGCTTGTTTTTGTGCTTCTCTGTAGTCTCTTTTTAACCTAATACAAGTGGGGGAGGTGGCTGAGACAATGATTATGTGTGAAGGAAAGGGAGTTGTGTAGGGTTTTTTTACAGCTACACTCCTGGCCAAAAACAGAAATAAGAAATCCCTCAGATAAAATGCTGTAGAAATTTAACAGCTCAATCAATATCAGCAGAGGATCTGTAACAAGGAATAATTCCATCAGCAGTACATGTAAGTAATAAAAGTGATAAGAGTTTCTTGTATTATTGTGTCAAATGTATCATCTTGGTCATGATCCCTTGCTGTTGATGTTGTTGCCTCCCTTGTTGCACACGGTGACAAAAAAGACTATGATAAAATACTGGAGAACAGAAGGGTCTTCGCTGTATGCTCCTTCACACAAGGAGATGGGCATTGTCTTTTGTGTGTGGAATTAAAACACTTGGCAATCATTCCCACATTTGTGCTGCACTGAGCTGTTTTTTTCCTTTTTCTCTTTTTCCTTCCTTTTCTTAACAGGATATTTTATTAGTTTCTAATTCCGCTTAGGACCCACTTTAGTAATACTTTCTGCCTTAGATTAATTACCCTGATCTAATTCATTTAGTGGAGGACAGCTGTGGTACGTGGGTTGCCCATTGATGTATTGTGTTAAATGCTGCCCATCTGTCATTGCAGCATATCAGCATGGATTCAGTGTCATCCACTTCATTGGCTCTGCTGAGATGTGAAGTACAGCTACAATGTTTACCACTGTTGTTAATTTAATATCTACACCTTTAATAACCTGACTGCTGTCATTCGCTGAACAATGATACATGATGGCCAGTGAACAGCCAGAGAGAAGGCATTAACTTGACAGCATAGTAGACCATTTGGTACAGTTAATTAGAGCATTTCTGGGAAAACTTATTGTTGAGGGTCTTGTAGGACATTCCCATGCAAAAATGCCTTATTGAAAATAAAGGTAAAAAAACCCCTCTGTGAACATTGATTCTGACAAGTATCACCATTAACCCATTCTCTTGACTCAGACGTAATTTTTTATAACAGCTATTTTCTGTTACTTACTGCTGATCAGTCTCCTGCTCTTTCCTCTAGCCTGCTTCCTGTCTCCCCTCATTTCTTTTCCCCTTTCTGCATCTGAAAAAGAAAAAGGTTGGAGGTAGCACAGTGAAACACACGCTGCCATTTCTGTCTGATGATTTACAGGCATGTATCCAAAACCAGTGTGGGTTTCTCATTGTAGAAATGGCAGGTCCAGTCATTGACCCTTTCATGAATATGAAGAAGTAACCCATTCAAAGGGTTCTATCTGTTGTTTTCTTTCTAAATGGAAAAGGTAATAAGAAAAATATTGGTAAATTCTTATCACAAAAGTTCTCTTGCATGGTAGATAAAAATATGAAAAATGAAGTTTTTATATTCTGTAGAGTGATTTTTAAAAAAACATAGTATTTTATCTGTAAGCTTACGTGAAAACTTCACTGAACAGAAAAACAAATACATATGGGAAGAAGTACTATGTGCTCTTAACCCACTTTCACATAGCTCTGCAGACAGAAATAGACACACACACCCCACCACACTGTGGTTTTCATTTGCAGGAAGCTGGGGAAACCCGTATGATTGCCTGCAGCTGGTAGTGTGTGATTAGCATTTTAAGACTCATGGCTGTGTGCCTTGAGCAGATATTCAGCTTTGGAGCAAGAGTACCACCTGTTACACAAGCATGAAAAACCTCAAGACTCACACAAAATAGTTTAGAATATTTTTCTGAGAAGAACCTTGCTGAGTCCTTTGCTTTGCTTTTTTCCTTTAGTAGGACCTAAACAGGGAATGTGCCTTAATGATCAGAGGATGGAAGAAATAGTTCTTCCACAGATTTTCTGTTCAATTTTAGGTTGCCCAAGAGTAGAAGGATTTGCTAGGATTTTTAGAGGTCTAAATGCCATTGAGGATATGGAACTTCGTGTTTGTTTACTTCAGTCTTCTAGTTGTAGAATGAGGACTTTCCTATCTCAACTAGCATGGCAGTAAATGTCTTCCAGACATTCATGTATGACACTGACAGACAACACACCGATTTAGGCCTGAGACTTGGTTGCTAAAGGTCTGTGTTAGATGAGATAACGCCCCAGTACGCAGGCTGGCTTCGTCAAGATAAGCATGGAACCTTCTATAGACAAATATTAAGAATAATTCATTGTAGTCAACCCTGCAGAAGAAGCGATATGACTACAATAAAATTTAGATACTTTTAAATACTTAGGCTGAATGACCCATTTACAACTGGATTAGGGTGGTCTTAGGAATGTATCAGAAACAAAGAGAAAAATCACACCTGCAGTATGAAAACCTGCAGCGAGAAGCCTGAGGGTATAGCAACAATAGAAGCTTAGAAAGCTCTGTAAAGAATAGCTTCATACCATTCATGAAAGAAAGATATGGCTCCCTATTTCCCCATACTTAACTAAAGTAAGCTCAGTATTTTCCTGTGGAGATTGCTTTCCCAGAACTTGCAAGAGTTTCCTTAAAATGTTTCTGAAAAATACTGATGTCATATTAGCAATGGTGTAGGATTCACGATACTGACAACAGGAGATGTATTTTGAAAACTATAGACATTGCCACATTTTTTACAGACCACCCCACACCATGGTTCAAGCTTCAGAGTGAAGGTTTAATTAACAATAAAACTGTAATTTTGATTACCCAAAATACTATCCATCTATCTACTTCTTTTGAGAAATATTGTTTAAGAAATCAATGTCAACAAGGATTTTAGTATGCCAATTTTTAAAATAGGTTTTTGGGAATTTTAATGAAAATTCTTAAATTAACAGAAACATTACAGAGGATGAGTTCCAAGTGATAATATCCAACTGTTATTTTAATACATGATCTACCTTTTTCCATCATACAAAGAAATATTAAAAGTGGCCGAACTGTGAATAAGGGAGCTGCAAAGAACCGGAATCTGAAGATGTATAGGTGCTCCACATAGAAATACCTTTCCTGACTACTGTGAAATGCACGTAGGCAGCATGAACACAGATAAACAGCTCCTTGGGTACAATACAGTTAGAACAAAGCTGCTCTACTCCCAATCCATTTAAATGTTGACAATGACAAATTTGCATGGTTTTGAGAAGAAACATGGGGCCAAATATTTCAGTTTTTAAAGCCTTATAAAATGGCTTCCATCCTTATGTTTGCAAGCAGGAACTTCACAAAAAAATTTCATTTGTGTTTATGTGTGTCCTGTTACCTTTCCCTGAAAGAATAAAAAGAGACAAAGAACAGATTGCTCTAAAGGTCTGGGTGTTCATTAAGTTCAACTGAAAATAAGCTTTTTCTTTAAACCATTCTTCCTGAGATCACACACACAAACTTGGAGACAGACAAATAGGACCAGGAGAAAGACAGAGAGGCAACTATTTTAATAGGCCCAGGTTTTTAATTTTTTGCATTTCCTTTTAGAGTAACATCATGTCTTGTCTGACAAAAATACAAGCTAGCTGACTCAAAGGCAAGCAGGCAGGTCTTGGGGAACCAGACACAAAAAATGGGATTTGACTAAATCCAGACGTGTGGTCATTCTTGACTCCCTTTAAAGATGACAAGAGATCTAATGAAAATAGTTAAAGGCATCTTGGGTAGGATAAATCTAATTTTGGAAAATACACCTGAAACAGGCCAGATGAATAATTCCATAAAGAAAACTCAGCACAAGAGAAATTCTACCCCATAGTTCCTATGGATAAGAACACTTTCTGCTTGGATAGCAAGTTCTCCATTTAATAGTTAGAAGGTTTCTACAATTTAAAGCCAAGACATCTCAATGGGGCACTGTGGAAGTTATCTTAAGAATATGTTTGCATCTGTACCACCGTCCATGCGGCACATTGCTTCTGCCATTCTTCCCACTTAGAGCTATTTTTCTTTTGCCTACAAATGTTATCGCTTTTTTCATCTGCTTAATATCATCCAGGTGGAGCTTGTGGAAGACCTTTATCTGACTGTTTGCTTTTCTTTTTTGTTTGTCTGATGAAATTAGGAACTGACAGGAATAACAGTGTCTGGCATCTTGGTCATTCTGGAGTCATTTGGGGCTGGGACACAATGTTCAGAAACACAACACTACAGGAAGAGAGATTATAATATTCAGGGCAATGGCTCCACATAAGAAGCAGAAAGCAGGAAACTCAGTGCTATGCAATGCAAAAGCAGTCTTTTTTCTGCCTAGTCCAAAGAAGGAAGCAAAAGCATATCACAGAATCACAGAATCACAGAATAGTAGGGGTTGGAAGGGACCTCTGTGGGTCATCTAGTCCAGCCCTCCTGCCGAAGCAGGGTCACCTACAGCAGGCTGCACAGGACCTTGTCCAGGC
>Ga0065711_1051505_pt1 | contig 10355 bp, 6 predicted proteins | sample Hoacrofraction12_FD_59098 | JGI IMG/M metagenome (GOLD analysis project Ga0065711, IMG submission 59098) | Hoatzin crop microbial communities from Cojedes, Venezuela - Epithelial fraction 12 v2 (version 2) | ecosystem: Host-associated > Birds > Digestive system > Esophagus > Crop | place...
AGGGTCACCTAAAGCGGGTTGCACAGGACCACATCCAGGTGGGTCTTGAATATCTCCAGAGAAGGAGACTCCACAACCTCCCTGGGCAGCCTGTTCCAGTGCTCCATCACCCTCAGAGTCAAGAAGTTCTTCCTCATGTTCAGACGGAACTTCCTATGCTTTTCTCACTACATCAGATTAGGAAACAAGACCAGAAAGTGATGCGACAGCACAGAGGTATCATTCATGAGCGACTACTATGCCAGCTTCGTATTCTTCTCTTGAACCAACTTCTAACATCTCATTCACATTTTTGATATGTAACCTAATACCAGATATCTACTAAGACTGGACAATGTACGGTAGAGTTCAGTAATGTCTTTGCATGGTTCGGTAGAACTACAACATTAAAACCAGAATCAGGCTTCTGACTCTTTTCCAAATGGCTGTGAAGTCACAAAGATAATATTCCCTATATTCAACAAATAAGAGAAAACAAGACAGAGTTCCATGCAACATTATCCATTCCTTGACGGCAAATAAGAATGGAAAACCTTTCTGCCACAAAACATTCAATTATAGTAGAAAATGATGAATGCATTTTCTTCACAAACTTCAAGTGAAAATTGTGAACATTTCTTCCATCATTTTGAGGTTTTTTTCCCACTTTGTTAAGCAGCTTCCATTTTGGATCGAGCAAACCAGTATTGCTCAAACGAGGAAGATGCCAGAACTGCCTTATCAGAGCAGCAGCCAGCTAGTTTGACCAGGTGGCCGGGAGCCAAAAATACTGAAATCCTGGTTCCTGTATTAATTCAACCTGAACTCTGCTGAAGTCAGAAGTGTCCTAGCTTACAAAAGAATCATTATTTATTTTATTTGCTTGACTTGGAGATAACTGTTGCAACACCTCTCTTTGCCTGTGATACAACCAGAGATGAACGCTTGTCAACCGCAATTCAGATGAACACTTTACCCAGAGTCGATCCTAACTATTTTTGTTAAGCTGAGAGAAGTCCAGGAACAGGCCATTAGATTTTATGGAACTTTTATTAAACAGTTTTATTTAAACTGAGCATGACCTCCAAGTACCAGTTTTGCTAAATGAGCCATATTCTCCTTGTCAAGATCACTAATGTGCCAGATTCAGGCTTTTTAGTATCTCCCACGCTATTTACAGTACGGCAATGAGCTTCTTATCAAAACCTGCCAGCTGACTTTGAAGCTGGCTCTACAATGCAGCAACACCAACGTCCTTTGTCCCCAGGGACGCAGGTGAGGAAGGTGTACCGCCGACTGCAAAACAGCAGGCACAGCCCGGGACCTTTCCAGCGATCTGCTGTACTACTTTGCTAATGGACCATGAAATATTTGTGCTGAACTTTAAGTCTGTAGATGACCGGAGCCCACAAAAGTATTTTCTAACACCAAAGTGCTTTGAAGTCATGCTGATCAAACTAACGCTCATTATGCTTCAGTTAAAATGCAATTGCAGAAAACAGATTTTCTTCTTCTAGAAAACGTGGTGGGGGTTTGGGGGGGTTTTTTGGTGGTGTTCTTGTTTTTGTTTTTTTTTTTAAACAATGATTTTCACCCCACTCCACTGAACCTTCTCCTCCTCTCTTGGTCTGTACCTTCTCTCACAGCCTGTAACTTGAACACTTCTTAAGTCCAAAGAAATCTAATTGTATCCTCTAGTTGTATGAATTTCAGACACAAAATTCTGCTCCCACCTTGACAAGAGGACGAAAGCAATTCCTGTTTCTGTGCCTCTGCAAGCAGAGTTAATCATCCCCGGCAGCAATGACGTTATCACTTGGCCTCTTGTGGACACAAATGTTTTGCTTTTGGCAGAGTGCACCATACAATAGCTATTAATCAAACCCAATTCCCCAGAGAAGGGTACCCCAGTGCATTACAAGCTTCTACTCACACCCAGCCACAGACATGCATTGTATCTATTTTTTTTAGGACTGTAAAAATATTTATAGAAAAGTGTGCTTATGTACTGTGAAATTTTTATAGACTGGCATGGAGGGAACGCGTGATCAAATGACTGTTCTCACCTGCCAAAGGACCGATAACATGCTGTTACACAGGAGCACAATTTAAAAGAGCTCAGGCTGTTGTCAATTTTCTATTTTCTCTACTCCGGTTTCGCACTAAGCCCAGAAGGCAGAACTCTTACTGAGATACTTGTTTATGAGACAATCAGCATCCCTTTGCACTGAAAGACAAGCATAGGTCTGAATAAACCAAGGACTCCATGTAAATTAGGACATGTTTAACTCGCAAGCTGAAAATATGTTTAAGACTGCCAGCGGCGTTATTAATAATATACTCCTACAAACTACCCAGCTCAGGGAAGTTGCATGGCACATCCAAACAAAGCTACCGAGGCGAGAGCAGCAAGAGCACTACCTAATGCTATTAATTCCAACTGACTCTTAAGCGCTAAACCCATTCTGCTGAACAGATTCTCGGCAAAAAATCCAAGTGGCATCGCTGTTCTGAGATAAAATACCTGCATTTCTGTGCTGTTTTCTCCATTTGCATTTTAGCTGAGAACAGGATACCGAAGTATGCAAGCATGACTTTAGCAGGTCAGTTGAAAAGTCCTTCTTGCCCGATATCCAGTCCCCAACCACGGCCAATACCAGCTGTCTACAGAAGATTGCAAAATCAGGGCAGGCAGAGCACAATCATTTCCCTGAATCTTCTCCCAGCAACCTGTAACTGATGTCTTGGTATTTATTAGGTCTCGCTGGATTTTTCTTCCATGGATTTGCCTACTCCCTTTTCGAACGCTGCTCTGTCAGAAATGTCTTTCATCACGGTGTGCACAGAAAGTAGGATACCAAGGGGGAGCCTGACTGGTTTTCACAATTGTTGACAAAAGCTTGGACTTTCAAGAGAGAAACATGGATACGGAAGGAAACACTTCAGGACTCCAGAGACTTACAGAAATCTGAAAACACCAAATGGAGCTGGGGCATAACATGGCTGATCACAAAACCCCTTACGTAAATCTGTTGTTACTGGCTTTTTATTACCCCAGAATGGGTTAAACTAGAACAGAGAAGGTGCCTTTTCCTTCCAGTGAAAGTGGAGCTTGGAGAAAAGCACTTTTAAAACCTACCAGAAGAGGAAGAAACACCCAGACGCCACCTTCTGTGCCCCAAGCTGCATCACCTAGAAGCACTCCCAGAAGCAATGCTTTCTCAGAGATCCAACAGAGAGGGAGGAATGCCCAAGAGGGTGCCCAAAGGAGCCCAAGCCAGGCACTCTGACTGCAGTCTGCCAGACGCAGAGTGTTTCACAACCATCTCAGACAAATTTTCGAAGCAGGAGCTCTTCACAATGGGAAAGCACTTGCAAACAAGCAAAAGACGAGACCTCAGTAGTGTCTTCACTTCTCAGAGGGTTGCCCAAGCAAGCCTTCACCGGCATCCATTTTATCGCAAGGATTCAATTCCCTTTTCTCTCTTCATTAGTAGCGTGCACATTACACGCAACAACAGTTTTATTTGCTTCCAAAAACCAAAGAAATCTGCATGAAGCAGAACATAAACAACTGCTTTACTGCTTACGCATCTCACGGGACATGCTGCAAAGCCAAATTAAGTGTCTATGTCAGAATACTTTATATCTTACAGCAGTTAAAAAGATGGAACAGCAACCTAACTTTGAAGTCACCTATGGAACAGCAGATTGCCTTTGAAGGTACTTGGTAGCAATTTCATTTAATTTTTTTTAAAACAATGTTTTTATGCTAACATTCAGGCAGCAATGTTTTGTATACCAGAAGCCAACACCTTCTGCTAAAAGCCATTTTTCACAAACCCATCCCAATCAAGGAAGAAACCAGTAATTTTTTTTCGGCACAGCCCTGGAGCAAAAAAAAAAAAAAGTAACAGTATTCAACAGGTTATCGGTCTCTTCTGAAGGTAGTTTGCCTTTTTATGTTTTGCACAGAGATTGCTTCCTGCCTAATTATCTGATTATCTTTGGTCCTCCACAGTCAATAAAAATAGAATCATAGACTCACAGGTTGAAAAAGACCTCTAAGATCATCAAGTCCAACCATCTGCCCAACAACACCATGCCTACTAAACCATGTCCTGAAGTGCCACAGCTACACGTTTTTTGAACACCTCCAGGGATGGGGACTCCACCACCTCCCTGGGCAGCCTGTTCCAATGCCTGACCACTCTTTCAGTAAAGACATTTTTCCTCATCTCCAATTTAAACCTCCCCTGATGCAACTTGAGGCCATTGCCTCTCGTCCTATCGCTAGTTACCTGGGAGAAGAGACCAACCCCTGCCTCACTACAACCTCCTTTCAGGTAGTTGTGGAGAGCAATAAGGTCCCCTCTCAGCCTCCTGTTCTCCAGACTAAAAAGACTCAGCTCCCTCAGCCACTCCTCATAAGACTTGTTCTCCAGACCCCTCACCAGCCTCATTGCCCTTCTCTAGACACGCTTCAGCACCTCAATGTCCTTCTTGGAGTGAGGGGCCCAAAACTGAACACAGTACTCCAGGTGTGGCCTCACCAGGGCCGAGTACAGGGGCACGATCACCTCCCTGCTCCTGCTGGCATTGTATTCCTGATACAAGCCAGGATGCCGTTGGCCTTCTTGGCCACCTGGGCACACTGCTGGCTCATGTTCAGCCAGCTGTAGACCAACACCCCAAGGTCCTTTTCTGCCAGGCAGCTTTCCAGCCCCTCCTCCCCAGGCCTGTAGCGCTGCATGAGGTTGTTGTGACCAAAGTGCAGGACCCGGCATTTGGCCTTGTTGAACCTCATACAGGTGGATTCAGCCCAGCGATCCAGCCTGTCCAGACCCCTCTGCAGGGCCGTCCCACCCTCCAGCAGATGCAAGGAAGTAAGGATGACAGTAGAAGTCTTTCTTTTTAAAATTCATGCCATTATTTTGTTCACCAAAAAAAAAAATCCAAAAAACAACCACTTAAAACTTGAGAGGCTACCTGTTTTGTGTTTGACAATGCATAATGGAAATTTATTCTCCTTGGAATGAAATAAATTTGCATTTAGTGAACCACGATTCTGTTGTGAAATAGGTATCATGAGTTCAGAAAGAGAATGCTTTTCCTCTAAAATTGTTTTTGCAACTGGTGGCACAGAAACAAAGAATAGCTTTTCTCAGACTACTTGCAAGCTCTAGTGAATTTCTGTTTTCCTGGAAATCTTGAAAACTTCTATTTAATCCCAAGGCAAATAACGGAGTTACAACTGGAAGGAGTGCACAGTAACTGTCTGCAGATACTGCCTACCAGGGCAAATGCTTCTTTTTTTCTGATCTCTAGGATGATGAGTTTTGGGCTTGGTGTGCAGTACCGCTACTGACCTTCCTTTTTGCTTGAGCGCTGATTAAAAAGCATTGACCCAATGAAAATTGGTCATATCGATCTGTTGTTTTAATTTGTGTAACATGTTTCCCTTGGTCCAAAAAGCTCACCACCCATTTCCACTTGAAGAAAGTTACTTTTTAACCCAATTCCCTTTTAGAAAATAAATTTCTTTTTTTTTTTAATAAGTAACAGAAGACAAAGTACTTAAAACAACACACAGAGAGGATACACAGGAACAAACTCAGAAATTTTATTGGCCTACAGTAAGGACATCAGATGAGTTCATACTCATTCTTATGCCACGTGCATAGTTCAGTCATCTGCAACAGTAGAAGGGGACATAAACTACTTTCAGATTTCTGGAAGGAACGAAACCAAACCTGCCAGCATCCTGCAAAAGCAACTTGAACATACAGAGCCTTCCTTTTCATTTCTGTTAGCTTCAGATTTGAAAAGCGAATGGATTCCGCAATACTGACTGGTCAGGCAGTGCTAGTCCAGTACTCCCAGGTCCCAGACCCAGGCACGTCCCTGCCTTAAATCAAAAATTTTCTCAATATTTAAATGACTATGCCTCGCTATTTTAATTTGGCTGTTTAATACAGAAAGAGAGCAATGGGAAAAAAGAGTCTTTCCTACTCTCGTTAAGTCTTCTTGAAAACTTTCCTGAAGGAAATTTCAGTATCTCACTGCCTCCTCAGACCAAAAGGTGAAAACAATGGGGAGAAAAGTAGAAGTATTTTAGCAATATTGAAACAACTCCACCTTGACACTTCATTTTCATATGGTTGAATCATTTGATCGTAACTTAAATATCATAATGGATAAAACCACACTTATTTCAGGATACATTGTAAATTGTGTTTCAGTAGGAAAGATGAAAAAGAGTTCTTTCACCCTTTGACACAAAGAATTGCAATATTTTTGCAATGAAAACTGAATACCTTTCCCAGAAACGTTTTGACAGAGCACTTTTCCAGACCTTTTTCCACTAGATTTCTCCCTCCTGCCGGGGACAGCCGCGCTGCCAAGCACAGCCTGGTGCTCACCTGCGCTTCCAAAGCAACAGACACGCTTGTGACACCGACCGCAAGCGACCGGCTTTTGATGAGAGGGAGTTTGCTGCTCACATTGCAGCAGAAAATTTGGACTGGTTAAAATAAGTCTCAACAGTTTTGTCCTTTTCAAAGGTTTGATTCATTTGTTGTACTTCAAGCTTAGTCCCAAATGGGTATTTAAAGCCACATTTTGTTTTGCACTGTGTGATTTGTACTGCCTTCTACAACTTCTGTGTTAAATTGCAGTTGAAAAATTTCCTTTAACCCTGCGTAAATCCCACCTTGATAGAGAGGACTATTTTTGAAAGAGACCATCAAATTTTCGCTGTTACAAAAATCAATAAACATCACAAAAAATATTTTTGATTTGGTCAAATAAATAACATCAACAACAATATTCAGAGACAAAAAAATTGTCCATTTATAAACATAAAAAGCAGACTGCTGCTGTTATGCTTACACACACTTCTATTCCAAAAAACAACTTTGCAGAAATGACTTAATAGATTTCTGTGTTGAATGTGCGTCATTTTAATGCAGTATTTGCTTAGCCCGTAAATAAGAGATTTTATATCTTCTAACCTCCAGCCTATGTACACACCTTGGCCCCTGTCACTGATAGGACTTCTTTCCATTTCACACATTTCCAAGACAAAGCAGGTGAGACACGAAATCAAACCAGACCAGAAAAACACACCCGGACAAATTAACCAACCCCCTCTCAGTCACAATTATGCCCTCCAGCAATCCTCTGCAACTTTATGGGCTGCGAAGTATATATTACCAATATTTGGTTTTCACAGAGATATCCGCTTTGTTACAATGCATAGACTCTAGAAGTCTGGCAAACCTACTTGAAAGGCCTTTCTTCATGTTTATATCTCTGCCCATCATCTGAAACAGTAGTAACCATGGTACCACTTTACAGCAACTGAACAGAACTGCCTGTCCACTACCAAAAAAAAAGCACTATTATACTGTGAAGAGACAGAAAAGGGAGAGACTAAAAAGACGCAGAGGTATTCTAGTTCGATGCTTTTAGGATTTTTTTTTACAAACAAAGTTCACTCAATTTACATACTAAGAGGGGGTTTTTTATTTTAAAAAATTATTATGGATCTGTAAAGTTAGACAGAAATTCACAATTTAAGGTTCCAGTTTTTTCTGGCTTCATTATTGCCAAACATTCATCAGACAAGCAAGGTCCGCCAAGAAAATTTTAAAGAATAATCCTGCTGATGCACAAGGCACAACACAATCTAAATTTCATAACTGCAGTACTGGAGTCACTACAGGCACACAAATAAAAAAGTTGAGTATTTTTAAAATCAGAAAAGTCAACACTTGCCTGCTGTTTCTAAAGTCCTGTTTCAGGGCAATCATTTTTACCTTGCAGTGAAGCATTCCACGGATGAACACCATCACATTTACTTTTCCCCTAAGCGAAGTTTGCTAACATTTTGGGGTCTGGAGACAAAGAGGGTTGAGATACAGGTGGTTAACTTTCCCAAAGCAGACCGTTACTGCTAACGCCATTTTAATTTCATTTCTCTCCAAGAAAAAAAAAAATCCCACACCTATATTGATTCCTCTAACACAAATTCTCCAGTTGAAGAACCAACTACACAATCCTATCACAGCACCTCTCTCACCCGTTTCACTGGAAGCCTGAAAACATCAAGTGCATTTCATCAGGCCTTGTCACCTACAAGTATGTTTAGAAGGAACTGTCAGTTTTTATTAAAAGAGTACAGTCCTGACAACTGTAGAGAAGAGCTACAAAATACAAATCCTAAAGGCTCAAAATCAAGCAAAATACAAGCAAACGAAACATCTCACCTTTGTAACCGAATTATTTTTGTGGGACCTAGTTCTCACGATAACACAAGTCTTACGGATGTTAAAAGAAATTTAACTGAAAAGGGTAGCTAAAAGTGCTAAGCATTTGCAGATGGCATAAAGACTGAAGTCACAGCAGAAGTTCAGGGTCTACAAATTCTACAAAAGCCCCTAAACCCAACAAACTCACATGGTTAAATATCATGCCTTTATTTCTAACAATCCGCTGTAATTTTCATAATGAAGTTTACCAGCAGAGCTGCCTTCCACTGCCTTGCAACATAACCATAAACAATAAAAGACAGTCTGCAGTTAACATAAAATTTTTGCAAAGTCATACCTGAAGCCAGCTGTGAAGAGTTACATGAGGATTTCATGATGTCCCTGCTCATGGCAGGGGGGTTGGAACTAGCTGATCTTTAAGGTCCCTTCCAACCCAAATCATTCTATGATAATGAGCACACTGGATGATAAAATTACATAGGAACTTAACATAAAGATAGGCAAATAATGCAGACGAGGGGAAAAAACAAAAAGTAATAAACAGTACACACAAAACACTAGGTTCCAATAAGACACTACTACAGAGGAAAGATCTTGTGGACGTTATAGGCAATTCGATGAGAACTCCAGCAAAATACTCAGCAGCTGATGGAGTATAAAGCAAGCAGAACATTTGGCAATATTGAAGGGAAACAAAAAGAAATTACGCTACTACATATCACCATGGAGCCACTGAGTGATAAACCAAGCTAGGATCCCCTCCATTTCAAAGAGATTACCGTGGAGCTAGAAAAGAGAGAGGGAGAACAGCAACAGCACCATCACCGCTACAGAAAAGCGCACACAGATGAAGAGGCAACGGCAAGGCCCTTGACAACAGAAGGAACGTGACATTCGTACAAACTGATGATGAGGATCACTACATTTTGACTGGGAGGCAGGGGACGCTCAGCGAATTACCAGTCGGGAAGCCACACAACAGGCAGCTATCTTTGCATATGGCAAACAGCTGGAGGGTGAAGTTTAACGGCAGGCGACGTACTTGGGGTCAAACCTAGGAACAAGTCTAAAAATAACTTATCAGCCTGAAAAATCAGATTATTTAAATAGTGATCAGAATCATCAGTGGCTACTAAATTCAATGGCTGAGAAGGAAAATCCTCCTCAGAAAGCTTCCGAGCCCTGGCAACCCACAGCTAGAGCCACGTGCTAGTCATGAGATGGACTCCTGTCCTCGGCTCACCCTTCTGCCTCCTCCACCTCGGGACAGCAGCTCCTTCCAAGCAGTCTCGTCCCACAGCCAGGGCTGGCTACAGATCCGTAAGGACATGCTGATCCTCAAGCCCTCCCATGAGAAACCCAACACTTTCATCTCCTGTTCCAAACAAACAGATTTCGGAGATGGCGGACTTGTTCCACCTACCTTCAGGCATTCAAATGTGTCACTGGTGACCAAAAAACACCATCTCATTCATTGTCCTTGCACGAAAGGGGAGACAGGCACCTCCAAAGGACAATTCAAAACATGAAAGTACAGCTTTGTCTCCTGGGGCCACCATGAAGCTACGGACCTAACCAGACAGACACACACCTCCACAGACCGGCAGATCACACGAGCGACTGTGCCACCTGCTCTGTGCTCCAGTGGGATGATTTACCAACTTGGGAAGGCAAAAAAAAACAGAAACCTGGCAGAAACATGTGTTTGTTCTCCAGCCTCACTCCCTTGCCCTTCAGGGATTGCATCCTGCTCCTCGAGAGACTGGGGAGAGAAGCAGGGACAGAAAGAGAGCAGGAAGGGGAACTGGATCCCTCACGTCCTATGGAAGTGTCCAACCACTTCCAGCTCCACGGGTGAGGTCCAGGTCCAGCAGACCGATTTAGTTCGAGCTATTGCTCTCCAGCTTCCCCTCTTGAGATGGATGTTGTGGCTTCCTACCACTCAGGACCTTTTACACCAAGGATTAAGCTCCTGGCTTGTCCCCTGCTGCCGTTTCCACTTCAAAGAGCTGCTACTGTGGATACCAAAGCCTTTGAAAGTGGCCTCATCGCACAAAGTCGTGAGCATTAAATGAGATCCTTAAAAAAAAAAAAAAAAAAAAG